>Ga0074197_1001313_pt1 | contig 21725 bp, 22 predicted proteins | sample EPASupsiteSAE305_FD_64526 | JGI IMG/M metagenome (GOLD analysis project Ga0074197, IMG submission 64526) | Bioremediated contaminated groundwater microbial communities from EPA Superfund site, New Mexico - SAE3-05 reassembly with SPADES | ecosystem: Environmental > Aquatic > Deep subsurface >...
GGTTGGCAACCACCTGCGGTCCTGCCAGGATGGCAATGAACAGCAGCACCACGCCGATCACGCTGGCTCCCTTGACATCGCCGGGCCGGATCACATGCAGGTAGAGTCCCATGATCAGCGCGATAGGGATGGTGCAGACCACGGTGAAGGTGCTCCAGGGGCTGTTGTACATGGCATTGACCACGGCGATGGCCAGACCTGCCAGGGTCAGGATCAGAATGAACAGGATCGCCACCGAGGCCACCTTGCCGATCACGGTGCCGATCTCCACCTCGGCAATCCTGGACAGGCTCTTGCCGCGGTGACGCACCGAGGCGAACAGCACGATCATGTCATGCACCGCCCCGGCAACCACCGCACCGATGATGATCCAGAGTGCGCCGGGCAGGAAGCCGAACTGGGCTGCCAGCACCGGTCCCAACAGGGGGCCTGCCGCGGCGATGGCGGCAAAGTGATGCCCGAACAGCACATACTTGTTGGTGGCAACGTAGTCGTGGCCATCAGCCTGGGTCACCGCCGGGGTGACCCGTTCCGCCTGCAGGTTCAGGACCTTGTTGGCAATGAACAGGCCGTAGTAGCGGTAGGCCAGGGCAAAGACACACAGTGCGACAAAGACCAGGGTCAGGGCATTCATGCTGCCTCCTTAAATAGAAATAGCCGTCCCGATGATCAGAGCGGCAGAGGCCGCCAGTTAATCACTGAAAGCCAGGAAAAGATGCTGAAGCCGAGTTTATCAATGGTCAGGCACTGGATATCGCAGAGCGACCGATCCAGATAGATTGTGATACTGCCCTGATGAATCGTATAAAAGCGGGATGGTATTTCAGGTGCTGCCAGGGTGATATGGGGGGGCGGGCTGTAGGGAACACAGCTGTTCATTAACGTTTTAAGTTCCAGTGTCAGGCTGGTGCTTTGCTTCTGCGACAGGTAGTCACAGGCCCTGCTGCTGAGAACTATGTCAGGTAACTTCTGCATGCAGCGGCCTTTTCGGTTGGGCGGAACAGCGCTATCCTGAAGCGATTGTATGAGTATAAAACTTTTTTTAGTGCCGTCAACTGTTGACGCTTGAGCGTTGCCACGTATCTGCGTAAGCACCATTTTGTTGACGGAGCAGGATGCTGTGATAGGCTGATAAAAAAGAGCTAAGCAGATGGAGTTTTGTTGTAACCGTTTTTATGGTCTGTTTTAGTCATTAACCGTATGAATTGGAGTGATCTATGGGGTTCTTTTCCGGAGAATCAAAAAATACTTCTACCGTTGAGCTGAGAAAATTTCATACCGAATATGGCCAGCTGCTTATTGATGGCGAGATCATTGAGGCTGGATTTGTGGTTGCCCGTGACACACTCCTGTTTACCAATAAGCGGTTGATCGTTATCGAGGTGCAGGGGATTTCCGGCAGGCAGCTGGAATATCTTTCTGTTCCCTATGGTTCAATCGTGAAATTCAGTGTGCAGACAGGTGGCAGTTTTGACCTGAATGCAGAGCTGAAGCTGTGGATAGGCAACGATACCGCCCCCCTTGAAAAACGGTTTAACAGCGAATTAAACGTCTATGAAGTGCAGAAAATTCTTGCGGGTCGCGTATTAAAGTAAGCCCGGGATCGCGTTTTTGTTCAGGAGGAATCTGCTATGCCTTTTTTCAATCATAAAGAGATACAGCTGTATTATGAGCAGCATGGTAGCGGTCCACCGCTGTTGCTGATCGCTGGGCTGGCCTCTGATTCCCAAAGCTGGCTGCCGGTGATTGAGGGGCTTTCTAAACAGTTTACCGTAATCCTGCTGGATAACCGTGGGGTAGGGCGCTCAACTCAGGAATGTGAGATCAGTATCAGCCTGATGGCTGATGATTGCGCGGCCCTGATCCGTCACCTGGGGTATCAACGGGTTGCTGTTACAGGACATTCCATGGGGGGGATGATTGCGATGGAGTTGTCTCGGCAGTATCCCGATCTGGTTGACCGCCTGGTGCTGGTTGCCACTACAGCAAAAAATTCGGTGCGCAATAACCTGCTGTTTCAGGACTGGGCTGACTGGTATGAGTCTGGCCATGACCGTGCTGCCTGGTTCCGTAGCCTCCTGTACTGGATCTTTACGGAGCGCTTTTTTCAAAACAGTGCGATGGTGGATGTGGTGTTGACGTATCTGCTCTGCTATCCCTGGCCGCAGTCTCCGCAGGCCTTCAGGCAGCAGGTACAGGCCATTGCAGGGTTTGATGCGACTCCCTGGCTGGGGCAGATTGCAGCACCAACCTGTGTGCTGGCAGGTGAGCAGGATCTGCTGATACCGTTGGAGCTGTCAATCTGTCTGGCACAACAGGTACCCAATGCGGTTCTGAAGGTTGTCAAAGGTGCGGCCCATTCGGTGCATAGTGAACAGCCAGAGGCTTTTGTGCAGGCTGTTTTCGATTTTTTCAAGGGAGAGGCTGATGCCTTTTGTGCATAACCGGATTCATATTCTGATCTATCACCTGTTAGCTGTTTGCATACTCATGCCGTTGCAATCTGCGGAAGCACTGGAGAAGGTGACGCTGCAGCTGAAGTGGACCCATGCCTTCCAGTTTGCAGGCTATTATGCTGCAAAAGAGAAGGGCTATTACCGTGAGGCAGGTCTGGATGTGGATATCAGGGAGGCCACCCCGGAGACTGACCCTATACGTACTGTATTGGAAGGCAAGGCACAGTATGGCGTGGGGACCAGCGGATTACTGCTTGCCCGTGCAGCCGGTAAGCCGGTGGTGGTGCTGGCAGTGGTGTTTCAGCAATCACCCTATGAGATCTATGCTGCGCCCGAGATCCATCAACTCAGTGATTTAGTCGGTAAACGTCTGATGCTTGAACCGCAGACGGAAGAGTTGATTGCCTTTCTGAAGAAGGAAGGGATTCCGTTGGATCATATTCGGCAAGTGCCACACAGTTTTGATGCTGATGGTTTGATGCAGGGTAAGGCTGAAGCGATCTCCGGCTATATTTCAAATGAACCGTATTTTTTCAAGCAGGCCAGATACTCTTATCAGACGTTCAGCCCCCGCTCAGCAGGGATTGATTTTTACGGCGACAACCTGTTTACCGCTGAACGAGAGTTGCGAGAACATCCGAAACGGGTAAAAGCCTTGCGTGCTGCAACTCTGCGCGGCTGGCAATACGCCAAGGAGCATCGCGATGAAGTGATTGAGATGATCCTTGCACAGTATTCCCATAAGCATACACGGGATTATCTGCGCTATGAATCTGACCAGATGATCCCCTTGTTGCAGCCTGATCTGATTGAGATCGGTTACATGAACCCTGGCAGGTGGCGTCATATTGCCGATACCTATGCCAGTATCGGTCTGCTGCCCCGCCATTTTTCACTGGAAGGTTTCCTCTATGATCCCAAGCCAGTGAACCTTAAACGTCTCTACACCTATCTGGCGATAGCCTTGGCAGCAATTTTTGTATCCAGTTCCATAGCCCTGTACGTTTACCGTGTTAATCGACGTCTGGCCCAGATTATGGAAAAGAACAACCAGACCACTGCCGCCTTGTCTGAAAGCGAAGAGCTCTGGAGGACCATTGTCAAAACCTCCCCTGATGGTATCGCCATAGTGTCAATGGAAGGGGTGGTACGACAGGTTTCTGACAGACTGTTAACGATGTTTGGGTATGCCTCTGCTGAGGAGCTACTGGGGCGAAATATGTTTGAATTCCTTGACCCTGCTTACCACGAAAAGGCTGCGTCCCGGATAGAAATGATGTTGCATGGCACCTATACCGGTGCAGATGATTACCTGATGATCCGTAAGGATGGCAGCAGATTTTTTGTTGAAGCCAATGCAGAGATCCTGCGTGATAAAGAGGGCAATCCCAGGGAATTGTTCTTTATCGACCGGGATATAACCGAACGAAGGCGGATTGAAGCAGATTTGCGATCACTGTCGGTGGCAATTGAGCAGAGTCCTGTGTCGGTTGTTATCACAGATCAAAATGGAACGGTTCAGTATGTAAACCCATGTTTTTCAAAGGTAACCGGGTATTCTTCAGAAGAGATAGTCGGGCAGAATCCTCGTTTGCTTAAATCGGGATTAACTGACAAATCAGTCTATGAAGAGTTGTGGGATACGCTCAGCAAGGGTGATGCCTGGACAGGTGAGTTCAAAAATAAACGCAAAGACGGGAAACTGTTCTGGGAGGAAGCCCATATTGCGCCGGTGTTTGATGAGGCAGGCACTGTTTTGCAGTATGTTGCCGTGAAGCTGGATATTTCAGACCGTAAGCGGGTTGAAGAACAGGTGACCCATCTGGCTCAATACGATACCCTGACTGACTTGCCGAACCGGACCCTGTTTTCAGACCGCTTGCAGCAGGCACTGGCTCTGGCGAAGCGGGATGATAATCGCTTAGGCCTGATGTTTGTTGATCTGGATCATTTCAAGCCGGTGAACGATGCCTATGGCCATGCCGTAGGTGATCTGTTGCTGAAGCAGGTGGCCCAGCGGATGAGGGATGCGGTTCGCGCCTCAGATACGCTTGGACGGATCGGCGGAGATGAGTTTCTCGTGCTATTACCCAAGCTGGAAGGGGCGGCTGATGCTGTTCTGGTTGCTGAAAAACTCCGTCTGGCGCTTGAGGCTCCCTTTGACATTGATGGTCATACCTTGCTGATATCTGCCTGCATCGGTATTGCCATCTACCCGGATCATGGCAGCGAAGAGAAGGTGCTGTTTCATCATGCCGATCTGGCAATGTACTGTGCCAAGCAAAAGGGCAGAAATGCGGTACAGGTATTTCATGACCAGATGCGAGAGGCACAGTGAACAGACCATGAAGGAGGGATCTATGGATAGTTTCATGCAGGCTGCTTTTGAAGAGGCGCGCCAGGGGTTGGTTGAAGGCGGTATTCCGATTGGCGCGGTGATTGTTCATCAGGGCAGGATCATCGGGCGAGGCCACAATCGGCGGGTGCAGCAGGGTAGCGCTATTCTGCATGGTGAAATGGATGCCCTGGAACGTGCCGGTCGTCAGCCGGCCTCGGTCTATCGGGAATCAGTGCTGTACACCACCCTTTCCCCCTGCCCGATGTGCAGCGGAGCCATTCTGTTGTACGGCATCCCCAGGGTGGTGATTGGTGAAAACCGTACCTTCATGGGGGAAGAGGAACTTTTGCGTTCCCGCGGAGTGCAGGTGGAGGTTCTGCAGGATGAACAGTGCATCAGTTTGATGGAGCAGTTTATTGCTGAAAAACCGGAGTTGTGGAATGAAGATATCGGGGTTTGACCTAAGAAAGGTGAATAGATTATGTATCGATTGATTGTTACCGGAATGCTGCTGTTTCTGTGTGTGGTGACGGTTGATGCTGCTTCGTTGCCTTGCAGTGGCAGCCCCCGTCAGGTTGCTGCAGTGTACCGTGCCGGTGATGGCGCACGGCTTGAGGCCTGTTTTGATCTGGATCGCAATACGGTTACGGTGGGGCTGGCTGATGGCAGTCGCGTGGTGCTGCCTGCGGCCCTGTCCGGTTCCGGTGCCCGCTACAGTGATGGAGCCCGTACCTTTTGGGAGCATCAGGGTGTCGGGCGCTATTTTGTTGGCGAAAAATTACTGTTTGAAGGTGGTCCGGCCCCGGCAGCCGGGTATAAAAGCGGCGTAACCTCAAAACTGCTGACACAGACCGGTGTAACAGCGGATGGCCGGAAGATCGTCTATCCGGCCAGCACCAACCCTGAAGTAACGGCAATGCTGGTGGAGATCGCCCCCAAGGCTGAGACCGGCTGGCATAAGCATGATGTGCCGGTCTATGCCTATATGCTGGGCGGTGAACTTGAGGTGGTGCTGGAAGGTGGCAGGCACCTTACCTACAAGACCGGCGATGCCATTATTGAGGTGGTCGGTACCATGCATAACGGTATCAACAAGGGCAACGAAGCTGCCAGGCTGGTGGTGTTTTATACCGGCAGCAAAGGTCAGCCCAATGTGATCAGAAAACAGGAGTAACCCGGTATGTCTCTGACGCACCTTCTGTTCCGAACTCTTAGACCGTGGCTGCTGGGCCTGTCTCTGCTGCTGACAGCTTGCAGCAGTCCGTCAGGGCGTTATCAGTTTACACTGGTTCATATGAATGACACCCATTCACACCTGGAACCGGTGGCGGTTAATCTGGCCATACAGGGGGAGACCGTCACGGCGCAACTGGGGGGCTTTGCCCGTCTGAAGACTGTTGTTGACCAGATGCGGGCAGAGGACCGGGAACTGCTGTTTCTGCATGGTGGTGATGTGGTGCAGGGAACACTCTATTTTACCCTGTTTAATGGTCTGCCGGAGTTTGATTTTCTAAACCTGCTTGGTCTGGATGCCATGACTTTTGGCAACCATGAATTTGATCGTGGTCCGGCTGCTATCCCGGCCTGGATCAAGCGCAGCAGGTTTCCCTGGCTGTCTGCCAATATTGATTTTTCCAATGAACCTGCCCTGGCAGGGCTGGTCAAGCCGTACCTGATCAAGGAGATTCACGGCGAAAAGATCGCTATTATCGGCGTAACCACGGAAACCACGCCCCAGACCACCATGCAGGTGGGCAGGGTGGCCTTCAACGATGCAGCAGAGAGCGTCCGTAAACAGGTGGAAGCACTGGAGGCCCAGGGGATCAACAAAATTATCGTATTGTCACACCTTGGCTATCAGCAGGACAGGGAGCTTGCAGAAAAAGTAGCCGGTGTTGATATTGTGGTTGGAGGCCACAGCCATACGCTGATGGGGGATGCGTCGCTGCTGTCAAAGATCGGCCTGTTGCCTGAAACCGTCTATCCCACAGAGCTGAAGGGGGCTGACGGCAAGCGGGTGCTGGTGCTGCAGGCCTGGCAGTGGGGCCATTTTCTGGGCAGGTTACAGGCAACCTTTACCCCGGATGGTGAGGTTGAGCAGTTCAGTCATAACGCGGTAATTCCCACAGGCAGCAGCTTTGTCCGTAATGATCAGCTCGTACAGCCTGGGACACCGGCCTATCAGACGATTACAGTGACCCTTGAGCGTACCGGCATCGCACGCATTGTTGCGGAAGATCCACAGATGGTGGCCGCCCTTGCCCCCTATGCACAGAAGGTGGCAGCCTATCGCACGGTTGCCATTGCAACAGCAGCAGAGGATCTGGTGCGCGGTCTGAACAGCGGGCCGGGGCCGTTAGCAGCGGATTCCATGTTGGCAGCAGTACCCAGGGCGCAGGTGGCGATCCTGAACTACGGCGGTATCCGCAGGGATCTGCTGCATGGCAAGATCTCTGCCGGTGATCTGCTGGAGGTTATGCCGTTTAACAATAGCCTGGTGCTGGTGGATTTGAGTGGTGCCGAATTGAAGCAGACTCTTGAAGATACCGTCGCATTTATGTTGGTGAAGTTTGGTAGCGATACGATGAATATGCCCTTTGTCAGCGGCGTCCGGCTTTCAGTACAACTAACAGAGCCTTACGGTTCCCGGATTGTACATATGCAGATCCGCTCTGATTCGGGAAGCTTTGTTCCCGTACAGCCAACACAACGGTACCGGGTTGTGGTTAACTCTTTTGTGGCAGAAGGTGGTGATGGGTTTGGCGTGATCAAGTCAGCCGCTGGTTTTAAAAGTGATACCGGTATCATTGACAGTGATGCCATGCAGGATTACCTGCAAAAGCTCGGCACTGTCCGCAATAACACTGAACAGCGGATAAGTGTGCTGCCCGCTAACTGATACAAAGGAGTGACGTGACCCGTGCTGCATGGAATCTTTGGCATTACCGTTTTACTGTGCGTTACCTGGCTTTTAAGTGAAAACAGGCGGGTGCTGCACTGGCGTCTGATTCTGGCTGGTCTGGCCCTGCAACTGCTGATTGCTCTGTTGATGTTAAAGGCAGCACCGTTCAGACAGCTGTTTATGGGGTTGAACACGGTCGTTGCAGCCTTTGAGGAGGCCACAAAGGCCGGAACATCGTTTGTGTTCGGCTATCTGGGAGGAGGGCCGCTGCCGTTTGTAGAAACAGCGCCGGGCGGTTCTTTTTCATTGGCCTTTCAAGCCTTGCCCATGGTGCTGGTAATCGGCGCCCTGACCGCTGTTTTGTATTACTGGCGCATTCTGCCAAAGGTGGTGCAGGGCTTTTCCTGGGTGTTGCGTAAAACCATGGGGATCGGCGGTGCGCTGGGGGTGGTTGCCTCCGGTTGTATCTTCCTGGGGATGATCGAATCGCCGTTGCTGATCCGCCCCTACCTTGCCCGTATGACCCGCAGCGAACTGTTTGCCATGATGGCCACCGGATTATCCTGTATTGCCGGCACCATGCTGGTGCTGTATGCAACGGTGCTGCAAAAGGTTGTTCCTGATGCTCTGGGACATATCCTGACCGCCTCCATTATCCATGCCCCTGCTGCACTGGTGGTTGCCTCCATCATGGTGCCCGAAACCCAGGAGCAGACGCTGGGGGGAGAACTTTCTTCCTATGATGCAACCAGCGCCATGGATGCACTGACCAAGGGGACCTGGGATGGTCTCAAACTGCTGGTCAACATCGTCGCAGTCCTGATTGTCTTTGTTGCGTTGGTGAAGCTGGTCAATATCGGGCTAGGGCAGGTGCCGGATGTTATGGGGGCCCCCATAACACTGGAAAGAGTCTTGGGGATGCTGCTGTCGCCTGTGGTCTGGCTGATCGGTGTGCCCTGGTCTGAGGCCGGTACTGCCGGGTCATTGATGGGGATCAAGATCGTCCTGAATGAATTTCTGGCCTATATCAAGTTTTCATCCCTGCCAGAGGCTGCACTCAGCCCCAAGACCAGAATCATTATGACCTATGCCATGTGCAGCTTTGCTAACCTGGGCAGCCTGGGTATCCTGATCGCCGGGCTTGGCAGTCTGTGCCCGGAACGACGGGATGAAATTGTAGCCATGGGGGTAAAGGCCTTGATTGCCGGTGTGCTGGCATCGCTGATGACCGGCGCAGTGGTGGGGATGCTGTAGGATACTTTTTGCCTGGTCGGTTGTAGACAGGTAATTATGTGGTATTTTATCAGTACTGCCACCTGTAAGGAATCTGCAATGATACTGCTACGAGAGTCTGTCATAGGTCTGCTGCTCCTTCTTGTCCTCCTGGTGCTACCGGTTGTTGTGCTGGCAAATGATACTAAAACAGTACCGCTTACCGCAGAAGAACTGAAAGGAATTACCCCCTTTGCCGCTGTTGTCCAGCGTAACTGGAAGAGTTGGTCACAGGGTAATGATACGGTGGCCAAACTGGACCTGATCGCGCAGATGGCCAGTCCTGCCTATAAGGGTGAGGATGCAGCGGCTCTGGTGGCATTGGAGATCTATCTGAAGAAGAATCCATCGGTTGATCTGGCAACCGCTGGTGCCATAGATGATCCAAAGATTCTGGATCGCTATTATCGCAATGTTCTGAAGTTACAACGGGTTAAACGGGTGCTGTTTGCCAATGGTCAGCCGAGCTTTGAGCTGTTGCAACAGGGACCGGTGGGGGATTGCTATTTTTTCTCTGCTTCAGGCTGGATGGCCAGAAACCGGCCAGCTGACGTGATGAACGCCATTACACGACTGGATGACGGTCGTTTTCGTGTACGTTTTGCCAATGGCGACGAGGCTACAGTAACGACGCCCACTGATGCCGAGCTGGCGATTAATGATTCCAATTCCACACTGCAGGATGGACTCTGGATGTCGGTGTTGGAAAAGGCCACCGGTACCATTCAGGCCCGGACCTATCGGAAGTCCGCAGCAATCCCTGATCCCACCGTGGCGATTGATACCGCTGGTATACCGATTGGTAGTATTGTCAAACGATGGACCGGGCAAGAGGTGAAGGTATTCCGCCTTGGCGCGCGGGTACAGCGGGAACAGGTCCGCAAGGCATTGGTCAGAATGCAGGAGCGAAAGTCCCTGGCTACATCCCTGCTGCTGCATCGTCCCCCGGCAAAGCTGGCCTATGACCATGTCTATGCCATTATGGGCTTTGATCCAGCCTCGGATATAGTCACTATCTGGAATCCGTGGGGTACGGATTTTACTCCCCATGGTCCATCCAACCCTGAAAACGGTTATGCCCGTAAAAAAGGGATCTTTACACTGAGCTTTGATGAGTTTGTCTCATTTTACAGCTATCTCGCCATAGAGCAAAACTAGGGGGAGGCATGCGCGGTTTTGTTTTTATCCTGTTGTTCGTGCTGCTGCTGGCCACTGCTCCAGCACTGTTTGCCGCTGACAATGGCGGAGCCGATTATCAATCTCCCTACGGGGTGAAACTGCCCTGGCCGATACCGGAGTTGATCCCTGATCTGCTGGAGGGAAAGCGGGGTGAGTCAGGAGGTGAGGCCAAGATCCCTGAATCTGATTGGTACGGCCACAGCCATCCCTGGGTCGGTCCCTGGGGACCGCTACCCCACAGGTTTAAGCCCCCTAAAATTGCCGAAGGAAAGAGCGATGACTGGAAACGTGCCCGGATCATTGCAACGGCACTCCGTTTTATCGGTTATCATTACCGCCATCACTATATCCCTGACTGGGACCCGCCGCCGGGGTGGTATACTCCCAAACCGGGCGGCACCCGGCATGATGGTAAAGGGCTTGACTGCAGCAATTTTACTTCGTTTGTCTATAATCAGGGACTGGGAATCCATTTCAGTTCAGATGTTCACAAACAGGCTGCCACTGAAACCGTGACCATCAACGGGACTGAGCAGACGGTAGCAATAAAACTGATCCCCCGTCAGGATTCTGCCGAGGCCTGGGCCAAGGTCTTAAAACCGGGAGACCTGCTCTTTATCCGGCCTCGCAGCAGTGAAACAATTTCCCATGTGGTGATCTGGATCGGCCCTTGGGGTGTGCCGGGTGGTCAGTCCCTGGTTATGGACAGCCACGGTGCAGATGTGCGGGATGAGGATGGAAAGCTGATACCTGATGGTATTCACCTGCGACCGTTCCGTCCCGATTCCTGGTATGCAACCCGTGCTGATCATGCGTTGCGAATTATTGGTAACTAACTACCCGAAAAGGAGCTTGCATATGAAAAAGAGTCTTGTGTTGTCAGTGGCTATGCTTTCGTTTTTTATCGGTTCTGCCTGGGCTGTTGATCAGACCGTTTGTGCCCCTGAGGCGAGTATTACCCTCCATCCAAATGGGTCTGTTGATACCTGTAACCTGAGAATCCAGTATGAAAAAGGTGGTTTGAAATGTACGCCCTTTAGTCCGATTTCCTTTTATGCTGATGGTCAGGTTCGTGCCTGTGTGTTGTATGAAGATCTGAAGATTGGTGGGGTGACCTGTGGAGACACGGGAACGATTACCTTCTTTCCATCCGGTGCTTTGCGTTCCTGTACGTTGAACAATAACGAGCTGGTAAGTGGTAAAAAATGTATGCATGATCAGCCCGTGTCCTTTTTTGAAAACGGAAAACTGGAAAGCTGCACTGAAGAATAGTTGTTGTGTAGCTGTTAAAGTCTGTTGATCGTTGAAAAAATGTAAAAAATCTTTGAATCGCACAAGTTTATTGGTGATTCTGCCGAAAAGAGAAACGATATCCCTGTCTTCAGTTTGCAGATGCATATCCTGTGTAATGGACGTTATCGTTCTGGCACAGATTCCAGCAATGGAAGTTACCTGGGAGGCAAGAGTCTGTGCCAGAAAAGAGTGGTGAAGGATATACCGAAGGCGCTGAGTTTCGCTTTTTGGGGAATCTTTTTGGTGCCCTGATGGCCTGTGCCGGGCTGTTGGCCGGTACCATGGTGCAGGAGCGTAGTCTTGACTACTGGCTTGAGGATATTGTGCCGTTGCTGCTGCTGGTGTTTACCCTGCGAGGGGTGATCAAAAGTGCAATGGAGTTGGCCAAGGATAGTATTTTCTACGAAGAGCAGAAGAAACAGGTGCTTGAGGCCATGGCAAAACAGGAAGCGATGGCTGCTGCCATGTCAGGGGCAGATACGGATCTGCCAAAACTTACAACCAAGCCGAAATATAGTGAGGCAGAGGTGCTTGAGGCGGTCAGTAAGCGGATTGAGCAGCAACGTGAAGAAGGACTAAAGAAGAATAAAATCATAAATCAATAACATAAGCGGGTGGTATGACGCGACAGTCTGCATTAACAATAGAGTATTTAACCGCCATCCTTCAGGAACGAAAACTGATTACAGCTGAGCAGCGTACCATGGTACTTGCCAAGGCCAAAACCCAGGAAGCCCGCTTGACTGCAGGTCCGCAAACTGGTGGTCGCCGGCTGCATCGTGGAGGCGAGGTCCCTTCTCCTGCCCAGGTACTGGCTTCATTTAACCTTGAAACACCGGGTGGCAACGGGCGTATTGTATCGGAAGATGCCATTACCGAAGCGCTTGCGTCCTTTTTGAACATCCCCTACCTGAAAATTGATCCTCTCAAGCTTGACCTGGATGTGGTTACCTCCTACATTCCACGCCCTTTTGCCTTGAAATATTTGATTGTACCGGTGGCGGTCCGCGATGGCGGTCTGGCAATTGCTGTAGCTGATCCGTTTAACGATCAGGTCTTGAGCGAGTTTGCCACAGCACACAGGCTCAAGGTTACCCGCGTTCTCAGCTCCTGCACTGATATCCAGAAAATTCTGCGTGAGTTCTATGGGTTCAGGGCATCAGTACTTGCAGCGGAGGCGGAGTCCTCTGCAGTTGTCGACCTTGGCAACCTTGAACAGCTTTTCAAGATGAAAGGGGAACATGAGTTGGAGGGGAATGACCGTCATGTTATCTCGGCGGTTGATTTCCTCTTGTCATACGCCTTTGACCAGCGTGCCAGTGATATCCATATTGAACCAAAACGGGAAAAATGCCTGATCCGTTTCCGCTTGGATGGTCTGTTGCACAACATCCACCTCTTGCCCAAGCCGCTGCATGCACCGATTGTCTCCAGAATCAAAATACTTTCCCGGATGGACCTGGCTGAGAAACGCCGTCCCCAGGATGGCCGGATTAAGACCACTCACAGTAACAAAGAGGTGGAACTGCGGGTGTCAACCGTACCGACCGCCTTTGGTGAAAAAGTGGTTATCCGGATTTTTGACCCGGATATACTGTTGCAGGATCTTGATTCAATCGGTTTTTATGCACGGGAGTATGCCCTGTTTAACAACTTTATCCATCGTCCCAACGGGATTATTCTGGTTACCGGCCCTACCGGCTCCGGAAAGACAACGACACTCTATTCAACCCTGCGGACCCTTTCGTCGCCAGAAGTCAATATCGTTACCATTGAAGACCCGATTGAGATGGTGATGGAGGAGTTTAATCAGATTGCGGTACAGCAGAGTATTGGTGTTACCTTTGGTAATATCCTGCGGACGGTTCTGCGCCAGGATCCTGATATTGTCATGGTGGGTGAGATCCGCGATGAAGAAACTGCAGAAAATGCGGTACAGGCAGCCTTGACCGGTCATCTGGTGCTATCCACCCTGCATACCAATGACTCCCCTTCATCCATTCCCCGTTTGCTTGATCTGGGGGTGCCGCCCTATCTGGTTACGGCAACGGTGGTTGGTATTATTGCACAACGCCTGTTACGTAAGGTCTGCCGGCATTGCAAGGTGCCACGCACGTTGTCTGTGGAGGAACGTACCTATCTGCAACTGTCTGAAGAACATCTGACGGTCTATGAGGGGGAAGGGTGCAAGGAGTGTCGTGGTACCGGCTACAAAGGACGTACCGGCATTTTTGAAGTGCTTGAGATGAATGAGCGGACCAGGGCCATGGTTGGCGATAGGGTGGATGTTGCTGAACTTGTTCGTGCTGCTGAGCAGGACGGGTTTATGTCACTGCGTCAGCTTGCCATCAGAAAAATGCTGGAAGGGTCCACCACTTATGATGAAGTGATCTCCATTACCGGCTAGCTTAACCAATGAAAAAGGCCTGCAGAAGCAGGCCTTTAAACGTTTATGGGGGGGGGCTAGCAGCCGGCAGTTTTCTGGATTGTCCTGACCACCTTGCTGTCGCTATCAAAGCGCAGGCGGAGTTCATCACCAACTCTGACCTTGCGGTCCTTAATCTTTTCCATATTGGAGTGGTCACGGACCTGCAGTACAACCGCTGCATCAGTTTTGCGGTCTTTCATGATCATTTCAGCGCCACCGCCAACTATTTTGATTGCGCTGACAGTGCCGACCATCTTCATCTCACCCGCAAATGCGGTTGTTGCCAAGGTAGTAAGTGCGAACATGACAACCAGTGCGAACAGCCTTTTCATATCTTCCTCCTGTGGTGTGTCGTTGAAGCAGCGAAATAGATGGTTTGTTAATGCCAGTGACTGAATGCAGATAAAGTATAGTCAAAGAAATTATAACGTCAATCTTTCTGCGGTATTATTATACAAATTTAACAGTCGGCTTGTTGCTTCCCGGTCTTTGTTAACCAGAGTTGGCTGATCTGGTTGACAAGCCAGCCTGCTCCATGCTACCCAACCTGCCATGATTATTAACGATAGTACGTTAGAAAAAATTGTCGTCTCAATTATAGACGGTGATCTCATCAGCAGTGAGCAGGCCTTGGTTCTGACCGATCTGCCAAGCGAACGCCTCTCGGCACTTTTTGCTGCTGCTTCCCGTGTGCGGGAACACCATTTTGGCAATCGTGTTTCCCTCTGCGGCATTATCAATGCAAAATCAGGGCTCTGTCCTGAAGATTGTGCCTTCTGTGCCCAGTCTTCCCACCATGCCACCGGTGTTGCCTGCTATCCGTTGCTTGATCAGGATACTCTGTTGGCCGGGGCCAGGGCGGTTGCCGGACATGGCGCTGCCTGCTACGGTATTGTGACCAGCGGCAGTGGTATCAGCGAAGGTGATGAACTGGCACAGGTCTGCACCACGATCAAAACCATCCGTGCCGAAGGTCAGATTGCCCCCGGTGCCTCGCTGGGGACCTTGACCCCGGCAGCTGCAGAGCAGCTCAAGGCAGCCGGTCTGGTGACCTATCATCATAACCTGGAAACAGCCCGCAGTTTTTTTCCGCAGATCTGCAGTACCCATGACTATGAAGATGATCTGGCCACGGTTCGGCTGGCAAAGCAGGTTGGCCTGCGGGTCTGTTGCGGCGGTCTGTTTGGTCTTGGGGAAACCATGGCCCAGCGGGTTGAGTTGGCGCTGACCCTGCGAGAGCTGCAGGTTGATTCAGTGCCGATCAACTTTCTTGATCCAGTGGCAGGAACGCCGCTGGCAGCCATGCATCAGCTGACCCCGCTTGACTGTCTGCACACCATTGCCCTGTTTCGTCTGATTCTGCCGGATGTTCATATCACGGTTTGCGGCGGGCGTCAGCGTAACCTGCGGGAGCTGCAGTCCTGGGTTTTTCAGGCCGGGGCCAGCGGGATCATGACCGGAAACTATTTAACCAAGGAAGGACGCCAGCCTGCCGATGATCTAAGGATGATTGAAGATCTGGGGCTGGTGATTGCAAAGGAGATGCTGCGATGAGTAATGGACTGTTTATTACCGGTACTGACACCGGTGTTGGCAAAACCATAGTGGCTGCAACCCTGGCCCGCATTCTCCGCCTGCGGGGGGTGAATGTCGGTGTCATGAAACCAGTTACCAGCGGCTGTGTCGAGCGTAATGGTGAGCTGATCTCGGAAGATGCCGAGCTTTTGGCCTGGGCTGCCGGTGTTGATTATACCGATGATGTTGCCCCCTACTGTCTGCGCCAGCCGATTGCTCCGGTTGAAGCAGCACAACTTGACGGGGTGAAGATTGATTTCAGCGCAATTATCGCAAGCTACCGTCGCTTGTCAGCACAGCATGAATTTGTGATTGTTGAAGGGGCTGGGGGGCTGATGGTGCCCCTGAATGGCGGTCTGCTGATCGCCGATCTGGTCAAACAGCTTGACCTGCCTCTACTGGTGGTGGCCCGTCCCAACCTGGGAACCATCAACCACAGTGTGCTGACCTGTTTTGCAGCCGGTCAGATGGATATTGAGGTCAAAGGGGTGATGGTCAATCGCTTCCCTGGCAATCCCGGCCTTGCCGAAAAGGGGGCTTCCCATCAGATCGGATCACTGTGCGGGGCACCGATTCTTGGGATCTGGGATGATCTGGCCGGTTCTCAAGAGGAAATTGTAGAACGGTTGGCAGAGCAGTTTAATCAGGATCCTAAAAGTGACATCATCCTGCGGGTGCTGGGTGGGGCTGAGGACAGTGGCTGCGGGACAGGGGCAGCAGTGGCTTCAGATGGTTGTTCTTCCTGCGGCTGCTCCGGCAGTTGCGGGGGAGAGTAAGCCCGCTTGAATACCCCCTCTTCCTATGATCCGCTGCAGCCCTGTCTTGAGGCAACCGCCAACCCTGAAGAGCTGATGGCCCTGGCTGAGATGCGGATGCCGTTTGGCAAGTATCAGGGACATTTGTTGATTGATCTGCCGGAACGGTATGTGGTCTGGTTTGCCAGCAATGGCTTTCCGGAAGGGCGCTTGGGCAGAATGTTACAGACGGTGTATGAAATAAAGGTAAACGGGCTGGAATATCTGTTTGCGCCGTTACGTCAGGGCAGAATCGGCAGTTGATGGTCAACCGGCCTGAAGGCATACTTGCCAACTATACGCCGCAAAAAAAATAAAAAACAGACTGTTTTATTTGTGGGGAAAAGGTATCTTGAAATCAAGGTAGCGCTACCTGAAACATGTATCAGAAGGAGAAGCAAAAGAAGTTTGTGATTTTTTCCACGGAGCAGATGCAGGTTTTATGGAGGAAACACTATGGAAGATACGCCGCCTGGCTGTTTTGGCAACATATGAAAGCAATAAACAGGCTACCGACAGAAGTAGCCTGCATACCATGAACATGGTGCATAGATTGACGTAAAGCCGGAGGCCCGCCTGAAAAGCGGGCCTCTTCTCATTTTGTATGGTGTCGTGTTTTTAAGGAATCAGGTTCTTCCAGCTTGTGCGCAGTCTGCAAAGTTCCCGGTTGCCTTCAACGGATTCGATCCTGTGGATAAGGGTTGCAGGATCTTCAGGGCTTGGGGCACAACAGCTGCGTATGCTGTCACCGTATAATGCCTCGGCCCTGAATCCAATTTCAACCAGGACCGGTACTGCCCGCTTGATCAGCTCCTCCGGTACCGCCTCCAGTGCCCAGCCAGCATAGATCGTGTTGTTCACATGGTTGTTCATATCAAGGTCAGCCCGCAGTACCGGTAGTTGCAGCCCGGTCCGGCATTCTTCCAGCAGCGGAAGCGTTGCAAACGGATCATCCAAAGCCCTTTGCAGGTGCAGCGGATAGTCGGGCAGATGTTCATCAATGCTTACCGGGCGGCGTGTTCTCAGATCCAGCGCCGCCCATGAACTGGTGGCCCTCCCAATGGTCTGGCCCTGGTGGTCAGTCAGCAGAAAATCACGAATTGAAAAGAAGCCATCACGGGTCACCGGCCAGGTGGTCACCGTTACCGGTTCAGTACCAATAATCGGGCGTAGCAGTTCAATGGTCAGTCGGGACAGAACCCAGGTCAATCCCCTTTTACGCAGGTGCTTAAGCCCTACACCCAGGTGCAGGGCATGCTCTGCACCTACCTCCTGCAGCCAGGCCAGGATTACGGTCAGGCGTACCCGGTTACGAGGATCAAGCTCGTGGTAGCGGGCATTAACGGTTTGTTGCAGTTGATGGTGCATGCCTTTCTCCCTTGAACTATGCATAACACAGGAGTTGGCATGATTGCAAATCAGCCTGGACCTGCAGATACTGTTGCCTGACGCAGCCGGTTGCACTACACTGCGCAGATAAGATACCTCAGTATAAGGGGAAGATTAATGAAAGACCGGCTGTAACGATGCTTACCACCCCTATTAACAAACAGATGTTCAGTTTTCTGGCCGTACTGACTGCAGCCTCCATGGCGGGGCTGCAGGGCTACACCATGCTGTTCAACAACTTTGCTGTGGAGACGGTTCATCTTGACGGGCTCCATGTTGGGTTGACCCAGTCGATCCGTGAGATCCCCGGCTTTCTGGCGCTGACTGCAATTTATGTGATGCTGGTGATCAGAGAACACCGTCTGGCATCCCTGTCGATCATCCTGCTGGGGATCGGTGTTGCCCTGACCGGCTTCTTTCCCAGCTTCAGCGGGGTGGCGATGACCACGCTGCTGATGAGCTTCGGCTTCCACTACTATGAAACCGTTAACCAATCCCTGACCCTGCAATATTTTTCAACCCACCAGTCCCCCCTGGTGATGGGTAAGCTGCGCAGTCTGGCTGCCATCACCAGTATTATCTCTGCTGCTGCAATCTGGGGTATGGGCTTTGTACTGGATTACCGCGGCATGTTTCTGGTGGTGGGGAGCGTGGTTGCCCTGGCTGGTCTCTGGGCGGTCTTCCAGGACCCCAGCCATGCTGATGTGCCGCCTCAAAAACTGCGGATGTTTCTGAAGCGGCGTTACTGGCTCTACTATGCCCTGACCTTCATGTCCGGTGCCCGGCGTCAGATCTACATGGTCTTTTCCATGTTTCTGCTGGTCAAGGTCTTTCACTTTTCCGTGCAGGCCATCACCGTGCTGTTTATCATCAACAACCTGATCAACTGGATCATTAATCCGATGATCGGCAGGGCCATTAATGCCTTTGGTGAGCGGACCCTCTGTACGGTTGAGTATCTTGGCGTGATTATGGTCTTTTTGACCTATGCCTACGCATCATCCAGATGGGTGGTTGCCGGAATGTATATTATTGACTACATCCTGTTCAACTTTGCCGTGGCGATCCGAACCTATTTCCAGAAGATTGCTGATCCGGCAGATATCGCCCCCACCTCGGCGGTCGGTTTTACCATCAACCATATTGCAGCGGTCTTCCTGCCAGCCCTGGGTGGCTACCTCTGGATGCTGGACTATCGGATACCGTTCATCATGGGTGCTGCCCTGGGTCTGGTTTCCCTGATTCTGGCCCAGTTCATCAGACTGCCCTCCCATGCCGTATCGGTAGAGCAAGCGGCAGGCTAGGAGTCTGACAGGATCCTGGGATCAGATCAGATTATAATGCTTCACCATCGCCCTGTGGCTGCGAAATGCTGCCAGATAGCGGGCATCTTCGGCATAGGTGCTGGGATAGATGCCGGGCACCGGCTGATGCTGCAAACTGCTATCCACGTTGACAAAGGTAAACAGGCAGGAGTTTGAAAGCGCCTTGCTGTTGCGGTCCCGGCTGATCCGCTCGATGCCTGCCTCAACACAGACAAAGCTGTCACAGGTGTAGACCACCCGGCAGGTATAGTGCAGCTTGTCCCCCAGTCTGACCGGATGGAAGAAGTTGATCCGGTTGACTGCAGCGATCAAGGCCCGGCCGGGAGCGATCTGTTCAGCGCACATGGATGACAGTTCATAGGCTCTGCGGATGATATAGCCGCCAAAGATTCTATGGGGCACATATTCCTGCTCAGGATACATCCGCTCCCAGGATTCCACCACCAGGCTGTCTGCCTTAACTCCGCTAAATCCGGGTTGGTCCTGGGCTTCATGCAGCTGACGCAACAATGCATACTCTTCGTAGCTGGGAGGCTCCTGCTGGGCTGCCTGCTGCTGACGGTACTGCTCCCGCTCCTGCATCGATTTTTCTGCCCGGTGTTTTTCAAGCTCATCCTGGTATTCAAGTGGCGGCAGCACCCTGCTTTCCTCAGCAGATTCACCACCTCTGGCCACCATGGTAAAGTAGCAGGAAGCGATATGGGTGGACGGATCGCCTGCGTGCTCCACCCGCATCCCCACCACCATGGATGACCTGCCAACATGGTTGATCCGGGCATCAATCTGGATATCACGGTCATTGTCAACCACATGGCGTACAATGATATTATCAATGGCAGCGGTCACCACCTTGGCATCAGGGTGAATGCTGCGGGCATAGCCCAGCGCTGCCTGCTCGGCCATGATATCCAGGTCTTCCAGCAGCAGACCGAACCTGAAGTTGCCCACAATCGGCTCATCTACAATCATGTAACGGCGACGGGCCTTCGGGTCTGATGCAAGTGGCAGCACCTTGTAGAGTGATGTTTCTCGTGGTGTGGTCATCTGTTTGCTCCCTGCTTTATGCAATCGATAACAGCTGCTGTACACTGTACATCTCCAAGACAGGTTGTGCAAGGCAGCCTGTAGGTGCTACATTGCTGCCTCCATTTTAATAAACCAAAGTGAGCCACCATGCCGGAAACCAGTTGTGACTTTTATTGCGACAAGATTCTGAAAGGTCTGCTGGAGGTGCCGGTCTACCTCCAGAATGAGCAGGTCTTTGCTTTTCATCATACCAAGCCGCTTTGGGAGCATCATGTGGTGTTGCTCCCGAAAAAGCACATCGAGTCATTGATCAGCCTGGAAGAGTCTGACAACGAACTGCTGTTGGAGCTGATGCGGACTGCCAAGCTGATTGCAGCTGATTTTATGGCCCGTTTCGGGGCCTGCCGGGTCTATACCAATCTGGGGGCCTACCAGTCATCCAAGCACCTGCACTGGCATATCGGCGCTGGTGAGCAGTTGAGGCCCTATTGAATCAATCAAGCAGAAACTGGTCTATCCAGAACAACCTGGTGAAAGGTAGTACAAAATGCGTAATCTGATTAAATTGAGTGGTGCTGTATTGTTGGCAATGATCTGTGTGATGCCGGCAGATGCTGCGGAAACAAAGGTGAGCAAGATGACAACAACCGATTCAGGACTCAAGTATGTTGATGTTGTGGTGGGCAAAGGCGCCTCACCAACCAGGGGCAAGCAGGTGAAGGTACATTATACCGGTACGCTGGAGAACGGCACCAAGTTTGACAGCTCGGTTGATCGCAAAAAGCCGTTCAGCTTCATCATTGGCGTTGGGCAGGTCATTAAAGGCTGGGATGAGGGTGTGATGGGCATGAAGGTTGGCGGCAAGCGGAAACTGGTTATCCCTGCCAATCTGGGCTATGGCGCCAGAGGTGCTGGCGGCGTGATACCACCCAACGCCACTCTGTTGTTTGATGTTGAACTGCTGGATGTGCAGAAGTAGGTACGGTTACCTGTGAAACCATCATCCGCCTGTAACCTGGTAACTATCCTCGGCCCGACCGCTTCCGGCAAGACCTGTTTGGCGGTGAAGCTGGCGCAGGAACTGTCCGGCGAGATCATCTCGGCAGATTCGAGGCAGGTTTTCAGGCGGATGGATATCGGCACCGGTAAAGATCTGCACGAATATGGTTCTGTCCCGTACCACCTGATTGATGTTCTGGAACCGGGTCAGGAGTGCAGCGTGTTTGCCTTTCAACGTCTGTTTCTGCAGGCCTTTGAAGAGATAACCGCCCGTGGTCAGCTACCGATGTTGTGCGGTGGCACCGGCCTGTATCTGGATGCAGCGCTGCGGGGCTACCGGATGGTTGAGGTGTCTGAGAACCTGCAACTGCGGGCAGAGCTGGCTGATAAAAGTGATGCAGAACTGGTTGAGATGCTGGTGAAACTGCTGCCTGACCAGCATAACCGGACTGATCAGACCGATAGAGACCGGACGATTCGTGCCATTGAGATCGCCAGCTACCAACCGGATGAACAGGAAAAACAGGAGCCGTTTCCTGTTATTCAGCCTTTGGTGCTGGGCATTCGCTGGGATCGGGCGGAACTGCGCCGCAGAATTACCCAACGTCTGCGCCAGCGGCTTGAGGCAGGCATGCTTGATGAAATTCAGCAGTTGCACGCTAGCGGAGTAGCGTGGGAACGTCTGGACTACTATGGTCTGGAGTACCGTTACGGTGGGATGTTCCTGCGTGGTGAGTTGAACCGCAATG
>Ga0074197_1001315_pt1 | contig 21695 bp, 24 predicted proteins | sample EPASupsiteSAE305_FD_64526 | JGI IMG/M metagenome (GOLD analysis project Ga0074197, IMG submission 64526) | Bioremediated contaminated groundwater microbial communities from EPA Superfund site, New Mexico - SAE3-05 reassembly with SPADES | ecosystem: Environmental > Aquatic > Deep subsurface >...
GTGGCTCAGCAGGCGGGAGTACCGCGCTATGCGAGGTCCAGTGCGAGGAGAGCGCACCGGAACGGGTACCGGCAGAGATCGCTCAAGACCCGGTTCGGAGAACTCAGTCTTCTGAAACCGCAGTTACGGGAGATCCCGTTTGAGACGAAAGTCTTTGATCGGTACTCTCGGACTGAGAAAGCCCTGGTGAATGCAATCATCGAATCCTATCTTCAGGGCGTATCGACACGAAATGTCGAGAAAGTTGTCTCATGTCTGGGAGTCAACCAACTGTCAGCCTCGTATGTATCGAAGGTTGCTCAGGAACTCGATGAAAAAGTCCATGTGTTTTTAGAAAACCCGATTGACTCTTACATTCCATTCTTGTTCGTTGATGCTTCGTATTTCAAAGTGAGAGACGGAGCCCGGTATGTCAGCAAAGCTCTTTTTGTTGTAGCCGGTGTGAGAACGGATGGATACCGGGAGATCTTTACTTTCAGCATTGCTGATGCAGAACATGAATTAACCTGGGAAGGGATCTTCTCCGACCTCAAGGAAAGAGGACTCAACAAAGTTGATCTTATCATATCTGATGGTCACAACGGCATTCAGACTGCTGCCGAAACGATGTTTCCGGGCTCTTCATGGCAAATGTGTCATGTACACTTTATTCGTGCAGTCCTGAGAAAAGTTCCCAGAAAATATCATAAGGAAATTGCCGAGACATTGAAGGAATGTCTGAGTGATCCCCATCGATTAATGGAGTTCGCTGTTCAACTCGATGAACGTAGATTCTCCCAGGCTGTTGACACGATTCACCGGTTCCAGCACGGCCTGATGAATTATCGTTCATTTCCTCCGGAGTTCTGGAAAAAGATTCGGACTACCAATCTCCTGGAACGAGTCAATAAGGAACTCAAACGACGAAGCAGAAAGATCGGGGCCTTTCCGAATGATGCTTCGTTACTCAGGCTTGCCGATTCGATCCTCATCGATATCAACGAGGAATGGATCACCGGTAACCGGTATTTATCTGTGAAGAATGAGATGATCTCTTTGGATACTGTGGCTGCGGATTTTACAGCAATATAGAGACACTACCTATTATTTTTTAGCGATAATCCCCCCGTTAGAAAATTTTTCAGAATGATCTCTCTTCTCTGTAAGAATTCCAATTATTGTAGTGTCAGTCTCATTAAATAATTCGGGATTATTCTCCATCGTTAAACAAACCTTTTCAAAGACACCCGGATCACTAATTGATTTAATAAATACCGTTCTTAATTCTGAATCAACATAATCAGCATCCTTACAAATTGAAATCGCAACTTTATATGCAGTTGCTTTACCCTCCGCATAATGATCTAGTAAAGCAATTAAATCAGTATCAAGATTTGATTCTTCTACCATATTGGATATAATTAAATCTACTACGCCAGGCAAATAACAAAAATCCCAAAATATTTTTTTCATATCCATATGAAGAATTGAATATTTATGAATAAAAGTGTTTGAAAGAACCGGAAAAAAATTTTTTATATTATAATAGGTTCTCGGTATTTTTTTTAGATTCAAGGGTAAATTTTCATAATTCATTATAATTACTGGCAATAGGACTTGCAATGACTCTTCTGAAGACACAAATCTATTCAAAATGCGCGTTAATAGTAATTCACCTTTTTGAGGCAATCTGGGATATTTTTGAATAATTGCAACGCATACATATAAATAAAGTTTAGGATTTTCTGCTAATATTTCTATTAAATTTCTAATTTCATTAGGTAACTTTTCAAAATATTCTATGATAGCTCCAGGAAGTACAATAGCCCATTTTTCGTTTTTAGAATATTCAATTAAATAATCTTGAATGTCTACTGGTAAACTTGAGAAATATTTTGTAATTAAATAGACAATAGTTGGTACAACTCTATCTGTAAAAGCTACCTTTCGAATCAATTGCTGTCTATACTCGTCAGGTAATTTTTCAAAATTGCCTGATAATCCTATAGCGATAGAACCATGGGTTCCAGTATCTTCTGATATATCAAAAATTAGACTTTGAACGTCTTGAGACAAAAATTCGAAATGTGAAATAATTATGATTGCGGTTTGCTGCGAGGATTTTTTATTTTTTGATATTTTTTTAATTATCTCGCCTCGGAAATCCCCATCAATTATATCAAAGAAATGTTCGACTAAGTACGATAATTCCAGAAAGCTTTCCTCGGATTTCTCCATTTTCGCTAAAATATCATAAAACAATTTTGGTGGACAATTAAACGATTCGTCAACAGATGAAAAATATAGAAAATCTTTTATTAATTTTTCGTCGTCAACTAGGCGATAATATAATTGCTGCAGTTCTTGAGGGTGATTATCAAAATTTTCGGCAATTCTGATTGCAATTAATAAAGAATTATTGCTAGCTATTTTCTCCTTAAATAATTTTTTTATTCCTTTTGGAAGATTATAATAATTGTTTATTATGGCTGATGCAAGATAATCTTCACATTCCTGCTTATCTGCAAGGTCAATTATAATTTTTTGAAGATTCAAATCATCTGACAAATCCTTATAATTATTTAAAATTGATACCAAGAAGGGATTATACAATTCGTTATCTAAATTTAATATCGTCATTAAAAATTCTTGATATTCTGATTTTAATTGAGAATAATTCCGTGTAATAATTTCAATAGCACATATGGTATATTCACTACAATTTGACCGGGATAAAGGTTTACTTGTAAATAATGATAAATATCCCATTGCTATGTCTAATGGAATTTGCTGGAAATAATCCCGGAAGACATTTAATGCCAAATAATCATTTTCTGATTCTAATACTTTTACCAATACTTTCAAAAAAATTTTTACGTTAAAAAATGTGGGATTACCATCTTCTGTCAATAAATATTTTAATGCTTCTTGATATGATGGATGAGAAAATTCTATTTCTTCATATCCAAAGTCAATTTTATCATCTTTAAACCAGGATAAAATCCTTTTAAATTCCCAAGCATTTTCATTTTTTATTTCTTTTACTAACTCGCTATAGTGTTGTTCAACAAAATCGTAAGGAAATGTTGCAATAAAAGGAAAAGATAAAAATAATTTTTTGTCATCAGAAAAATTGATGAATTCCTTAGCAAAGGCTTTGGCAGTCTCTTCAGATTTTACAATAATTTTTTCTCTTAATAATTCTCTATTAGAAATTCTACTTGTTGATATTGCGAATGAACTCAAACTAAGGGGAGTTGGTAAATTCTTTTTATCGTTGATTAACCCCAATATCATTTTTTTCAAATCTTTATTTGAAAGCCAATCGCATTTTTCTATTATCGCGTATTTTAATAAGATTTGTTTTCGTTTTTCATTATCGTAAGAATTTCTTTTTATGTTCAATTTTTTTTCAAAATCGTTCAGTAGATCGGCAGAGACGGTTTCTTTTTCAAATTCTTTGAATACTTCTTCTCGTGAAGTAATTATTACGAACGTGTCAGGTACTTGTCTTATAGTATCAATTATAGTACTAATTTCTCTTTCCAATCCCTTTCGATCTTCATATTTTATTAAGCCAAAGGGGTCTTCAAAATAAATTATATGATGTGATTTCAATTCATTTTGGATATTTTCTAACTTTGTTCTGACTTCTTTTCTTTCATTTTGCCCTTCCCCTTTTTCCCATTTCACTTTATAACCAACTTTAAAAAACTCCCATAACAATTTTACTGCTGTGAACGTTTTTCCAAATTCCTGAGTACCTACAATAAAAACTATATGTTTCTCTGAAAGGGATTTTACAATCTCATCATATTCCAAAGGTTCTACATATGTTTCATCAATCCTCCGGTACCGTTTTGTCCCTATATGCCCAATAGAATGTAAAAAATTGAAAATTTTACTTTTTTCTTGAATGATTAAACAATCAACACTATAAAAAAAATTTTTCGAATTTTGAGGAAAATCGATCAATTTCCAAATTACTCTATCTATTGGTTCTAATTGATCGTATGCAGATTGTGTTATAAGAGCATATGATTGAGTAATATTTTTTCCGAACCAATTATGATAACTTTGAATAATTTTTGTTTTTAAAAAATCAATCGTTGAATTCTCAATAATTAAAGAATTTCCATCGAATTTAACCCATTTATCATATTTTCCGGTTCCAATAGCAAACTCTATAGGAATCGATCTATATTGCTCATAATGTGTTTCATGATCCAAAATAATTGAAATATTTTCTAAAACTTGATCGTAAGTATCGATTGCTAGTATCCAGCTATCACCATTGTCGTAATATGTGCCACAAATTTTTTGCTCACTTTTTAAAAAAGATATTCTTTCTTTAATAGTATTAATGAATTTTAGGCGGATCTCTTGAGCATCTATTCCTTTTTCCTTTGCTATCTGATTTGCCAACGGTCCAAAACCTAAAATATCTAAATATAGTAGATATTTCTCACTCATTCAAGCACCCATTGAAATTTCAAATCCTCAAACGTCTAATTATTTTTATTGTTTGTTATTATAGTCAAGAACCTAAAGTTTAATACAAATTTGATCGATTTAACTGATTTCCAGATCCCTTTTCCAGATTCACCCCCGCAAAATAAATTTCATTTTTTAAGTTGTCATCGATTCAAGGTTCTTGACTATAAATTAAAACAGCATAAGCATAGTTAAAATGTTCTACGTTATCTGTTGTGAAAAATTTTAAAGCGAACCCACGCAGAAAATTTTTACACGCTCTTCCATAACGACCCCTTTGATTTTTCCGAAACTCATCCACTAAGACCGCTACATAAGCATCTCAACCCCCACCTTCATCTGCCCACATCACGGCCTCCGCCCCCTCAAACTCACAAAACAAAGCCCCCCTCATTCCGGTGAAGATCCCCCGATATCAGATAGAAAAATCCTGGATATCCCGCATGAACGAGGGATCCGGGAACCCCACCCATAAAAATCCCTGTCGACACACGCCGGAAAATCCACGGATCAGACCCCCCCAAAACAGCCTCTCTTTTCATTTTCCACCCACTACCCTCCATCCGGCATGAGATCAGCCTTCCAAAAGGGTCTATTAGCGTCCATCATCAAAGCCCATAAATTACAGAATCCAGCCAATCGGAACTCATTACATCGAATTCCGAAAACATTAGTCCTAGTTTTTCGCGAATTTGTCCCAAACGATCTAACGCGAAGGTCAATCGGAGCCCGTAGAAGGCCCGGATGGAATCAGGAAAATTAAGGTCGGATAACCCCGGGACACATGCCGGAATATCTGAATACTTATCCGGGAGAGAGTCCCATTTCCCCGTATAAAACCAACCCCCAAAACAGCCCTTCTTTTCACCAGACCCCTCCTGCACCCCTAACCCCCCTGCATTTTGCCTCTGGAAAGCGTACATTAGCGTACACTTTACTTCCCGCATAAGGCGTATTTTAGCTTAAAAACTAAGAATTGAGCCCGGTTAAAAAACATGTGCCGGAATTCGGTGTTTTTTACAATAATTCCGGAAATGTGTTTGCCGGAAGGGTATTCCGGGGCCGTATAAGGGCCGGATTGGAGAAGATCTCCTCAGCCTATCCGGAGGGAGATGCCTGTCCTTCACCAGCAACGAGTGTGCGTCTCAACATGCCGTACTCCATGTAGCTCACTTGATAGAATTGATCGTGATATTCGATGAGTGTGCCATGGCAGCATTCAAAGATTGTTTTTCCCTGGCAGATCTTCTTTACAAAAGCATCATACCTGCTCAGGTTGCCCTCAAACGAGTTCACATATCTCCAGCCACTGTGCCAGACTCCCGGGTCGTTGTTCACACCATGCAGGTAGCTCTCAAGTTCCGGATACATCTGGAGATCTTCGTACGTCACCCGGGTGCTGTTGATGTACGTGACTTTACTCACATCCACTTCCTGAATATCAAAACTTGCATCAATTTTCAGCGGGGCCGCAGGGGTAAGGTTTCCCGGTGTTGTACTCTTATCCGGTTGCGATTGAAAAACTGTTCCGGGTATCAGGGAATACAGAACAAATCCGGCAACAATGAACAGGATGATCAGGATAAGAATTCTGAAATTTTCTTTCAACAATTTCATGCACCATCACTCAAACAAGTACCGATTCTACAATACCAGAATTTGTGGATATGAACTGAACAAATTTGTTGATTTGATCCAGAAAAAATCCTCACTCGATTATGGGCTGTCACTGCATCGTATCACTATAATATCGGATAATCGCGACAGCCAGAAGAATCACAATCATAATCAGACCTAAATTCGGGAAGAAACTTTTGTTATATACCCATTCGGAATATGCATCGATGCACGCCAAAATGATTCCCGCAACCAGGATGATTTTCCATAAAATGATCAGGGTTTCTTTATTCATAGGGCATCACGAAAAAAAATATTTATAAAAATAATTGACCTCAAAATAAATATTTTATACGTGAGCAGGGGCCCGGTTTTTTTGAACCGGCCGGGACTTTCAGGATATCCCCCACCCCGTCCCTTACCAATGCCGGGTCAGAACGGGACCCTGAAAATATTAATTGCATTGGAAAGCGTACCCTCCTGCCCATCCGGGTTGATCACCTCGAGATTCCAGAAACCTGGCTCCGTGTTCATAAGAATGAATTCACACCATATCCTGTCTTGAGACATAACGTTTACTGAGTGTGCCGTGATATCATTATATCCGGTCCGGGTGAGTTTGACAGTCGGGGGGCCGTAATATCCTGTCCCGGCAAACCCAGACCCGGTCAACGTTGCGGTACAGGGATACCCCATCAGGGAAGAGGTGTAACAAAAACCCGGGGTGACGCCGGTAACGGTGGGAGCCGGGCCGGCAGTTCCTCCGTTACAGGATACCGTGATCCGATAATTGGTCGGGTAGGATGCATTCCCGGCGCAGGACATGGATGCTGCCGTATCGTTGTAGGTATAGGCATAGGCTTTCGGACAGGTATCGAAGAAGAGGTTTGCAGAATCCGGCAATGCTCCCGGCTGGTTGAACGGATATAAATTGGTATTCTGCCCGGCACAGGTCTTACATATTTTTCCTGGCGGGACATCGGCGCACGAGATGGATGCATCATTGACATATCCTTCGGCAATCGGGCAGCTGTATCCCCAGTAGAGAGAATTGTTTTCTGCATTTGGTCCGTTATAGGGATCACCCGTCAGAATATGTGTGTTCTTAAAATAGTCACCGGAGTCCCAGATCCCGATGAAATTGTCGGGACTTGTATATTTCAGCATATCCCAGCTCGGAACCGTTGGGCTGGAAAAACCTGAAAGATTGACCGCACACCCGCCCTTAATACACCGATTCAGCGGCTCTGAATAATACGGCGGATCATACTGGGTCGGGATCATTTCCATTGCGATATTGAAACCATTCACGTAACTGATATCGTAGTTGTCAGCCGGGGGAGTTCCCCCGTCGAAATTAATCTCGGCTTTGGTCACCGGTGATGCGGATCCAGCGCCGCCACACTCCAGCAGGCCGCGGTTCAGCAGGTCTTCGCAGTTGCCCGTGTCGCAGTTCCCGAACCCGTTTTCATCGAACGAACACCCGGTTCGCGCATAGAATCCCCCGTTCCATCCCGTGGGGAACGTATAGGTCTTCGTTCCCGTGCTGGCATCGAGTTTGAATCCGCCGCCGGCAATGAGAGAACCATTACAGGCGATACGGTGACGGCCCAGGGACGCATTATTGTATCCCGAAAGCGCATCGATCTGGTCCGGGCTCATGATGGTGTTCCCACAAATGGGAGCATAATCGCCTCCATCCGGACAATTATAGCTCTCGCCTCCCGATGGGATCACACCAGGACAGCATGCAGACGGCAGACAGGATTCTCCGGTGTTACAGAGCAACCGGTTGGTATTCGACCCGGGACAACAGATAGGCGACATGTTTCCGGTTGCTGCCGATGTATTGCAGATGATTGGGTTGCCATAGGTATCGGTACCGCAGGATTCGCAACCACTGCAGGCTTTCCCGTTATTATCGCAGACTCCCGACGGGCCTCCCAGGAGATTGATCCAGACATCCTGATTGCAGGTATTACTGAAGGTGATCTGATGGTCTGCTGCAACCGGTACTGCAAGAGCTGCGGCTGCCAGAAGGATCACCATCATCAGAAAAATACATTTTGTTCTCATGGAACCTTACCACCCACTAATGACAATTTCCTGATTTGCACCGTCCCTTCCCGGGCCTTGTATCCTGAGAAAGAAGGACATTAAAATGTAAATCGTTTTATAGAACAATTTTTAATTATTTAATTTTTTTGCAGCGTACCAAAGAACCGGTCCTGAAACAGGTAAGAGACCCGCCGGGATTTGCGCTCGGAGCAAAAGATTGCCTCTTTTTAAAGGGGATGAATCCGTTATCTGTCACCGGCTTAATGCCTGCCGCTACCACCGTTTTTACCGTGATCCACGTAACCCGGGTTTTCCTGCACTATTTCTTTTAATGCAGATGATGCCGGACCCGGTAAAAAATTAAAAAAGTGGCTATGCCCTGCTCGTTCACGATCTCGTTGATATCGGGATGCAGTCCCTCTGCACCGGGATATTTCTCGCTCAGGCAGCGTTCACCGGTACGGCTAACATATGAGGTCGCACTCCTCCAGGCATTTGAATTGATCAGGTACGAACAGGCAGTTCGACACGCAGATAGGGCACTTACTCAGTTTATTCGAGTTATCCGGGGGTGGGCTGGCTTTCTGCTGTGGCAGGTCCACGGCAGCATAGTGGAGGGTTGCAAGAGCACTGCCAAGGATCGCAAGGCAGATGATGAAGAGGACGAGGCGGGCGAGCGGGGATCGGGAGGTGTTTGATTCTGACATGAAAAGACCGTCTCTTTGTTTCGTTGATAGGAGTTGTGTGAGGGGATATAAAAATACTCAGGATATGGAATTTTTCCCTGCATTTTTTTCCATTCCATGACCCGGGAAAAACCCGGGATGAGCGGGGGGTCGATACCCTCCGGAAAAATTGTTGCAGGAAGGATCGCCATCCTGTTGAACAAAATGAAGAAGGCGGGGAGACCGCCTCTCGAAAATTTTTTGGAATCGGGGAAGGGGGCAACCCCGCCGCTGATCAGCCGGGCCGTAATATCCCAGGTCAGCCGTATTATCCGGGAGATCGCAATCGCATTTAGCGGAACGACCCCCGAACGGCTTAAGGTAGCAACCTGATCCCCCGGGGGCATGGTCAATACGTTAAAAAAGGAAAAAATGAGCGGGATTACCCGTTCCCGAGCGGCGACTGGTTCGAGCTGAGGAAGTATACTGCGGTCTCGCCGTACTGGACCGGTGCGTTCCGGTTCCCGATGTGGGGGAGTCCCTCCCACCGTACGACCCAGGAGCCGTTGATCTGCCCGGCCATCTGGACCGAGACCGGCTGGGGCGTGATCACATCAGCGGTTCCGACAACGAGCATGACGTCCTTGTTGATACCGGAGAGCCCGGCCCAGGTTCCGCTGAAGCCAAGGTTCGCGTTCGCCTCAGCACGGAGGCCCGGGGACACGCTCGTGTCGTTTGCGACCTGTACCAGGGTCGAGTGCAGGACCTGGCACTCGGGGATGTTTGCGTTGTACGAGTTGGAATCGAGGATCAGCTTCCGCACCAGCTCCGGGCGTGTGATGACCAGCTGCTGCGCGATCGTCGAGCCCATGGACTCCCCATACACGTTCATGCTCTCGTACCCGAGGGCTTTGATCATGCCGGCGGCATCATCGGCATAGATGGGGATCGTGGGGGTGACATTGTTCATGCTGCTGTACCCCATTCCCCGGTGATCGTAGGCATAGACATGGTATTTTGAGGATAGGATCGAGAGAAACGTCTCGTTCCACGGGGCCGATGTGGTTGAATCGTTTGCTACCATGCTGGAGAATCCCTCGATGAGGAGGACGGGTTCGCCGGATCCCCATTCCCAGTACGCCAGCCGGACGCCATTCACATCTTTGTACTGGACCGGGGTATTGGCGATCGAGACCGTCGGGTGCTGGATCGCATTCACCGTTGCCGGGGTGACGGCCGGATTCGCAGGAGCGTTCGTGCAACCTGCCGAGAGGAGAAGGCAGGCGATGATGACGAAGACGAGAGTAACGGATAGTGCTTTCATATTTTTAGCCTCGGAAAAAACTCAAGATTCAGATTGACCATACGGGGGACATCCAGATATACTCTTTGAAACGCGTGCGGACAGATTACACCGGTGCGGTTCAGGCTCCGTGTCTCTCATGCAGACAGGGCCTGGCAAAGTGGACGCTTAAAAAAACAAAAATCATGGCCGCAGAATTTTCCGGCTCTTTTTATCACGCTCGTTCTCTCAAACCTCTGGTCATAAAAGTATCCAGCGATTTTCTGCCATTACGAAATCACCTGCCGGACGATACGGAAAAATGTAAGCCTGAAAAAAAACCAGTGTCTGGTTATCATGTCAGAACAGAAGAAATGCGACCACTGCGGCAAAGACGCCATCGGGTTCCAGGGATTCGGGTGCGGCGCAGCATTCGTCTGTGCCGATCATGCAGAGCCCCCGCTTCTCGAACTTAAGCACGGGCAGAGGAAAATATCCGGGGACTGTGTTTTCGAACGGTACGAGTGATCGTTGTCGCACCGCGAACCGGTTACGGAACGAGGCTGTCAGGAGCTCATGGATGAAAGTACCGGCCGCACCGACTGCATTGATCTGCGGTTTTGCATGTTCAGGATATATTCGGTTTTCCGACACCGCATCCGTGTGAAAACGGCAATGGATCGGTTTTGAGGTCTCTCCAGGATGTCACTGCCCGGTTTCCCGGGCCCATCGTCATTGAAACGATAAAAATTTCTTAATCCGGTCGAGCCTGAACACGACGGAAATCCATGAACCGGATTTAAACGCAATGGTTGTGGTTATGCCCTGGTGATCCCCGCATCCGGACAAACCTCCGCAAACTTGCAACTCATACACTCCCGCTGCAAAGGCCGGGCCGGAAAATCCCCGTACTCATACGAAGCATTCATCGCCGCAAATTCCCGGGGGATCATCTCCTGCACATCGAAGACCTGTTCCCAGAAAAATGAATAGGATTTCGTTGCTCCGGTTTTCAGGAAGACGAGCTCGGTGCGGATATCATCCGGCCTCATCCGGTAATACTGCATTGCCCAGAGCACATAGGCAGCCATCTGCAATTCCGTCTCGTACTCGTCATCGTCCCGGCCGGTCTTCCAGTCCGTGAGAACGAGCGTTCCGTCCGGCATTCTCCCGGCAAAATCCACCTTGACCGTTACCCCCGTATTCCCGATTTTGAAATGATCATACTCTTCGTGACGCAGGCATTCTCGGTTCGTATAGTCCGGCCATTTCCCAAAGAATGTGTGCAGGCAGGTCTTCCCGTTCTCTTCGATGCAGGCAAAAAAAGAATTGGGAATTTTTTCTCCGTTGTGGTATTCGGTAAATGTTTCACCGCCCACATTTTTGTAGAGCGAGACTTTTTTCGAGAACGCTTTCATGGCCTCGGCAAGATCCATCGGTTTGTTTTCGCAATGGAGCTGGATTTGCTGATCAATGATGTCGTGAATGAGCTGACCCTGGACAACGAACCTGGAGGTGAAGTTCTTGAGCCACCGGATTTTTTCTGGATCTATGATTGGATTGGTTTTGATGTATTGAGCGATGTACTCGAAGTAATACTGGCGCTGGCACCGGTTCCAGACCCGGTGTTTGGTGAAGGACCAGGAATTTATTTTGAAGAAGAAGGGATCGGGGTCGGGCATATGTTTCTGTTGTGCGAGAAACCGAAATATTTTCCGGTTTTTTCTTAACAGAAACCGGATCGATTCTCTATTGACAAATTATTTTTTTATCAGGATTCTCTTCAAATTTTTTTATTCTCTATTGCAATTATGAGATACTACTTCAATTATGATCTAAAAACAGCCCTTCTTTTCATTTTCCACCCACTACCCTCCATCCGGCATGAGATCGGCCATCCAAAAGGGTCTGTTAGCGTCCATCATCAGAGCCTAAAAAGCGCAGATTCAAGCCAATCGGAGCACAATGCACAGGATTCCAAAAACATTAGTCCCACTTTTTGGCGAATTTGTCCCAAACAATCTATCGTGAAGGTCAATCGGAGCCTGCAAAGGGCCCGGATGAGATCAAGAAAATGAAAGTCGGATAACTCCAGAACACTTACCGGAATGCCTGGATACTTATCCTTGAAAGATTCCCATTTCACAGAATAAAACCAACCCCCAAAACAGCCCTTCTTTTCACCGGACCCCTCCTGCCCCCCCAACCCCTTTGCATTTTGCCTCTGGAAAGCGTACATTAGCGTTTTACAGCGCCGTGCAAAACGCTCCGATTGGCATGAATCGTGCGGAAACGGCGATTTCTGGAAAAGTGTGTAAAAATGTACCTGTTTTTTACAATAATTCCGGAAATGGGGTGTCTGTAAGGGTTATCCGGGGCCGTATAAGGGCTGAATTGGGGAATGGAATGCAGGTGCCAGGAGAGTGTGTCTCCAACGGAGCATAGTTACACCAGTTCTCTACCCCTTCAGATTCAACCATTCTCTTGACCCGGGTCCCGTTGGATTCTGTTTGCTGATGCACAATTTTTTCCTGCCAGGGAGAAGCACATATACCAGAGCAATAAATTATAAAATATCAAAGGAGCTGACATGGCGGTTACAGTTGACGGAAAAATGGTTGACGGGCGCACGATTGTACTTGATCAGCCGCTGGCAAACGGTCAGAACGAAATTATCGTGCGGCTGAAAAAGAAAACCGGCCGTACCAAAATTCCGGTTCCGGAAAAATTCGTTATGATGATCGCGGAAACCGATATCGAAGAGCTCTATACATGAAAATTTCCGGCCTTCGGGACTGCTCTGTTTTTCTGGATACCAATATTCTCGTTTACGCAATTACACCCACAATTAATATATCGATCATTTGATCCAGAGAATAATCATCGTAAGCACTATCAATGAGAACGATCACCTCATTACTAAGAAACATAATCACGGATATCGGATTGTATCATGCACCGCATCATCGAGCAGAACTTAGACGAAATTATCAGGATCTGCACTCACCGCAGGGTCCGTCGTCTCGCCGTATTCGGTTCTGCAACGGGTGAACGATTCGATCCCAACAGAAGCGATCTTGATCTGCTCGTAGAGTTTGAAGATATGCAACCCGCTGAACATGCGGATCAATACTTCGGGCTTGTTGAGGATCTTGAACGCCTGCTCAACCGCCCGGTTGATCTTGTTGAACCGGAAGGAATCCGTAACCCGTATTTCCGTAAATCCTTTGAAGAAACGCAGGTCGAAATATATGCTGCCGCATGAAACAAAAAAATATTTTTTCGATATCGCGGAAGCATGCGATCTGATTACTCAGTTTACTGCCGGTAAAACTCTGGCCGATTACCAGAACGATCCATTACTGCGATCCGGTGTCGAGCGACAGTTTGAAATAATCGGTGAAGCGCTCAACCAGGCAATCCAGCATGACCCTGCTGTTGCAGAATTGATCAGCAACTCATCGCGGATTATTTCCTTCCGTAACCGGCTGATTCACGGGTATGCTACCATTGCAGACCCGGTCGTGTGGGGTGTTCTTGAATCCAACTTACCGGTCCTGAGCCGCGAAGTGAAGGATCTCCTGGACTGCGACTGATTCATATTTATTATCCGTTAAACTTTCAAAAAGCATTGATATGGGCACGAATTTTGTAACTCGTCTTTTGCTACCAGTCAAATCCCCCCTTCCCCCATACATTCCCCCATCATCACTCCATTCCCAACCCGTTCCCCCCGCCCAATAGCGTATATTAGCCTCCATCATCAGACCCCAAAATGCACAGAATCCACCCAATCGGAGCACAATACACAGAATTCCTAAAACATTAGTCCCACATTTCCGCGAATTTGTCCCAAACGATCTAATGCGAAGGTCAATCGGAGCCCTGTGCGGGGAGATTCGGGCAGAACCCTGAAATGAGGGAAATCCCTGATCGGGCATGGTGTGCGGAGCTCCTCGGTCAGAAATGAGGGGGTCGGGGAAATTCCCGATCACTGGAGGGGGTAACCCCCGGTCGGTCTGATCCGGGTGGGGGGGTCTGCCCCGTTTGAAAAAAGGTCGGCAGGAGGGCAGGGGGTAACCCCTCATCCTCAAATGTGAGTGGGGGCCCGGTTTTTTTGAACCGGCAGGGACTTTTCGGATATCACCTGCCCTCCCACAAAGCCCGGGGAGATCCCTCCCCGGCCAGCGGTTACACGGTTCCAGAACATTCAAGATCCTGGCATATCGACAGGCAGAGGAAGTAATCAGAGTCGATTTTACAGTTTTGCCTGCATATATCGCAGTTTGAGTTGCTATATTGCGCGTTCTCCGGTGCCGGCAGGTTCTTCTGCGCCGGGAGATCGATGACAAGATAGTGCGCAGCGGCAAGGATGCTTGCAGCAATCGCTAAGCAGCATATGAACAGCACGAGCCGGGCAAGCGGCGATGGGGAGGCTTTTGTTTCTGCCATGGGAGGACCTTCTCTGTATGTCGTTGATAGGTGTTGTGTGGGGAGATATAAAAATACTCAGGATATGGAATCGTTCCTGCATTTTTTCCATTCCATGACCTGGAAAAAACCCGGAATGAGCGGGGGGTCGATCCCTCCCTGAAAAATTATTGCAGGGGGGTCACTGCATCTTATCACTATAATATCGGATAATCGCGACAGCCAGAAGAATCATCATCATAATCAAACCAAAATTCGGGAAGAAACTTTTATTATATACCCATTCGGAATACGCATCGATGCACGCCAAAACGATTCCTGCAACCAGGATGATTTTCCATAAAATGTTCAAGCTTGTTTTATTCATGGGGCATCACGAAAAAATTATTTATAAAAATAATTGACCTCCAAATAAATAGTTATGGAAACGCCGGGAACCGCGGGATCCAGAAGAAATCTGCATAATTATCTTCTTTTGCAGAACCTACTAAAGCAGGAACCTGATCGATAACCGGGATAACAAGAGTCAGGATTGGAATCCAGATCGGCATTGGCAATGCTGATGAGGTTCACCTTAATTTTTTTGGCGTAGAGGGACATACGCAGCTGAGGATGCGGCCGAAACTATTACGAAACGGTTTTTTAGATTTCCGATCATGATTTCTAATCAGGTTCTTTTTCATGGCCGGCAAAAACCCAATGGTCGGGGAATATATCCTGGTACTTATCCTGTGCCTATCGCTGGTATGCACCGTTTCTGCAGAAACTTCCGCTCCTTCCGGCGGAAACACGATCCGGATTGCCACAGACACGTACATCTACGGCTATCCCCTGGTCCTCATGGACATTACCCGGGGCCAGATGACAGCCGTTGCACAACCCGGCTTCAGGCAGGCCCCGGTCAACCAGTTTATCCGGGCACCCGGCACTGCAACTCCCCGGTTTGGCATGGTTGTCAGCCCGAATATCGATACCCTGTATGCAAGTGCATTTCTCGATCTTACAAAGGAACCGGTAATCCTCAGCGTCCCGGACACCGGGGGACGGTATTACCTGATCCCGCTTCTTGACAGCTGGTCGAATGTTTTCATGTCACTCGGCTCGCGTACCACGGGAACCGGGGCGGGGAATTTTCTTATCAGCGGCCCCGGCTGGAACGGCTCCGTCCCTGCCGGCATGAGCCAGGTACAGTCACCGACAAATACCGTATGGATTATCGGCCGCACGCTGGTCAATGCCAGCGATCCTGCCGATATCGCCGCAGCACGAGCCATCCAGGACCAGTACATGCTTACCCCACTGAGTGCCTGGGGAACTGATTACGTCCCCCCCACATCCGTGCCGGTCGATACATCGGTGGATCCGGTTACTCCGCCACAAGACCAGGTCACGAATATGACGCCGGCGCAGTTTTATACCCGGTTGAGCCGGCTGCTTGAGCGTAACCCGCCTCCCGCTGCGGATGCAGTCATCGTGCAGGAGATGGCAGAGACAGGCATTGTTCCCGGTAAATCCTTTGACTGGAACAACACGGACCTGAAGATCCGCGATGCGCTGGAACAGGGTGCCGCTGACGGCCAGCGTGAGATCGCAGCAACTGCAAAAGCCTCCCGCTCAGCTGCGGCGTCTTCAAAAAACTGGCTCATCATGAATTACAGCGGTTCGTACGGGACACGGTACCTGGAGCGTGCCGCTACGGCATGGACACTTTTTGGGGCTAACCTGCCGGAAGATACTATGTACAGCCAGGCTGAGACCGATGCAGACGGGCTGCCGCTCAATGGTGCCAACCGGTACGTCATCCATTTTAACGCAAACGAAACGCCGAAGGTTCGTGGTTTCTGGTCGATCACCCTGTATAACAGCCGCCAGTTCCTCATCAACAATTCCATCGGCCGCTATTCTCTGGGAGATCGCAGTCCGATCCGGTATAATGCGGATGGTTCACTGGACATCTGGATCCAGCAGGATTCACCGGGCACGGATCGGGAATCCAACTGGCTCCCGGCGCCTGCCGATGAGTTCAATCTCTTCCTGCGGGAGTACTGGCCTCTTGAGCAAATCCCGGGCAGGACCCGGACCCCCCCGGCCGTTGTTCGTGTAACGGACACACCAGCGATACCAGATACCGCTCCGCAAAAGACAACGGCACAATCCCCGCTGCCCCTGGAAATTCTTGCAGTCGGACTCGGGTCTGCGTTTCTATTCGCAAGAAGATCTTCATAGTCCCTGGCCCGTCCGGCTGTTGCCGGCCCGGCAAACCTCCCCCCGGTTGTGAATTTCTGATAACCCTGCCCGACCTGTACCTGTCTGTCTGTGCCTCAACGTATGGCTCCGATACGGCCCGGCTGGATGGCGCTGTCCGGGATGCCATCAATGGATTTCCGGACCCGGAAGTTATCGACTGGTTCTCGTACCGGCTTTTGGCCTGTACCAATGCTACGGGAGAGAACCGGTGCCTGAACGGGTATTATGCAAATGACGGGGGCATCCATGATTTTATTCTGGGGAATACTGACCGGTATGTCGGATTTTCCGAGATGCTGTACTGGATTCTCAAAGAATCTCCCGAAGGCTTCGGGAATAATCTCACGATCTCCGGAACCGTATACGGGAAGGGAACCTATCCTTCCCTTGCATGGGCTGACGGTTTTGTGATGAACAGCAATACCGATACGGAGAAGATGGACCAGGCGATTCGGTTCATCGATTTCTACAACAGTCCCGATGTGAAAGCAATCATCGCTCTCTCACGGGATGCCCGGGATGAAAATAATCGTGTGCCCCGGTACCTGCTGCCGGCATCCGAGAAATTTTACGCTCTCCCGGAGGTAGCTTCAGATCCCTATTACCAGCAGTTTTACCCGGTCATCCGTTCCATGACGCCGTTTCCCACCGGGGGACTCCGGGGGAACATGAGTGCGATCTATCGTAATGTTTCTTGTGCCCTTACAGAGAAAGGAATGGATATGAACATCACAGCGGGTGAATGCCCCCGTATCTCAGGGACAGCGGTTCCTGCCTGAATGAAAACGGGATGCTTAAACGCGATCCCGTCAGGTATTCATCTCTATCGAACAGGAAGGAACGGAAATATATCCGGGCAATCCCCATGTACTCTTTAACGCATCAACAAGGATAGTACAGATAGAAGCGGGGCATTGGATTGGATCTCATATCGTTTTTTCAGGACCAGGGAACCGGCGTCTTTGCAGAAGTCGGCCTTGACAACCTTTCCGATGAGGACAGGGCATCCGTACTGCAATTTTTCCCGGCCGCCCGGTCCGTGATCGTTTTTGGCAGGGAAGTTCCGGTCCCGGTCTACCGTATGCATCCAAAGGAAAAAACCCGGGAGATGCTCCGGATTGCAGAGGCGCTGGACAATACTGCCGTCCGGCTCGCCGGTCTCCTCGAAAAAGAACAGATCCTGGCCCGGGCGATCCCGCTGTACCTGCCCGTCAGAATTGTTGAAGGAAAAGTACAGGGCGTTGTCCGGTTAAAGCAGGTCGCAGCAGCCGGGGGACTCGGGTCGCAGGGCAAAAATACCGTTCTTCTCAATCCCCGGTTCGGTCCCCGGCTTTTGCTGAGCGGGGTTGTAACCAAACAGCGTATTCATGAATCAGGACCCGCCAAAAATAATTCCGGAAAACAAGATGTCCCGATCTGCACCGGATGCGGACGCTGCATCAGCGTATGCCCCGGGGGAGCACTGGGACCGGATGGTGTCGATGCGTTCCGGTGCCGGACCGTGCGTGCCTGGGTTCTCCCGGTCCTTGTGCCGGCCGTGAAGTGGATGCTCAATCGAACGTTCTTATTGAAATGCATCGCTCCCCTTGCACCGTGGATCGCCCGGATGGCAACAATCCGGTGCAGCCTCTGTGTCACAGAGTGCCCGGTTTTTTCCCGGAACCAGGAGTTAAAATTATGATCACCATTTATTTTGACGGATTATGCAGGCCCAAAAACCCGGGTGGCGTGGCAACGTACGGATACGTGATTTACCATGACGGGAAAAAAGTAAAAAGCGGTTGCGGGGTTGTAGGCTCCGGTGCCGGGATGACAAACAATGTGGCGGAATATTCTGCCTTGAACCATGCAGCGGAATGGGTAAGCCGGAACGATACAAAAGACGAGATCATAATCAAAGGTGATTCCCAGCTGGTCATACACCAGATGAATGGTACCTGGCAGATAAAATCAGAAACTTCAAAAAAGTTTGTCCCGGAAATTCGCAGGCTGCTGGAAGGCAGGCGGGCACGATTTGTCTGGATACCACGGGAAAAGAATGAGGAAGCTGACCAGCTCACGAACCTTGCATACTGCCAGTCAGCCGGTAAATTCCCGTAACGTTCCGGATAGTACAGGTACAGCATCGGGGCATAAGTGACCGGATTTTTTTAACCTATGTGAATGTCTGCCGGGTTTCTGGAAAATTTTAAAAAATGTTGATACATCTTTTTTTTCCGTTCAAATGCAATCATCAGAAAATCTCTCCAAGTTCCTGGGAACTCACATGCAGGAAAGTTCCCCGTGAAAAAACAAATAAATTTATAATGTCAACATACATATGTTGACGCATGGTAATTCAAGCCAGCGGGAACCCGCCCGGGTTCCGGAAGATGATCCTGCTGCTTATCATCGCAGGAACGGTCTTATGTATGATATCACTGGTATCCGCAGAAACCGGGGTAACCATTTCCGCCCAGGGGGACAAGTCCTATTATCTTGGCGAAGAAGTTTTCCTGAGTGGTACCAATTATGATTCTGATACTACCTATCTCTTCATCACCGGGCCGGGAATCAATCCGGATGGCGGGAAACTCACCTCTCCTTTCACCAATGTCACCAGCGGGGATACCGGTTCCTTTGATCTGGTACAGACAAGACCGGATAAAACATGGGACTACACGCTTTACACGTACAATCTCGGGATTAATCCCGGGCCGTACTCTATTTACGCAGTGAGCCAGCCAAAGACGGCTGCCGGGTTAACCGCCACCGAAAACAAATCCGTTCGCCTGATATTCAAAAAACCGTTCATCACGGCAGAGATCACCCCCGCAGTCATTTTAAAAGGGCAACCGATCACGATCACCGGCGTTGCGGAAGGAAACCCGGCTACAGTCCAGCTCTGGATTATCGGGTATAATTATGGGTATACAACGACCGTCCCGACAAGCCCTGACTCATCATTCACGTTTATCATCAACCCGGAAATGTCGGAAACCATTCCGGACGGGTACTACAATATCATAGTCCAGCATCCGATGCAGAACAACCAGCTCGATATTATTCCGGAGGGGGAAATGGTAAAGAATCTCCAAATCAGTGACGGGAGTTCAACCGGGGGCACGAACCTTTTCAAACTCTATGGTGCAGGAAACCTCCGGGGTCGCGATGCAGCGGAGGCACTTGTTAACGGATTTGGTGATCCCGTTGTTGACGACACCTATACGGAAATTCCCCTTGTTATCGATGAATCGGGAATTAGAGCCGGAATACCAGATAACGGATCATTCACCGGATCCCCGGCAACGCAGGCACAAACCCCATCAACCTCATCCGCTCCGCAGCAGGTTCCCACCTCCCCGCTCCAGTATGCTCCTTTTGGGGCGTTCGTTCTGATCGGGATACTCTTTGTCCTGAACCGGCGCCGGGATTTGTAAAAAAAAATTATTTTTTTTTAAGGAATCCGGCAAATGATCCTAAGTGCAGATCACAGGGCACCCGGTCCAGGATACCGGTCCCCCTACGGGATCTGAATTCGCAAATCATACCTTCGTTGATTGTATCCCGTGTTCCATACGGTCCTGAACGATCCTGTTTTCTTCCGGATCTCCCTACTCCACGTTTCCTTTCTTTATCTCTTTTGCAAATTTGGAAATTCCTTTCCAGCGTTTCCGCTCGGACCGGACCAGACCGATCTCCGCTTTCTCCTGCTCGAATGAAAGTTCCCGCATCAGCCGGTGGAAATTCTCAAGCCGCATCGGGGAGAGGGTTTTGTTTTCAACAGCTTTTTGCACCGCACAGCCCGGCTCCTGTTCATGCCGGCAGTCCGAGAACCTGCAGCCCCCTGCCAGTTCGAGGATGTCGGGGAATGTCTCATGCATGCCGGACAATGCTGTTCCAATACCAACTTCACGGATCCCGGGATTGTCGATCATGAGTGCCCCGCCTTTCAGGACAAAGAGCTGCCGGACGGTCGTGGTATGCCGGCCTTTCCCGTCCGATTCCCGTATTTGCGAGGTTTCCTGCACCGGGGTATCCAGCAGCCGGTTGATCAGGGTCGATTTGCCAACTCCCGAAGACCCGATGAGAACGATGGTCGTGCCGGGGGCAAGGTAGGTATCGAGGTTTCCGATACCCTCCCCGCTCATTGCGCTGATGGGAACTACAGGAATCCCGACAGAGACCGGGAGAATCTCCTGAGCAAGCACCTCAGGATCGTCCGCGAGATCGGACTTGTTGATCACGATCACCGGTCGTGCCCCGGAGGCATGGGTGATGGCAAGGTACCGCTCGATCCGCCGGGCGTTCAGGTCATGGCCGGCAGCAGTGATAATAAACACGATATCGATATTTGCTGCGATGATCTGATCGGTGCCTTCCCGGCCAGCGGTTCCTCTCGAAAACTGTGTCTTTCGCGGGAGGATATCAACGATTGTTGATACGCCGGATTCCGGCTGGTCCAGTACGACGACAAAATCGCCGACAGCCGGAAAACGCCCGAGTTTTCACAGGGCCCCGGATATCCCGGCGGTAACCGGTCCGTTTTCGAGAAGCACATCCCATACCGTTTTGTGCCGGCAGGCAACGCGGCCGGGAACATAGGGCCCGGTATAGTTCCGGAATGCTTCATGGTGTTCGTCTGTCCAGCCAAGCTGTTTCAGGGGAGTGGGATGCATTGGTTTGCATCCGCTTGATGCAGGATTCATAAAAAAACCTGTATTGTGTACAGAAATTGGCCTGCAAAGAGCCAAGTGGTTTGTGGTCGGATTTTTTATCTCACGAATGAACTGAAATCATTTCGCCCGGACTGGAACTGCTGTTTCCAACTACTAGAAGGGGACAACTAAAATTGAGGGTACAACCGTTTTAATTTGATCCTTGCATTTTCCGAAGTAAACTGCCAGACGACCGGTTTCTGGCTGTGATTTCTGGCGGATTCC
>Ga0074197_1001316_pt1 | contig 21690 bp, 23 predicted proteins | sample EPASupsiteSAE305_FD_64526 | JGI IMG/M metagenome (GOLD analysis project Ga0074197, IMG submission 64526) | Bioremediated contaminated groundwater microbial communities from EPA Superfund site, New Mexico - SAE3-05 reassembly with SPADES | ecosystem: Environmental > Aquatic > Deep subsurface >...
TGATATATTTTTATAGACAGTTGGAATAGTTTTTGGTATTGACTTTTTCTTTTCAGAATTGCTACAGTTTAAATTCAGTTGAACTGAATCACTTTGAGGAGGATGAAGTATGCAGTGTCAAACCGTGCTTCCCGGTACCGAGTGTACCTTCATGGCAAAAAGCGGATGTGTATTCCCTGAAGGTTCCTGCCAGACCGTGGTAGAGAACTGTGAAGGTTGTGAACGAATTGTTGAAGGCAGCATCGGTCAGGTCTGCGGTGCCTATCCGGCACCTGCCAAGAAATGGGCTAATGGCATCTGTAACTTTGCCACCCACGTCAAGGTAGAGATCAAGATCGAAGATCTCAAGGTCAACCCGCTCAAGGCTTCCAAGAAGGCATCTGGCGGCAGCAAAAAGAAGTAACTTCATCCATACAATGCATAAAAAAGGGGAAGCGCAATGCTTCCCTTTTTTTATGTGTCACGGAGACAACCATGTCCTTCACCAGCCTCACCTGCCCATCCTGCGGTGCAGCGGTTAAACAGTACCGCAACCCGTTTCCCACGGTAGACATCATCATTGAGCTGGACAACAAGATTGTCCTGATCAAACGTAAAAATCCCCCCCATGGCTGGGCTCTACCGGGCGGATTCGTGGACTATGGCGAATCACTTGAAGCTGCTGCAATTCGGGAGGCTCAGGAAGAGACCGGCCTGTCAATTTATAACCTGCGGCTGCTCAGCTGTTACTCTGATCCGGCCCGGGATGAACGGATGCACACCATTACAACGGTCTATGTTGCCCAGGCAAACGGTACTCCCCAGGCTGCTGATGATGCTGCAGAGCTTGCCTTGTTTCTTCCAGAGCAGCTCCCTGCCCCGCTTTGCTTTGACCATGCCCGGATACTGGCCGATTATATCTCCTTCAAGACCGCATGACCTTGAACCAGCTCACCAATGTATTTCTGCCGCAGCACCTTCAAGGCCTGATCCGCCGGTAATGGACGGCTGATCAGGAACCCCTGTACCTGGTCACAGTTATTATCCCGTAAGAAATCCATCTGCTCCTTTGTTTCAACCCCTTCAGCAATCACCTTCAGGTTAAGACTACTGCCCATGGCAATAATGGCCGATGCAATCGCTGCATCAGTGGAGTTACTCTCCACATCCCGCACAAATGATTTATCTATCTTCAGGGTATTCACACTAAAGCGCTTCAAGTGTGATAACGATGAGTAGCCGGTACCAAAATCATCAATCGAGATATGAATCCCCAGACCGGATATCTCGTTCAGCACCTCAACCGCATAATCGGGATTCTGCATAATCACGCTCTCGGTGATCTCAAACTCAAGCAGTTCACCGGGCAGACCTGTTTCATCAAGGATTGCACGAACCGTTTCAACCAGACGGCTGTGCTGCAGTTGATAGCCGGAGAGATTCACCGCAACCCGCAAGCCCTGCATGCCATCCTGGTGCCAGGCCATATTTTGACGGCAGGCCTCCCGCAACACCCATTCACCCAGGTCAACAATCAGACCGCTCTCTTCAGCCAGCTGAATAAATTCGGTTGGCGCCAGCAGTCCCAATTCAGGATGCTGCCAGCGCACCAATGCCTCTGTGGCAACAATACGGTCAGTTGAAACATCCAGCTTGGGCTGATAGTAGAGCCGGAACTCACCGCGATCCAGACCACGCCGTATGGAATTGGCAATGGTGAAACGACGGGATGCATTCTGATCCATACTATCGTTATAGAACTGGATGTTGTTACGGCCCAGTGCCTTGGCATGATACATGGCGATATCCGCCTTCTGCATCATGGTTTCTACATCATCCTCATCATCTGGGTAGGTGCAGATACCACCGCTGGTGGTTACAAACAGCTCATGATTGCGAATCATGAACGGCTGGGCAAGCTCAACAAGCAGATTATCACACAGCGAACTGATATCCTCCCGATCAGCAACATCCAACATCAGCACAACAAACTCATCGCCACCGATCCGGGCAACCGTATCAGTTTCACGGAAGCTAAGCTTTAAACGGTGGGCAATCATTCTGAGCAGATCATCCCCCACGGCATGTCCCAGGGTATCATTGATGATCTTGAAGCGATCCATATCAAGGAACAGCAAGGCGAAACGGGTACGCATCCGATGGGCAAGAGCCCGAGTCTGTTGCAGTCGATCATGCAGCAATATCCGGTTTGGCAACCCGGTCAGTACATCGTGGTGAGCAAGCTTAATCAGCTCACGCTGGGCCAGATTCCGCTCCGTAATATCGTGACAGACCCCCCAGATCACCTGATCCGGCACCTCTTTACAGCAGGTTGAAAGACTTACCTCCAGATCCAGTGTCCTGCCGGCAACCGGAGAATTCAGACGCATCTCAAAGTGGCCAACATCTATCCGCCGTGTTACTTTTTCAAACTGGCGCGCCAGCAGCCCTTTCCCCTCCTCGTCAGTCAGGCTGAACAGGCTGACACCATCGGACAATGCCTCCAGTGGACCGATCATATCTTGACCCACCTGATTCAGGTACAATAGGGTTCCATCCTGACGACAGCAGAAAATCAAGTCGTGGGCGGTGGTGATAAAGCCGGTCAGTGCCTCCTCACTCTGTTTAACCTTCTGATGATCTGAGCGGATCTTCTCCATCAGGAAAGCCCCAAAGAAAGAAACCACTGCATTAACTCCGGCAACCCAGAGCCACATCAGCAGTTCAAACAGGATACTGGGGCTTTCTTCCTCCATAAACGGCATCCTGACCGTTGCAATAAAATCGAGCTGTTCAGCCGCCAGGAGCAGCCCGTAAAGGGCGGCCCCGATCATACCGATCCCCCATACCTCCCGCTTTTTCTCAAACAGAAAGGCAGACTCCAGGGATACCAACAGGTAGGCCGGCCACAGCCAGCTGACCACGCCACCACTCCAGTGAATTGCTGCAGTGACAAACAGCAGATCCACCAGCACCTGCAGGTAGATTATCAGACGACAGTTTTTCCAGACACTACAGGGAAGTGATACCAACGGAAAGACAACAGCAAAAAAGAGTGCCGTAGCCTTCAGCGAAAGACTCCATTGCTCAATATGGAAGATCGGCAGATCAATATCCGGAGCAAGCAACAGTTCAGCCAGCAGCACATAGCAGAACAACGCAGCCAACATGGCCCAACGTAGTTTGACCATTAATGAGACGCGCACACACTGTTCTATCAACCGCTCCCCGACAGAACGATGATGGCCGTCCGGCTGTATCAGGCGTGAAAGCGAATCAAACCAGGCAACATCAGGAGGGAAACTGTTTTTTTGAGGTGATTCAGGGGTCATGTGGGAAAAAACTTCAGTTGCGGTCTTGAGGTTATCAAACCCAGCTCAGCTGCCAGTTGATAAAAACGTTCAAGTCCAGCCAAGTGGGCCTGATCCAGTTGATAGGTAATTGCATTGCGCCAGTAATCAGCCAGCGGCTGAACACCAACCCAGGCAGCCTCCGGGGCCTGGGCAGCCAGTAGCCCGGCATCAGGTATAATCCGCTCACGGGCCTGTTCCAGTAGCTTGCTGAACTGAGTTAACGCACCTTCTTTTCCTGCAGATGAAGCCCGGTTAATCAGCCAGAGCGCATAGACAAAGGGCAGACCAGTCAGCTTCATCCACTCCTGTCCAAGGTCGTAACAGTAGACACCGGCACTGCCTGATGCCGCCTGCAAAGCACGATCACCGATCAACAGCAGTCCGGGAGACTGCTGTAATGCTTCCTGCCACGGAAGGGACGTTGTTTGCAAAGTACAACCGGACAGCCCCCAGCGCTTTACCAGCAAGATCTGAAGTAGCACAACCGAGGTTGCCGATTCACTGGTCACCAGCAGCTGTTGGCCAGCCAGCTCCTCCGCCGGACGGGTGGTAAACAGCAGCACACTTTTAACCGGACCAACAGAGCCAATACAATGCCCCGGCAGAATGGCATATTCATCTGCATGGCGCGAGAATTCAATTGAAGAGGAAATGCAGATATCAATCTCACCGTTAGCCAGCTTGGCATTCAGGCTTGCCGGCACCCCATGTACAATGGTGGTTGTCTCGCCGGGCAGTGTTTTTTCCAGCTGCATAAACAGCGGGGTGCAGTTTGCGTAGTCAATCCGTCCGATTCTCAGCATCAATTCACGCTCTTGTAAAGGGCATCTGGATCAAGGGTTACCAGCCGCACCTGCTCTTTGGCAAGGACCTCTCCGGTTGCCTTCCAGAGCTGGGTAATGGCGTTGGCATAGGCGACCTGTGCCTTAATCTGGTTATTCTTGGCAGTGGCAAGATCATTTTCAACATCAAGAACGTCCTTGGTGGTGGCAAGTCCTACTTCTGCCTTGCGCGCAAAGGCCCGCAGCCGTTCTTCAGCAAAGGCCCGGCCTCTGTCCGCCACCTCAAGCTGCTTGTAGTTCGCCTCAATTGCCCGTACCGCCGAACGGACATCATTGGCGATCAGTTCTTCCTGATTGCGGATCTGCAGGGCTGACTGATCGAGCTTCAAACGGTTCTTGCGATACTCATTTTCAGCTGCCCGGTTTCCCAGCGGATAACTGAAGGTCAGCCCTACTCCCCAGGCTGGGTAGGTACCAGAAGAGAGGCGATCCATATCCCGCGGATAGGTATCACCAAGACCGGCAGTTGCAGCAGAGGCGGTAAGCAGCAGATCAGGGCGGGTTCTATTGCCGGAAACCCTGGTTTGCAACTCAAGCAGTTCAAGATTACGCTTCAGCTCCTTCAACTCAGGGCGGTTAGCAAGCGCACGCTTGATTTCTGCCTGCTCTGACACCTCGTAACGTTCTTTTGACGGCACCTCAACCGTTTCAACCAGTTGCCCCTGCGGAAGTTGGAGCAACTGCACCAGCAGATCAACCTGGTCCTGCAGCGCCCGTTCAGCATCAATAACCTCTTTTTCACGACCGGCCACCCCGAATTCAGCATTCAGTGTTTCCATGGCCGGCATGACACCTGCTTTGACCCTGGCCTGTGTCTCACGCAGCACCCGACGAGCCAGATCAAGCGAGACCTTTCTGACCCCCAGTTCTTCCCGCAGGCTGTAGAGCTTATAGTATTCAGTCCGGACCTGCGCCACCACGCTGATCAGCTTGGCACTCAGCTTTTCCAGAGATACATCTTTGGTCAGTCTTGCTGTATCAATGGCCAATTCTGTCGGCTCACGACCAAAGTTCTTGAGCAGGGGCTGGCTCAGGGTCAGGCCCAGATTTGATTGCCAGTATGTAGACAAACCGCTTGAGGTTGAAGCGATATCAGAGGAAAAGTAGCTATTGTTAAATCCCAGTGCTGCGGTGCCACCGGTTGGTAGCAACTGGCTGACACCGGCATTCAATTGGGTATTCTGATTCCAGTATTTCCCTGTTGCCTGGTTGCTGGAAAAAGAAGTTGTATCGTTATAGTTCGCCTGCAGATTAAGGACAGGATTATAGATTCCCCGGTTTTTCTGGTATTCAGCCTCCTGCTGGGCAGGGTTATACAGCTCTACCCGCAGGTCAAGATTCTTCTCTACAGCCATTTTAACGGCATCGGCCATGGTAAGCTGTACCGTTTCAGCCTGAAGACAGGTAACGGCTCCTAAACTACATATCAACAAAAACACCAGTGTCTTCTTCACTACAGCACCTCACAGCAATCTACTAGCACCCTTAAAATGCAGAAGGGCGGGATTTCCATCCCGCCCTTCTTATATCACACAAAAAAACCGTTTTACACTTCCTTGTCTTCTACATAGTCAGCATAGTCATCAGCTGACATCAATGCCTTCAATTCATCCCGGTCTTCCAGTTCAAGTTCAAGCAGCCAGCCACCATCATAGGGATCATCATTCAGTAATGAAGGGGTATCCAGCGCCTCTTCATTCACCGCCAGCACCGTACCGGTTACCGGTGCATACAGTTCAGCCACGGTCTTACGGGCCTCGATGGAACCCATCGAGTCCTCCTGCTCCACCTGATCACCCTCTTCCGGTAGTTCCACCGCAGCAATGGTGCCCAGTTCCTCCTGAGCAAAGTCAGTAATCCCCACCACTGCCCGGTTTCCTTCAATCCTCAACCAGACATGTTCCTTAGAATATTTGAGTTCGTCAGGGAATTCCATAGCCTACTCCAGCACGATCCGGTCAAGGAATGACGTATCAACATTGCCTTCAATAAAATCCTTATTGGTCATGATCCGTTTATGGAAAAAGATCGTGGTCTTGATCCCCTCAATAATATACTCGTCCAGAGCCCGGGCCATACGGCGAATCGCATCTTCACGTGTTTCGGCATGGACAATCAGCTTGCCGATCATGGAATCGTAGTGGGGAACCACGGTGTACTGATCATAGACAAATGAATCCACCCGCACCCCAAGGCCGCCAGGCTGATGGTAGGCAGTGATCTTGCCGGGACAGGGTGTAAACTTGAAGGGGTCTTCAGCATTGATCCGGCACTCAATGGCATGGCCGGTGATCTTGATATCCTCCTGCTTGTAACGCAGGGGCAGACCGGCAGCAGAGCGGATCTGCTCACGGATCAGGTCTACCCCGGTAATCATTTCAGTCACCGGATGTTCCACCTGAATGCGGGTGTTCATCTCCATGAAGTAGAAGTCACCGCTCTTGTCCAGCAGGAACTCTACCGTTCCCACACTTGAGTAGTTAACTGCCTTTGCAGCCTTGATTGCAGCATCCCCCATCGCCTTGCGGGTCTCGGGAGTCAAGACCGGACAGGGAGCCTCTTCAATGATCTTCTGATGCCGACGTTGAATAGAGCAATCCCGCTCTCCCAAGTGAATACAGTTACCATGTTTATCAGCCAGCACCTGAATCTCAACGTGGCGCGGCTCAACACAGTATTTTTCAATATAGACGTCGGGGTTCCCGAAACCAGCCAGCGCCTCTGCCTTGGCTGTGGCGTAAGCGTTGGCAAGGGTAGCCTGGGAATGAACAATCTTCATCCCACGGCCACCACCACCGGCAGTAGCCTTGATGATAACCGGAAAACCGATCTGCTTGGCAATCTTGACCGCTTCATCAACGGTCTTCACATTTTCCTTGGTACCGGGAAGAATCGGAACGCCATGCTCAATCACTGCCTGACGGGCTGAGATCTTATCGCCCATAACCCGCATGCTCTCGGCAGAGGGGCCGATAAAGGTGATGCCGCACTGCTCGCAGATCTCCGCAAACTTGGCATTTTCAGACAAAAAGCCGTAACCGGGATGAATTGCCTCGGCATCGGTCAGCTCAGCAGCGCTGATGATGGCATTGATATTCAGGTAGCTCTGGCTGCTGGGGGCCGGACCGATACAGACCGACTCATCGGCCAGCTTCACATGCAAAGAATCGGCATCGGCAGTGGAATACACCGCCACTGTCTTGATCCCCAGTTCTTTACAGGCCCGGATAACCCGAATGGCAATCTCGCCACGATTGGCGATAAGAATTTTATGGAACATTACCTACTCCTAGATCTTTTCGATAACAAAGAGGGGCTGACCAAACTCAACCGGCTGGGCGTTTTCAACACAGATCTTAACGATCTTGCATTTACATTCAGCCTCGATCTCATTGAAAAGCTTCATCGCCTCAACCAGGCAGATAACCTGGCCCTTCTCAACCACCTGCCCGACCTCCGCAAATGGTGCGGATTCAGGGGAGGCTGCACGGTAGAAGGTACCAACTATCGGAGAATTGATGGTCTCGCCAGCCAGTTCAGCTGCTGGAACAGGGGCTGCTACGGCAGCTGAAGCCGCAGGGGCAGCAACCGGTGCAGCCATGGCTGCAGGTGCTTGCATATAGGCGGGAGCAGCTGCCATCTGTACGATCTCAGTGCGTTGTCCACGCTTGATAACAATCTTTTCTTCAGCGTTATCCATCTCAAATTCAGTAATATCGGTCTCGGTGATCATTTTTATCAACTGCTTCAGGTCTTTTACTTCCATGTCTATTCTCCTTCTCTTAGTAGCTACAGTTTAGTTCTACACAATGACAAGCTGTTTTGAAACCTTGGTCAGCACTCGGCAACCATCTGCCGTAACCGCCACCGTATCTTCAATCCGTACGCCGCCAAAACCAGGGATATAGATTCCCGGTTCAATGGTAAACACCATGCCTTCTTCCACCACCGCATTACTACGCGGTGAGATGACCGGCTTTTCGTGAATATCAAGGCCGACCCCATGGCCAAGTCCATGGCCGAAATATTCACCAAAACCTTGTGCCTTGATATATTCGCGAGCTATCGCGTCAAGCTCCCGACAGGCTATCCCCGGTTTTACTGCAGCAACGGCCCGGTCATGGGCATCAAGCACTGTCTGATACAATTGCTGTTGTCGCGTATTGATTGAGCCGACTGCCAACGTCACTGTTTCATCAGAATGATAGCCATTCTTGATGGCCCCGAAATCAATGGTTACCAGCTCACCGGACAGAATGGTCTTGTCTGATGCCCGTCCATGGGGCATTGCCCCACGGGCACCTGAGGCCACAATAAAATCAAAACCGCGACCATCCGCACCACGACGACGCATCTCAAATTCAAGCTGCAACGCAAATGCATCTTCCTGTATGCCAGGCTGTAACTGTGGAAGAGCCGCCTCAAGTGAAGCTGAAGCCAGGCTGGCAACCTGCTCCAACTGTTCCAGTTCGCTGGCATCCTTGCAATTCCGTACAGCGTCAAGCTCGGGGCCAAGCCCTACTAATGTCACTCCCGGCAAACGAGCCGTTAACCCCTGATGGCCGGTTACCGTGGTGTGGGATGCCTCAAACCCAACCCTGTACCCGCCAGACTGTCTTACCAGATCCGCAACAGCTTCCTGACGTTGAGCCTGTTCAACCAGCACAAGATCAGCAACCTCTTTAGCCGCCTGAACAGTATAGCGGGAATCACAGATAAACCAGCCGCCTTCCTGCGAGAGCAGTAAAGCGCCTTCAGAACCGCTAAAGCCGGACAGATAGCGCAAATTAACCGGATGTTCAATCAGCAACAGATCCAACGCATGTTCTTCAAAGAACGGCAACAGCCTTCGGCGTCTGCTTTTTAGCATAACTGAAAGCGACCCCTCAACCGAATTCTCACAAAGCTGAAAGTTTCCAAGAAGTCCCTAGACTAATTTTTAATATGATTGAAAAGTGCGCGTAGACCGAGCAGGTAACTATCCAGGCCAAAACCGCATATCTGGCCCAAGGCAAGGGGGGCCAGATAACTGTGATGCCGGAACTCTTCCCTGCGGTGGATATTGGAAAGGTGAACTTCCACAAAGGGAAGTCCGATTGCAGCCAGGGCATCACGCAGGGCGACACTGGTATGGGTGTAGGCTGCCGGATTAATCAGAATACCGTCGTACTTCTCCGGTGCTTGCTGAATCGCATCCACCAGGGCACCTTCACTGTTTGACTGAAAAAAGCCAAGCACAGCTTCAAACTCAGCCCCCAATGCCTCTAAGGCCCCATTGATATCCTCAAGGGAAAGAGTGCCATATATTTCTGGTTCCCGCTTACCCAGCAGGTTCAGGTTAGGTCCATGCAGCACCAGAATCCGCATGGCTAGCCTACCGCCTCAACCAGTTGCAAGGCATTGGCACGCAACAGGTAGCGAGCCTTGCCAAGATTACCCTCCTTGGCAAGCACAAAGGCAGCAAAGAACTCATCGTTCAAGACCCGGATAATCATACGTGAGTTGGCAGTGGTGATGGTAATTTCTTCCATCTCGCCTGCCCCTACCACTTCGATCGTACGCCGGATCTCCTTAATAACGGTACCATATTCAACCGCCATGGTCTGGACATCAAAACCGGCAGCCCCCCGTTGTACCTCATCAATGGCGATACAATCGTACCCCATCAGCATAACGGCAAAGGCACCTTCAACCTGCTCAAGCATTGAGGTTAACTGTTCTCTTAGCGACATACCCGTAACCTCCGGATGTTCTCAAGCCATCCTTCTAAAACTGCTACTGCAGCCTGCTGGTCAGCTGCTCCTTCTACCGGCAGGTTAACCGGGGTTGATGACAGATCAGCAGCCACAACAGCGGCCTGTGCAGCATCACCTACAGGCTTTGGCTGCTGAAGTTCTGCAAGACGGTTAACCGCTTCAAGGTTCTGCGGATCTGCCGAAACAATCCTGCTATAGATTTCAATAGCTTTTTCAGGAAATCCCTGGGTGACATACAGCTCTGCCAGGGTTGGGGTTGTCAGTGGATCCTGTTCAACACCAGACTCAACCGCTGCAGAGAGCTGTTGCTCCGGTACTGACCAGACTGCCTCCAACGCGGGTGAAGCTGACACTGCCTCTGAAGCCCCTGTGTCAATACCGGACCAAGGGTCTTCAACAGTTCGGACAGGTGGCTTGATCCGCTCAACCAACTGCTGCTCCAACTCCGGCTCCTCATAAATATCGGCCTCGGTCAGCTCAATCAACTCAAGGTCATCATCATCCGAAATGGCAGAGACCCTTTGCTGCAGTGATTCCAGCTCAATCCGGGCCGACATATCATCCGGGTTAAAATCAAGCAGAGTCTGAAGTGCCTGAAGCGCAGCCTGATCATTGCCCGACTCTTTATAGAGACGTGCCAACAGGCGCTGTGCCTCAGCATGGCCGGGAACAGCCGTTGCCACTGTCTCAAGGGCACGCCGACACTCATCCACCAGCCCTTTCTGGTGACAGACCCTGGCCAGTGCCATCTGCCCGTCTGCATAGCCGGGATGCTTGCTAACCCCGGTCCGTGAAACGGCCAAGGCATCATCCAGCAGACCAGCCTGCAGATAGACCTCCGCAAGGGGGGCAAAACAGTATGAGGAGGGATCGCTCTTCAAGCGTTCCTCATACATCTTGATTTCACTCCAGAAGGACTCCGTTGACGACTGCATAGGCGCCTTTACCTCCCTGAGCAACAGGCTTCGGCCAACTGGGCCGGGGTAAACTGATGAAATGCGTAGGAGCCGATACCTTGGTTACAAATAAACTGCAGGGTACCGGAGCGGTTTTTCTTATCTTTAGCAAGGGATCTGACCAGATCTTCTACAGACACGACAGGGGCTTCAGTCGGCAACCCCAACAACTGGATCAGTGTGGTAATCCGCTCTACATCACTGGTGGTACAGTAGCCTTCACGCTGCGACAGCACTGCTGCCTGAATCATGCCAATGGCAACGGCCTCACCATGTACCAGATCACGGTAACCGGACAGGGTTTCAAAGGCATGCCCAAGGGTATGGCCATAGTTGAGCACTGCCCGCAGGCCGCCTTCGCGTTCATCCTGTTCCACCACCCAGGCCTTGATCTCGCAGCAACGTGCAATCACCCGCCCCAGCAGTTGCGGATCACGCTTCAGCAAGCCATCAATCTTGGTTTCCAGCAGTGTAAACAGTTCAGCATCAAGCACGACCCCGTACTTGATCACTTCAGCCAGTCCAGCCCGATAGTGGCGATCTGACAGGGTCTTCAAGGTACTGACATCGGCCAATACCAGATGGGGCTGATAAAAGGCACCGATCAGGTTTTTACCCAGGGGATGGTCAATACCGGTCTTACCGCCAACACTGCTGTCTACCTGCGCCAGCAACGTAGTCGGCACCTGCACAAACGGAATCCCGCGCAGAAAAGTGGCTGCTGCAAATCCGGCCAGATCACCAACCACCCCGCCACCGAGGGCAACAATAAATGAACGTCGATCCAGACCAGCCTCAATCAAACGATCGTACACACCATTCAGGGTTGCGCTGGTTTTATACTCTTCACCATCAGGAATCTCAATCGTCACCGGGCTAAAGCCGGCTTCCTGAAGCGAACTGACAACCTGATCAGCATACAACGGGGCAACCGTCGGATTACTCACCACCGCAGCAACACCTGCAAGCCCTACGGCCTTGCAGGCAGCTCCAATACCGGGCAGCAGTCCTTCGCCGATGCCAATATCGTACGAGTGAGAATCAAGCTGGATTGTGATGGTTTTCACAGCACCCCTGGATGTTTTTCAGCGTAAAATGCAAGGATTAAAACGGCAACATCTTCCAATGTTTTCCCGGTGGTGTCAATTCTTATGTCGGCATCGGCATAAAACGGTTCACGTTCAGTCATAATTCGCTCGATTCTGACATCAAGCGCCTCGTCACCTTTCAGCAAAGGACGGTCGTTCGCCTGAGCCAGGCGGCTGACCAGGACATCAACCGTTGCAACAAGGTTTACCACCAGACCGGCAGCACGTAGCAGCCTGCGGTTTGCCTCCCGGACCACCACCCCGCCACCGGTTGACAGCACCATCCTCTGCTTCCCAACCAGCGTTGAAAGCAATGCGGTCTCACGATCCCTGAAGGCAGCTTCTCCATCATCAGCAAAGATCTGGTTGATGCTTTTCCCTGCCTGTTCAACAATCAAGGCATCAAGATCCTGAAACTGATACCCCAACCGCCTGGCCAGGAGCCTCCCCACGCTGGTCTTGCCGCTCCCCATTGGACCGGTCAGGATGATCGACTCAGGCATCAAAAATCCCGCAGACCAGCCAGATAATTGTCGCGGTTGCGACGGATCTCATCCAGCGAATCGCCACCGAACTTCTCCAGCAGAGCCTGAGCCAACTCAATCGCCACCACCGCCTCAGCCACCACCAGAGCGGCCGGCACGGCACAGGTATCAGAGCGTTCCACTGATGCCTCATAAGGTTGATGGGTAGCGATATCCACCGACTGCAGCGGGGTGTACAGGGTTGGAATCGGCTTCATGGCGGCCCGCAGCACCAGCGGTTCGCCATTGGTCATACCGCCCTCCAGACCGCCGGCATGGTTGCTGGGACGCTGATACGGGATCAGCTCTCCCTGTTGCAGCCGGGCCGGATTCCAGGTAATCTCATCATGCACCTTGGAGCCGGGACGACGGGCAGCCTCAAAACCGAGCCCGATTTCCACCCCTTTAATGGCCTGAATGCTCATCAGCGCCATGGCCAGCCGGGCATCCAGCTTACGATCCCACTGCACATGGCTTCCCAGACCTGGCGGCAGACCCAGCACCTGGACTTCTACCACACCGCCCAGGGTATCGCCAATCGCCTTGGTATGATCAATCAACCGCTTCATCTCCAGCTCTGCAGACGGATCACAGCAGAACATCTCAGATGCGGCAGCCTGCTCCCACTGCTGCGGATACGGCTGTGAGGAAGGCTTTGCCACCACACCACCCACCTCAGCCACCACACCGCCAATCCTGATATCCAGCGCATGCAGCAGGCCACGGGCAACCGCGCCGACTGCCACACGGACGGCGGTCTCACGGGCACTGGAACGCTCCAGAATATTACGCACATCACGGTGGCCGTACTTCATGGCACCGCACAGATCAGCATGGCCGGGGCGGGGACGAGTGACGGCCTCAGCCTGTCCCTCATGCTCGGCCAGGGGCGACATCTTCTCCAGCCAGTTTTCCCAATCACGATTTTTTACCACCAGGGTCACCGGAGATCCCAGGGTCTTGCCCCAGCGGACACCGGACAGGATATCTGCCCGATCCCGTTCAATCTTCATTCGGTCACCACGACCATAGCCCTGCTGACGTCGGGCAAGTTGCAGATCAAGCAGATCAGGAGAAATCTCCAGACCAGCGGGTAAACCTTCAATAATGGCAGTTAACTGGGGACCATGGGACTCACCAGCGGTAATATAGCGCATAAAACCATCTCCTACGGATAGATAATGGGCGAAACAGTAGCATTCAAGCGCCACAAGGGCAAGAAAAACCCCCTGTAACTTGACAGCAGGCCAACCTCACCGTATAGTTCTGCCTATGCCAGCCCTGACCCTGCCCATAGGAACCGTTAAAGCCGCTGCAGTAGCCTACCGCCGCGAAACCATGGTGGGACTACTCAAAGATCTGTCCGACTCTGTTTTCACCGGTTACCTTGCAATTACCTCCGGTGATCGCCTGTTTCTGTTGTTCATCTTTCAGGGCACTCCCTATTCTGCCGGACTTGCGGTTGGTGAAAAACCAACTCCACTGACCATCACCAATTTCTGTGCTCAGGTGGCAACTATCCGTGACGGTTCAGGTACCATATCCCTCCATGAAACCGACCCGGTACTGCTTAAATGTATGTTGGTCTTTATTCAGGATGAACCTGCTGCCAAAGGCCCGGTCAATCTGATCAATCTTGACGGCATGGTAGGCCAGATCAAGGCGAGTGAAGCTGATGCCCTGGTGATTCTGGAAAAAGACGGCTGTTGTAACTTCTTCTTCTTTCTGGACGGAACCAGGACCGCTGTCTACTGGTCAGATGGTCCGCCGGAAGGTCCGAACGGTCTGTCAGTAGATGAACAGATGCTGCTGTACGCCTATCAGGAAACTGTCACTCCGGTTAGCGCCACCATTTACCAGACCCTTAACACAATGAAGTCAAAAGACTCTTCCAATATTTCACTGGATGGCCTGGTACGCTTATTTGCTGCTGTCGAGGACACAGAACAGACCATCGCTCCTGGTAGATTATCGGTACAACACCATGATCAGCTGCGATTGAAGGTTGAGGAAGGAACCCAGGCAGGAACTGAGCTGGGCGGTTCGTTACCCTGCGTACTGGGCAGGAAAGATGCTGATATCATCATCAACGACCCGATGGTTTCCAAACGTCACGCTGCCATTCAGATCATCAACGGCAAACTTATGTTGATTGATCTGCACAGCACCAATGGAACCACCCTGAACAACGAACCGATCACCCAACGGGAACTGAAACAGGGAGACCGGATCGGTATCGGTCAGACCGTGCTGCTGGTAACCACTCTCAACCCTTCGTAAACAGCCGTTTCATCCCGGCCAGCAGCCCTTTTTCTTCCCCGGCGACCAACAGAATCACAGAAATATTATCCCGCCCGCCACGACCATTGGCGCAGGCTATCAATTCACGGCAGGCAGCTTCAGGACTTTTGGCAACACCGACCAAGGCAGCAATCTCCTCATCTGCCACCATGCCGAACAGACCATCGGAACAGAGCAGCAGGCAGTCTCCTGATTGCAGCTCCAGTTCATCCAGATCAACCAGCACATCTTCTTCCTGGCCTATGGCCCTGGTCAGAACGTTACGCCCCTTGGCAGACAATGCCTCGTCACGGCTCATCAAACCGGCCCGCACCTGTTCCTCAATCCAGGAATGGTCCTCGGTAATCTGCTTAAATCTGCCCTGACGCAACAGATAGGCCCGACTGTCCCCCACATGGGCGATGGCCACCCTGTTGCCTGCTACGGTCAGGGCCACAATGGTGGTACCCATGCCACGCCATTCCGGCTTTGAAAATGCCGCCTCAAACACCGCTCGATTGGCAAAACGGACCGCAGAGCCCAGCAGATTAGCTGCCTCAGAATGGGCTGCACCAGCCTCACCCACCAACGGTGCATGCCCTTTGGCTGCCATCTGCAGGTAATCCCGCATGGTATCCAGACAGATCCGGCTGGCAAATTCGCCCCCCTTATGGCCACCCATTCCATCTGCCACAGCGTACAGATGCAGGGCAGGTTCCAGCAGGATTGCATCCTCATTATGGGGGCGCACCTGACCCACGTCGGTCTGTCCAAAGGCGGTTAGTTCCATAGGATTCCCTTGTTCATAGGAGCTTGCAATTTAGGTAACGATATAAGCCGTAACATACACAACAAACGGCATATCACACTGTTTCCTCTTGTGCCAGGTATGGGTTAATAAGTAGCACCCCAAGCGGCTGGAAGTGCTTTTCATTACGGGTTACGACCGTCAAACCATGCTGCAATGCCGTTGCTGCAATTACAAGGTCAGCTCCATCATGGCCCACCGCTGCTGAAAGCTCACCCCAACGCCGCGCAACATCTGAGGTTACCGGCAAAATGCGGTCGCCGTAATTTCGTAACAACATCTCCAGCCATTGTTGCAGACGTCTGGCAAAAACAGCATCTTTGCGACGTTGTCCAGCTATTCCCCGCTGTATTTCACTGATGGTGACCACACTTAAAAAGAGACTTTTTTCCGACGTAGCACCCAGCCACGAAATAACATTTGGATCAGGAATCTGCTTACGAAGCTCTGATATCACCATTGTATCCAGCAGCCACATTAGAACTCAACCTCGCGGGATTGAAAGGGAAGCCGCTCAAATTCACCATCATCTTTTGGAAGGGCAAGCAAGTGTTCCACAAAACTTGGACGTACCGTGGCTTGCTGTTCCTCAAGCCGCCGATACTCGTCAGCCGCAATAATAACAACCACTTCCCTACCATGCCGGGTAATATGTTGCGGACTTCCATGTAGTGCTGCGTCAACGACCTTACTAAATTGATTTTTTGCGTCCTGAAGACGCCACGATAACGTTGGCATAAGCCCTCCATTTCTAGCCAGATTACATAGCCAGAATATCCGCTTCAGAACACAAATGTCAACTATTCAACTTTGCCAGACACATCTTGACATGCTCCACCACTTCCCGCGCATTCTGATACCGCTTGGTCAGATCCTTGGTGATCAGGCGATGGGCGATATAGGCGCAGCATTGCGGAATATTCGGATCAATCTGGGTGATCAGCACCGGTGGTTTGTTGGCTATGGCATACATCAGGGCCGCAATGCTCTCGCCACCAAACGGTTTCTGACCACAGAGCAGTTCGTACATGGAGGCCCCCAGCGAGAACAGGTCAGAGCGACCATCCACTTTCTGGCCAGCCACCTGTTCCGGCGACATGTAGCTGGGGGTACCCAGCACGGTGCCGGTCTGGGTGGCGGATGAGGTGGTGATCCGGGCAATGCCGAAGTCAGCGATCTTGACCGTGCCATCCTTCAGCAGCATGATGTTCGCCGGCTTGATGTCGCGGTGGATAATCCCCTTTTCATGGGCAAATGCCAGACCTTCTGCCACGCTGCCGATGATCTTCAGCAGGTCTTTGACCGGCAGCAGTTTTTCCTTTTTAATGTAGGGAGTCAGGTCAGAACCATCCAGCAGCTCCATGGCAACGTAGGCCAGATCCTCTTCCTCACCAACATCATAAATCGTCACGATATTGGGATGATTGATGGTACCGGCAGCCTCGGCCTCACGGAAGAAGCGCTTCTTGGTATCATCCAGCAGATCAGGATCAACCTCTTCAAACCGTACGGTCTTGATCGCCACCAGCCGGTTGATCTTGGGATCTTTACCCAGGTAGACCACCCCCATGGCGCCCCGGCCAAGCTCCTTCTGAATCTCATAGCGACCGATGGTGGGGGCAGAGACTGCCCCGCCTGGACCGGCGATAATGGTGCCTTCACGACGCCCGCTGTTGCCAAAGATCATGGTCTCGCCAGCCACCTTCATGGTGGCGATCCGTTCTTTGATATCTTTGTAGTCCCCGGCGGTCAGGATATGCTCATACACCGCGCCGGACTTGTTGAACATCCGCTTACGTTCAAAATCCAGGGCCAGGTTGTACAGCAGATCCTTAATGGTATCGTCCTCAATCGGACACTTGCGGAACTTCTCAAAGGCCAGATCAAGCAAGCCCTGCCCTTGGAAAGAAAGACCAAGCATCTTGTTGGTCTCGATACTGTCGCTCTCCACCAGCTCATTCCGCTGCTCGGTCATCCGGTAGCGCATGGAGACCAGTGCCGTGTAACCGATGGCCATAAGCAGGGTCGGCCCCACCATGCCCAACCAGACCCCCTGCCCGGCAAACGACCAGACCGCCGCACCATTCCAGATCAGCAGCAGACCTGCGGCAATAGCGGCACTTAAACCGGCCTTCAGGCGTGGCATAGCCAGAGCCAAAAAGAGTCCAAACAGCAGCATGGCCCCCAACTCGGCCCAGAGCGCCCAGTCTGGACGACTGATCAGATTATTGTTCAGCAGGTTCTCAATGACGGTGGCCATCACCTCAATACCGGGATAGGTGGATTGGAATGGCGTCACCGCAAACCCGGCAATCCCGGTGGCCACCGGCCCGATCAGGACGATCTTGCCCTTGAAGGTTTCCGGTTTAACACTGCCTGCAGCCACATCAAAGAATGAATAGGTGGGAAAACTACCAAAACCGCCATTATAGCTGATCAGCATCTGACCCCGCGGATCAACCGGAACTGAAAGCCGTCCGGCTGACAGACGCCCCCCGGAGATCTGCAGATCTTTGGGGGCTATCCGCAGATAGGTCAGTGCTGACTGCAGGGCAAAGGAGGGAAACAGACGGCCACGGTAATAAACCACCAGCGACTCGCGCCGCACCGTACCATCGCTATCCGGCTGAATATTGATATGCCCCAGCGACAGAGCCTTGTCGGCAAAGGCCGGGATCGGCGCAGCCACCTCACGGGCCTGTTGCAGACCAGCCGGACTGGCCTGTTCCTTAGAAGCTTTTTCAAGATACTCAGGCAGATTGGGATCAGGGTTACCGGCCTGTTCCCCTAGGGTAAAGAACAGCGGCAGCAGCACCTTGTTGGTACTGGCCAGCGATGCAGTCAACAGGGCATCATTATCCAGTTTTTTCTCAGACTGGCTGATCGCCTCCAGCACTGCCGGACTGCCCCCCAGTTTGACAACGGACTCACGCAGGGCCTTGATCTCTTCCAACCCTGAATTTTTATCCGCCTCGGTATAGAGAATATTGGTACCGATCAGGGCCGGTTCATAGGAGGCGATCTGGGCGGTCAGCTCTGCCATATAGCCCCGTGGCCAGGGCCAGCGTCCCAACCTTTCAATGCTGGCATCATCAATAGCCACCACCACAATCGGCGACTGTGGCTTCTTGGCCCGCAATCTGGCCCGCAGGTCATAGGTCTTGTATTCCAACAGTTGCAGCGGATACCACTGCACCAGAACCGCCAGCATCAACACCAGGGTAATGGTACCCGTTACCAACAGATGAGCATATTTTATCTTAGGCATCTTCATAGACACTCCAAACAGAGACATTTCATATAGTCAGCCTGTGGCATTAATCCCACAGGCTTGCAGGCAGATCCACGCCTGAAGCCAGGACCGCTGCCAATCCCGGATCGGCAAGAAAAGCAGCCACACCGGTACAAAGTTCAATGCTGCGACCCATCATCGGCTGCTGTTTCATTGCCCGGGCCAATGTGCAGAAGGCCGTATCCATGATCATCCTGCGGACCGTATCCATCGGAACAGCATGATCGGCATCAAACTGGCTGGGATCCAACGCTGCAAGACAGTCCTCTTTATTCAGCGACGTCACAGCCCTGCAGACCAGTGGGCGCACCGGATAGATGCTGCAACCACCCCGTGCATCAACAAACGGACAAGCGGTCTGGCGATGTATCCGTTCACTATCCTCCATCCAGCGTACACGCAGAGCATGGGTCTGCAAACGTTTAAGCTGGGCATCACACCCGGCACCGACACAATGCATAGAAAGCCAGGCTGCAATGGCAACCGCTTCAGGGAGCAGCACCGACACATTCAGGACACAACAGTGGGAACAACCCAGTTTACAGGCCACCGGCCTGTGTCCGGCCAGATTTTCAGCCAGATCAGTAAAAGCCGACATGGTGGCGGCAAAACCTGAGGTATCATGTACCGTTGCCAACAGATCAACTGCCAGCCGATACAGCCGACTCTCAACCTGGTGCAACTGTATCGCTGAGTCAGCCATACTTCACCCCGCCTTGGTATTCAGCGTCTGCTTTACTCTAACCCAAAATCAATAATCTGCAAGGCTTGCTCTACTCTTTTACCGGCACTGCCGGTGGCATCATCTGTACTGATCGAATCCACGGTTCATACCGCTTTCCCACAGCAAGATCAACCTGATAGCGAAGCGGCTGTTTCTTTGTGGAATCCGCTGGCGTATACGGCCATCCATACTCATCACGATACGGCGCAATCCTTCCACTGCCGCTGGTTAGCCGCCGCAACTCCATCCCAAGGTCATGGGGCAGATGAATCCGGGATACCAGAATACGTTCAACATAACCGGTAAGCCGTTGTTTTTGCTTTAACCGTTGCTGATCAGAAGTAGCATGTTCAATCTGCAACTTCACCAATGCAGGCAGAATCAGATAGCGATCGGTACCAGGATAGCGTTGTCGCAACTGACGCGGGTCTTTGCCCAGATCAACCAAAAACAGGCGAGACTCCTCCACAAGTTGCCTTTTGATCTGCTGTAACTCCCATTCACGGTTTTTCTTTTCACTCTCGCTGCCGCCGGTTGCGGTTTCCAGCTCCCGGTACCGGGCAAGCTGTTTTTCTTTCCAACGCTGGTGGAGACTGCCATCAAACTCAAGCACCAGATAGGCACGACGCGGCAGTTGCTTGTGGTAATACCGCTCAGCAGCCGGGCTGTCTGGAACACGTGAACAATCAAATCCCACTGCCTCAAGATGCTTCTGATCAAACCAGTCCTGAACAGCATCACCCTGATGACGCCAAACCAGGTGCAACGACAACCCGCTGTTCTCTGTGCCACCGCCAGACAACCGCAATTCCCGCTCGGACAACAGCATCCGGGCCTCGGGCTGACCTGAGCGGTTCCAGGCAACGCCCCCCAGGATTACAAGATTTACCACCACCACCAGACCAACTGCCAGCCAGATACCGTAGCGCCTCATGGTGTCACCTCCCGCACCAGACCACGCATCCGCTTCAACAGCAGCAGTAGACCAATGGCTATCCCGCCCAGCACCAGAAAGAAGAGATACTTAGGCATCCAGTCCCACCACCAATCAAAAAACTTGGTGTAGAGGTTCAGCACAAAAAAGGTGCTGCCCAAATTGACCAGATGGGGAAAGCTGTTACGGATACCGAACCAGATCACCCCTGCAGCCACAAAAAAGCTGGCCACCTGATAGCTATGCTCAATCTGTTTGGGCAAAAACGTAAAGTAGCTGCCTGCCCCCCAGTGGGACAGAATCAGCAACGACAACAACACCACCAAGAGGCCATACAGGCGGTAGACCCCGGCAAAATAGCGATGCAGGCTACCCGGCAACCAGGCAGCGCCAAAGAGTATCAGACCGGCGATCATGATATTTTCAGGCCGCTCGCCAAAGGAAAGCCAGTAGATACCACTCCAGGTGCCCACCGTAGCAGCCAGATAGCCCATCAAGCTGGTAAGACCGGCCACCAGCACCAGTTTCAGATGATAGGTATAGGCCAGAATCAGGGCCAGCGCCCCCCAGACAAGAAAGGCGTTCTGTGAAGGGGTAATGGTGAAGATCTGCCCGAACATTGACAGGTTCAGCACAAAGGCGGCAAAGACCACCAGACTGATCAGCGAGGCAAAGTACAGGGTCCGTTCACGCCGTGCCGCACACTCAACCCCGGCCAGGATCAGCAGCGGCGCACCGCAAAGAATCCCCACCTGCAGGCCGGTACCAAAGTTGCCCCAGAAGCGATAGAAAAAGAAAAACACCGCCGCAGAAAGCGCCAGTGCCCCAAGAAAGGAAACAATCCGCATCCCCAGCGACATCTGCCGGGCAGCACCGCTGGTGTCCACATCAAAGCGCAGCTGAAGGCCGGCCAGCAGCTCGGCATGATAGGCGGCAACACCCGCCTTTTGCTCATCTGACAGAGTCAGCGCACCAGCCGCCTCAAGCGCTGAAAGTTCCTGCCTAAACGAGGCGATCCGGTCAGTACGCCGCTGGGCATCATCCCTGCCGATTGTTGCATCAACCGCAGCAGACCGTCCAGCCTGCTGCGACACATTTTCCGGCACCAATCCCATTATTACCCCCTCGTGTCCATCAGATCAGCGCAAACCTAT
>Ga0074197_1000978_pt1 | contig 21674 bp, 21 predicted proteins | sample EPASupsiteSAE305_FD_64526 | JGI IMG/M metagenome (GOLD analysis project Ga0074197, IMG submission 64526) | Bioremediated contaminated groundwater microbial communities from EPA Superfund site, New Mexico - SAE3-05 reassembly with SPADES | ecosystem: Environmental > Aquatic > Deep subsurface >...
CCTGATGGTTTCCACCCACCGCTACCTCAGTTTCAAGCACATGGACATTGCCAAGGAAAAACGGTTCCAGCTGTTCATCGGCTTGATTCTGCTGCTGATCCTGCTGGCCAGCGAGCCGCCGATCACCCTCTTTGCCGCCTCGTTGCTCTACGTTTTTTCCGGGCTGTACATGGCGCTCAAGGCCCGCAAGCGACGGAAAAACCCCGAACCAATCAATCAGGAACGACTGCCGCTGTAAGCAGCTCGCGACTCTTCGGTTTTTTGTTGTGCGCATCACCGGCGGCAGCGCCCGGGGCCGCAAGCTGGCCGCTCCCAAATCCGACCTCATCCGTCCGACCTGCGACCGGGTGCGCGAGGCCCTGTTCAACATCCTGGGCGAGCGGATCAAGGGCGCCAGGGTGCTGGATCTCTTTGCCGGCACAGGAGCCGTCGGCGCCGAGGCCCTGAGCCGGGGTGCCGCCTTTGCCCTCTTTGTCGACCACTCCCTGGATGCGGGTCGTCTGATCGAGGCCAATCTTCGCACCTGTTTTGGTCAGCCCAGCGCCGCCTTTGTCCGCCTCGATCTGGCGCATCCCTGGAATCCGCGTCTGCTGCTTGCCAAACTCGAACCCGAGGCCCGTTTCGATCTGGTGTTCATGGACCCGCCCTACCAACGACAGCTGGCGGACCACACCCTGCGCCTGATTGAGCAGGCCGACATCCTGGCCGCCAAGGCCCTGGTGGTCGCCGAGGAACACCGCCGCGTCGACCTGCCGCCAACCATTGGCGACCTCTCCCTTGAAGATCACCGCCGCTACGGCGAATCCGGCTTATGGTTCTACCAGCGGCACTGCGACATTCTCACATGAACGAATCCTGCGCCTCATCCCTCGGCGGCAAGCCAGACGGCAACCTCCGCGTGGCCGTCTATCCCGGCACCTTTGACCCCATCACCAACGGCCACATCGACATCATCGAACGGGGTTTGCACCTGTTTGACCGGATCATCGTCACGGTGGCCGTCAATGTGCAGAAAACGCCGCTCTTTTCCCTGGAAGAGCGCTGCGCCATGATCCGAGAGTGTTTCAAGGGCGCTGAAGATCGGGTGGAGGTCGGATACACCGACGGCCTGATCGTCAATTACGCCCTGGAAAAAAACGCCCGCACCATCATTCGCGGCCTGCGGGCAATCTCGGATTTTGACTATGAATTTCAACTGGCGCTGATGAACCGACGACTGGAGCGGAAGGTGGAGACGGTCTTTCTCATGACCGGATTTCGCTGGATCTACATCAGTTCCACCGGCATCAAGAACGCGGCCCGCTGCAAGGGCAACATCACCGGGCTGGCGCCCGAGCATGTGGAACGAGCCTTGAAGGAAAAATTCGCCTGATGGATGCGCCGCAGGCCGAAAGCGGGCCGGAGATCGACCGCCGCCGTCTCCTGAAGCGCGCGCTGCAGTGGCTGGCGGCGGCGATGACCGCCATTTTTCTCTACCCGCTGCTCCGCTTCACCGGCCACCGGATTCCGCCCAAACCCCGAACCGTTGAAGTGCCGGGGCCGCTGCCCCTGAGCGGCGTCCACACCCACCACGATTTTCTGCTCTTTGCCGATCCCGCCAAGGCCGAACACGCCGTGGCCGTGAGCCGCATCTGCACCCACCTAGGCTGCCGGGTCAACTACCAGCAGGACAAAGCCCTCATCGAGTGCCCCTGCCACCAGAGCCGCTTCACCCCGGCAGGACAGCGCATCAGCGGGCCGGCCGAAAAAAACCTGCCCACCTATCCAGTGTCCTTGAAAAAGGACGGCGAAGGCCGGGTGATCGCCTACCTGGTCCAACTGTAATGCGCTTCGCCTTCACCACCTGGCCCAACCCGCTGCGTCTGCTGCGCGATTATCCCTGGGGCGGCGCCTCGCTGATCAGCCTCTTTCTTTCGGTCCTCTCCGGGATTGTCGTGGCCCTGCAGTACGATTTCTCCGAGCCCTTCTATTCGACCTCGACCATCGAGCTGGTGACGCCCTACGGCTCTTTCTGGCGCGCCCTGCATTACTTTTCCAGCCAGGCGTTTTTCCTGCTGCTGCTGGCGCATCTGGCGGTGGTGGTGTGGAAAAACGAGGCTGACTATCGGCGGGGGGCCTGGGTGCGTCTGTGCGCCACCCTGCCCTGCGGGCTACTGCTGCTGTTCACCGGCTACGTGCTTCGGGGCGACGCCACCGGCGAGGCGGCCGGGGCCATTGCCGAGCACATCTGCCTGTCCGTGCCGGTGATCGGCCGGCAGCTCAACGATCTGCTCTTTGATCTGGCCGACAGCGGCATGCGCAAGGTCTACGCCCATCACGTCATCGGTCTGGTGGTGCTGGGAGGCGTGGCGGCCTGGCCGCATCTGCGCCGCTACACCGCCCGCTGGCGCAACCATCTGCTTCTGGTGCTGGCGACGGTGCTGCTCTCGGTGGCGGTGGCCGCGCCGATGGAGCCCAACCGTTTTGGCCTGCTGTTCATCGCCGGCCCCTGGTTTTTCCTCGGCCTGCAGGAACTGCTGCGCTACTGGCCGCCCTTTGTCGCCGGCGTTCTGGCGCCGCTGCTGCCGCTGGCGCTGCTCCTCTGGCTGCCGAAATCGGGCCGTCCCCGCCTGTTCGCCCTGCTTGCCGTGGCCTGCTGGCTGCTGCTCTACGCGGCGCTCACCACCCTCTGCATCCAGCGGATCTGACCCTGCCGCCTGTTTCCAGGCCTACCGCACCTGCCCGGTTCCGCCTTGATGATTATCAATCCATCGACTAATGGATATACTGTCCCCCGAAATTCAGGGCGGCGCGGGCCGCCTCGGTGGGCTTGCCTTGCTCCTCCAGGCTTCGCAGATACTCGAGAACGCTCGCCACCGAGGCCTGCCGGCGTATCGCTTTCAAATACTTCAGAAAGGCGAAGATCTCTCTTTCGTGCCCTTGCACCAGAGCCGATGCCAGCGGTTCATTGTGCAACACCTCCCGCCAGCGGGGAAAAGAGCCCGGCGTGGTCGACGGCGCCGCCTGTTTGTCTTTTAAGTTTGTCATAACAACGATTCTAACCAGATTGTCCTCTGGGTTCAAGGGAGTTTTTGTAGCTGAGATCGTAGTGGATAAGGGCAACACAGAACAGCTAATACCCTAGAGACATTGAAAATACAGGGACAATTTTTTTATTGACCGCGACGAAAGGCAAAGGGTATGGTTATCTATTATTATCAACCTATTATCAGTAGATTAATAGGCCTTTTTATACTGTTGGCATAGAAAAACATGAAAGAAACATTTCTGCTTATATCAAGCCTTATTGCTGGAGGTTGCGGGTATCTAATAACTACTTTTTGGATGAATCCAATTTTGCGATACCTGCAAATACGACATGAGGTTACATCTGATTTAGTATTTTTTGCGAATGTAATTAGCAAAGAGAATGTAAATGAAGTGCTTTTAAAGCGGCATGAAGAAAGAAGAGTATCAAACAGGAAACATGCCTCTGAAATGGCCGCATGCTTTTATCGTCTACCAAAATGGTATCAATGGGCTTTGATAAGACGTGGAGAAAGCCCATTAAATGCATCAAAAAATCTTATCGGGATGTCAAATTCGACAACAGATGATCAAGCGGATCCGCATGTTAGAGGATTGAAAAAATCACTTTGCCTCTCGGATGAACTTGATATTTAAATATTTTGCCAACAAGTCATTTCACCGGAAGCCGCAAACAGCGCGGCTCCCGGTGAATTCCACGTTGGATAGCAAAACCGGCAGGAGCAAATTCGATTGTCGGTGGGAGGGAGTCTATATTGAGCAGAGGATTTCAGACGTCACAATTGCATAAGGCCCTTGCGGCTGCGTCGGTGCGTGTTAGCTTTGAGACAATGAGCGGTTACGGGGAATTTTGGGACGCCTATACCGCTGCTGGAGAAGTTCTTTACGATCTCAATGAGCAAGGGGCTCATGATTCGGCCGGAGAGATAACAGAAAACGCATCCAGACGCATCTCTTTGACTGCCGGACTTCTCCAATCAACCATAATTGTAGAACATGCCATCACAAGTGGCTTCTACTGGGCGGCATCGGCATTACTTCGACAGTACATGGAAGCGCTGGCTCGTGTAATTCACATACGCAATGGCGGGGTTGGTACTGAAAGGAGCCCTCCAAATGTTCGTGTTCTACCTTTCCGTCTCGCTCAGAATTATGGGAGATTGAGCGAACTTGCTCATGTGTCTAATGGCGAACTTTTAGGGGACTTTTCAGTTAGTGAAGTCACCGAACTGGAGGCATCACCATTGCCGATATATAGGCAAGAATGGGCAAATGACCTCCTTGGGGTCCATACGGCACACATGATTACTCTGGCCATCGAGATCGACTCCTTGCATGCTGAGATCTACCAAGGGAGAAAACTGTTGGACGTGACCAAAAGGCTCTATGGTATCGCAAAGATACTGGAAGAATTGGGGCATTGGAAAGAACCAAACCAAAGCGCCGAGGGCGAACCAGGCGGTTGAGTGGATGCGGAGAATGTTTGCGGTCTTGCGGATAGCAGCTCGGCCGCTCCACTCAGCTTTTCGTTGGACAGATTAGATGAAATGCAAAATTGATATCACTGCTGGAACAGACCTCGCTGCCTGGGTAACCAGAGATGTGTTCATGAATAACGTTGATCTGGATGATTTGGCTCTTCGCGAATCTAAAGTTGTCCTCGACTGGTATCACCCTGGATGGTTCCGCCACGACAACAATGGGGCTCTGCGTTTCACTCCACCAGCTTTCATATTTAGTCGAGGACAGCTTCGTGGAATCAATGGCAGGCACCGTGCTGTTCTTCTTTACAGGCATCTTGATGTCATACCTATGCTCTTGGTTAACCCTAATGACTGGCCAGAGGACAAAATACATGAAATCGTACAGCGAGAAATTAAAGAGGATGAAGTAATTGAACTTCCAAATCTATTGATCAACAAAGCCCTTGATGTGTTTGATGAATCGAGCATTCCTGAAACAGATCAAAGAAACATCAATATAAAGATAAATTTCTGACAATCCATAGATATTAACCAGTTCAAAAATTAGCGAACATTTGACGCCTTTAAAACGTATGCAATAATAGCTAGTTACCTGTTGGTGTTATGTTCGGCAATCAATAAACTGATTAATATGTAAGAAATTTAGGAAAACGGGATACTATCCGAGTTTTAATAAGAAAATTTTGTCCAACCAGTTATTTGGCCGGAAACCGCAAACAGCGCGTTTCCGGTCAATTCTCCGTTGGGCATACCCCTCGGCATAAATTCAAGGAAAAAATAAATGAAGGCTATCGTAACAGGTGGTAACCGTGGAATCGGATTCGAAATAACGAAGCAACTCCTGGATAGGGAGTTCGAGGTTCACGTTCTATCGAGATCAGGAATTGACCATCCGTCAAAGAAAGTAATCTCGTGGACCGTGGATGCAGCGAATTACGACCAAACCTGCAAAGTTGTAGAAAAAATAGGCGTACCAAACGTTTTAATCAATAACGCCGGCATGATGAACACGAAGACGGCAACCGATTATGGTACCGATGAAATCTTTCATATTTTGAACGTGAACCTAATAACAGCAGTACGCCTCAGCGTTCACTTGGCTGAACAAATGGTCAATAACGGTGGCGGCCGGATAGTGAGTATTGGTTCAATTGCTGGCGAAATAGGTCATCCAGACATTTGGTACGGCATATCAAAAGCAGGAATAGCAAATGCCATGCGGTCGCTCGCTAGGTCGTTTGGTCAACAAGGCGTGGTCGCCAACACTGTTGCGCCAGGCCCTGTGGAAACAGACATGATGAAAAGCATTCCTCAAGCCCGAAAGGATCGCCTAAAAGCCGCAACTATCAACCAGCGATTTTGTTCGGCAAAAGAGGTCTCGGAAGTGGTCTGCTGGCTAGCAACTGACGCTCCTGCATACATCAATGGCGAAGTCATTGACATGAATAATGGCACCAACTATCGTTAACTGCCCAACCAGTCAAAAAACCTGACCGGAACTAGCCGCGTTCTTAAAAGGTGGGCAGCACCTCGGCCGGCAGGGTATTTCACCGTTAGCCATCGAAGGACATGCCAATGGATAGAAAAATCGTAGAACCGATAACGGTGCTGTATGCAGAGCAGGAGCTATCGATTCCGGAGGTTAGCATCTACGGAGAAAAGTTCGGTGCCGAAATCATGGAGGAGGTTGAGAAGCATGGCTTGAGCGTTGTAGGACCGTGGGTCTTCATCTCGTACAACCTTCCAAAGAATGGAAAGGATCGATATAGGGCAGAATTCTGCCTTCCAATCGCTAACGGCGACGGCTATGTGGGAGGGAAGTTTCCGATCAAATCGTTGAGCCTGTTCTCTTGCGCCTTTGTGGAGTGCAAAGGAAAGCTGCGGCAATTGTTTACGAAGGGGTATCAGCCGTTGGTGCAAGAGATTGTTGCGGCAAAGATGCGTTTCACCGGTGAGAGCAGAGAGGTCTATCACGTTTGGATCGGGCCAAACTCCCCGGAGAACCGGATTGAAATCCAATTCGGTATTGCTTGATGACTTGCACAAGGCCGATGGCTAACAAATCCGTCGGGAGTTTCGGCGACAGTGTATGCATCTCGGATGTAAATGTAGGAAATCCTTGCAGGCTTTCCTTTTCTTTGCGTGCCCAAAGAAAAGAACCCGCCGTGTGGTCTGCGCCACACCGCTAAAGAAAGGGCAGCCACGCCACCGAGACAACCCCGGTCGTCAAAATCAGCGGGGAGGGGAGAAAGCTTCAGCTGATGGGCGTTGTTCATCGCTCAGAATAAATAAACTGTCCCCCAAAACTACCCAAACAAACAACACGCCGCCTATGCATGGCGACGAAATTAATCCACCCGCAGCAGAGAGAGCCGCTCCGGGGCCAGGAACCGGTCCAACAGCGCCTCGCCGTCCAGATTGTCGGGCGCGGTGACGGCTGCGTTGACGGCCTGCCGGTACACTGCCTCCACCCGTTCCCCGTAGCGGGCCAGGGTGTAGCGCTCCCGCAGGATGCGGCGGTTCTCGGCCAGGGGAGCGCGAAGGCCGGTGGGCTCGGGCAGCGCGGCGGGGCTCAGCAGCGCGGCCTGGGCCTTTGATCCCGCCAGCCGGCGAAGAACCGCCTCCTGCAGCGGTTCGTCCAGGCGGCCGAAATCCACCTGCTCGTCGTGAATCCAGGCCGTCAGCAATCGGTGCAGATCCCCGGGCGCAGGCGTTCGTCCGTAGGCGGCGAGATTGCGCTGCAAGCCGTGTTCCGCCGCCTGCTCAACCCGCGCCCGCCCCAGCCACTCCAGGGGCACGTCGAGCCGGTCGTACCGCCAGGGCAGTCGCAACCCCTCGGCCCCGAATTCGGCGGCGATCTCCGGCAGATTGCGGCCACACACCGGCGTTCCCAGGGTCCAGGGCTCCAAAAAGGCCATGCCAAACCCCTCGGCCACGCTGGTGGTCATCGACACGTCGGCCATCCGCAGCAGTTCGATAAAGCCGTAACTGTTCGGCCCCACCATCTCAAAATGGACCGGCAGCGCCAGTTCCGCCGCCACCTGCTTCCACCGCTGGTAGCGGGGCTGCTCTAGCGGATTTTCCGGCCCCGAGGTGGTGGCAAACCAGGCGTCGGGCCCGGCCAGGGCCGACCAGAGGAGGAACTCGCCCAGATTCTTGCGCCGGATGGCGCGGGTGGGATAGAGCCAGAGCGGGGCCGAGTTTGCCGCCGGGGGTTCGTCGTCGTCGAACTGGCCCAGATCCACCGGGTTGGGCAGGAGATGGAGCTGTTCGGGATTCAGTCCCGCATCCTGCAAAAACCGGTAATCCCGACCGTTGAGCACTGCGTAGTGGAGGTGGTCGGCCTGGGGATAGAGCAGTCGCGACAGCGCGCTTCCTTGCCCCCCCGCCATCCTGGCCAGCATGGCCCGGTAGTTGGCCGGGCGGCCGTCCTCGGCAAAATCGTGAATCTGAAAGAGGATGTGCTCGCCCTCGTCGGCCAGCTGCCGCAGGGCAACGGGCAGCACCAGGCTCTTGCCCAGGCTGTGGTTGTGTACATGCCAGAGATCGGGCGGGCCACCCAGGGCGGCGGTCGCTTCCTGGCGCATCTGCGCCGCAAGTTCCGCGGGGGCAATCGCTGGCCGATCTGCCTCGTACTGGAGACCGGCCACGACCCGAAACACGCCGTTGACCTGAAAGCCCGGCGGTTTGCCGGTGAGCGCCACCGTTTGCACGCCCCGCTGGGCCATGGCCTTTTGCAGGTGGCAGACAATGCGGGTGACCCCGCCGCTCTGCAGATGGTAATGGACAATCGCAACCCGCATGGTTCAGCACTCCACCGCTGCCGGCACAGCGGATTGCGCCGGGCCGACGGACTGCCCCAAAGCCGCCCGCCGCCGCCAGTACGCCGGAACCTGGGCCAGCGGCGGCCGTTCGTGGTCGACAATCCGGTGGGTTTGCCGGCTCCAGTTGCCGTTTCTCCGCGCAAACTGATGCAGGCAGCCCGCGTCATCCATTCCCCCCGCTCTTGCCGGTTGCGCCGGTTGCGCCATTCGCCGGTTGAGCGTCTGCAACAGGTCAGCAGCCATCCTTCCCAATTCCTGGTTGCTGCGGCGGCGATGGCAGCGCTGCTCCATGTCGGTCTGGGCCAGGGCATCCAGGCCATAATCGTTCCACACATCAAGGAGATGCGCCAGCTCCACCCCGTAGCCCACCGGAAAGGCCAACTGCTCCAGCAGCGACCGGCGGGCCGCGTACTCGCCGGCGAGCGGCTGAATCAAACCGGTCAGTTCCGGGAAATAGAGGGAAAGCAGCGGTCGAACCAGAATTTCGGTGACCCGACCGCCGTTAGGAAAAACCCCCGCGACATCGGCGGCGCACTCATTGCGCTCGTAGCAGGCCTTGACGTAGCCGATCTCCGGCTGGTCCAGGAGCGGGCCGACCAGCCCGGCGACGAACCGCGGGTCCATATTGGCCACGTCGCCGTCGATGAACACCAAAAGATCCCCCTGAAGTTGATGCACCGCCTTCCACAGATTTTCGCCCTTGCCGCAGCCATGCCCCATGTCCGGCAGGATGTCGGCGGCGAGATAGACGTCGGCCCCGGCGGCAGCGGCCAGGGCCAGGGTTTGGTCCTGGGAGCCGGAATCGACCACTGCAATCTCGTCGAGCAGGCCCACCCGGTCGCGCAGCGGCCGCACCGCCGCCACCACCGCGCCGATGGTTCGGGCCTCATTCAGGGTGGGGATGCACAGGGAAACGCGCAGGCGCTGTTGCTCCTTGCGCCGCGCAAGCTCGGCTGCGTCGGAAAATTGCCGGTGATGAAAGGTGCGGGACGCCAACCACTGCTCAACCCTGTCCATGCTGCTCCTGAGAAATATCTGCCCGCCGGCGCCGACATGGGTTGCGCCGGCGGTGCGAATCGTTGCAGATCTTGTAAATTTATAAATTATTTCGATTGTATGCGCCAACCGCAGGTGAAGTCAAGCACTGGCGCGGCAACGCGGATTAAAATTGCGTTAGCCGGGCCGCTCCTTTGTTTGCCGGAGCGCCCGCACTGGAAGCCCTGCTGCGGGCGGCCAACGCCACATGCGACAACAGTTCAATATTTCATCACTTTTTTCATGAAAAGGTTGCCGGATGACCAGCAACCTTTTATGGTGGGTTTGCAATCTGATACGTATTCCCATCCCCCAGGCCCTTATGTCGGAACAGCTGAACTGCACAGTGCTTCTTTTTGAGGACGACCCGTCGATCCGCACCATGCTTGCCGCCTTTTTCACCGCCCAGGGCGCCCAGGTGATTGCGGCCGCCGACGGGCAGGGCGCCATGGCCCGGATTGAGGCGGAGCAACCCGACATCCTGCTGCTTGACGTGATCATGCCCTACCAGGACGGCCTTGCGATTCTCCAAGAGTTGCGCGCCCGCAACACCGAGTTGCCGGTGATCATGCTCACCGAAAAGAGCGGGGAGGACGACAAGGTCACCGGCCTGGAATACGGGGCCGACGACTACATGACCAAACCCTTCAGTCCCAAGGAACTGCTGGCCCGGGTGCGGGCGCAACTGCGCCGGAGCAGACGGTCACGGCCGGACGGCGCCCAGGGGTTGCGTATCGGCCCGCTCCATATCGATCCTCGATCCCGCGAGGCAAGGCTTGCCGACGGAGCCCTCCTGCCGCTGACCAAAACCGAGTTCGACCTCCTCGGCCATCTGGCGGCCCGTCCCGGCGCGGTGATCACCCACGGCGAACTGCTCAAGGAGGTGATGGGGTACGAACCCGAGGTGGAGACCAAATCGCTGGTCATGCACATCGCCAACATCCGCCGCAAAATCGACCGACTCTGCCCCCTGGCCCTGACCATCAAGGCCGTGGCCGGGGTCGGCTACAAACTTGTTCCCGGAGAAGCCAAGTAACCGCCTCTCCCCTGCCCCTGCATCCGAGGTTTCCCATGCCCAGCCTGCAACCGTTCCACCGCCGCCTTTGCTCTCCCCTGTTCCTGGTTCTGCTCCTGGTTCTGTTTGCTTGCCCCCTTCCCTGCCGGGCCGCAGAACCACCTGACGCCATGGTTCCCCTCCATGTGGCGGCCGGAACCAACCTGATCCATCTTGCCCGCGACTATTGCCGCAACCGCGACGACTGGAAAATTATCGCCCGGATCAACAACCTGACCGATCCCTATCTGATTATCGAAGACACCTCGCTGCAGGTTCCCCTGTCGCTGTTGCTGGTCGACAAACTGAGCGCCACGGTCGCCTCGACCCATGGCGCGGTCAGCCGGGTGATCAACGACCACGACGACCACGACGGCCGCGACGGCCAGCAGACCGCGCCGCTCAACCAGGGGGACACGCTTGCGCCCGGCCAGACCGTAATCACCGGACCCGACGGCTACACCCATCTGCTGCTGCCGGACCACACCTACACCCGGATCGAACCCGACTCGCAACTGACCCTCAACTACCTCTTTCGCCTCAAGGACGGCAACGTCAAGGCCGATTTCTTCCTCGGCCGGGGCAAGGTGATCCACTGGGTGCAGGACAAACTGCGGGCCAACGAGAGTTTCCAGACCCGGACGCCGATTGCGATCACCGGCATTCGCGGCACCGAGTTCCGCCTGAAAATGACCGAAACCACGGCCAACACCGTCGAGACCCTGCGCGGTCGGGTCGAGGTTAGCGGTTTGGGCCGCTCCACGACCATCGGCCCAGGCCAGGGCGTTCGGGTGGAGGCAGGACAGCCGCCGGAGCAGCCCCGCGCCCTGCCGGCGCCGCCTGCCCGGCCCACTTTGGAGCAGCTCTACCGCAGCCTGCCGGTGGTGATTGCGGCCCCGGCCCACCCCACCGCCAGGTTCATCCGGCTGCGGATCACCGCCGACCAGCAGACCCAGGCCACCCTCTTTGATCAAAGCGTGACCCCTGGCGCCAAATTCACCATCGGCCAGCTTGGCGACGGCGCCCATTTCGCATCGCTGACCGCAATCGACGCCGACAATTTCGAGAGTCTGGTGGTCGGGCCGCTCGCGTTCAACGTCCGCACCGTCCCGTCCACCCCGGTGATCTCGTCGCCCAAAACCGGGTCCACCCTGTGGGGCAAACAGGGCGTGATCGAATGGCTCGAGTCCGATCAGGTCGATCATTACCAACTTGAACTGGCCACCGATCCTGCATTCAACCACGTCATCGACCGGCAGCAGACCACCTCGGCCCGCTACACCAGCCCGGAGCTGCAACCGGGTCTGTATCATTTCCGGGTCAAGGCCGTGGCCCCGGACGGATTCCACACCCTGCACTCGATTCCGGTGGCCTGGAAACTGGCCCCAACCCCAAAAATGGGCGGCATGGAGGCCACCGCCAACATCCGGCCGACCCTGCAGTGGCCGGTGATGGCCGAAGGGTGGGCCTATGATCTCCAGGTGGCGAGCGACGAGGCGTTCACCACCCTGGTGGTGGATCAGCAGGGTTTGCAGACCACCTCGTTCACCCTGGAGGAGCAGTTGGTGGCCGGCACATATTTTGTCCGCATTCGCGGCGTGGAAAACGGCCAGCCGACCTGCCCCTGGACCCCGCCGCAGACCATGACGGTCAAATCCAAGCCGCTGGGCTGGGAGGAGTTGTTCTTTGGCGTGGTCACCCTTGGCATCATCCTCCTTTAGGCTCCGGCGGACGAACTGGTGATCCAGCGACTGACCGCGCCTGTCCTGGCGCTGCTGCTGGCCCTGCTGCTGGTCGGTCTACTGCACGCCGGCGGCCTGCTCGGAGGGCTGGGCAACGACGGCCTGGATCTGCTCTTTCGCCTGCGGGGGCCTCGGCCGCCGGATCAGCGCATCGTGATTGTCGGGGTGGACGAGCAGAGCCTGGCCCAGCTGGGCGCCTGGCCCTTGCCGCGCCGGCTCCACGGCGAACTGCTCCACCGGCTCCGCCTGGCCAATGCGGTGGGCTTTGACTTCCTCTTCCCCGAATCCACGGCGGACGACGAATTGTTCAGCCGCGCCCTGGGCCATGGGCCGCCAACGGTGCTGACCCTTGCCCGCGAACGCGACGGCCGGATCGCCCGCCCAGCCGGTTCCTTGAGCGGCTACGCAGGCCTGGGCCACATCGAGACCCAGCTTGGCGGCGACGGCATTGTCCGCCGGGTCGATCTCGGCAATCTGGCCGACGACGCCCCGCCTCTTGCCCCGCCCTTTGCCCTGGCTCTGCTCCGGGCCGCACACCTCGACCTTCCCAGCAAGGACGAAGACGCCAAGGCAGACCGCCGGATCATCAATTTCTACGGGCCGGAGGAGAGCTTTCTGTTCCTCTCCTATGCCGCAGTCCTGACCGGCCGCTATCCGCCTGAGTTTTTCCAGGACCGACTGGTGCTGGTCGGAGCGCGGGCCGTGGGCCTGGGCGACGCCCACATCACCTCGTTCACCCGGGAACTGCCCACGCCGGGGGTGGAAATCCAGGCGACCATTCTCAGCAACCTGATCGCCCAGTCCTTTATCCGGCCGCTGCCCCTGGCGCCGTGGCTGGCGATCGGCCTGCTCTGCCTGATTGCCGCAGCCGTCTGGCCCAACTGCGGAGAACGGCTCAATCTCCTGGTCAACCTCGGAATCGCGGCAACGGCGCTGACCTGCGCCATCCTGCTTTTTCGCCGCAACCTGTTGTTCGATTTTCCCCTCGCGCTGCTCTTCCTTGTTGTGGCCTACCCGCTGCATTTGATGCTGCAGCTCCTGCGGGCGGCCAACCGTATTCTCCTGGAGGCGCGTCGCCTGGACCGGGAACTGGACGCCGGCCTGCAACGGGCGGCGGGCACTATCCCGGCAACCTGCCTGCACCCCGGCCGCCGCGCCAATCCGCTCACCGCCTCGGCCATCCAGCGCCATCTCGACCGGTTGCAGACCGCGGCGCAAGCCCTCAGCCTGCAGCATCATTTTCTCGAAAATCTGCTCAAGGAGGAACTGCCGCCTCTGATCCTCTGGGAGGAGCAGAGCGGTCAGGCGGTCTTTGCCAACGCAGCCTTCAGCCGTTTCTGGGCGGAACAGCTCGCAGACGGCGAGCCGCGCCTGCCCTCGCGCGCCCGCTTCCTTGCAGCCGCAGCCAAGCCTACTGACGGATCGGCCACCCAGGAGGAGCCGGCGGAAACGCTCAACTTCCAGTCGATTGGCCACAGAGGACGGCGGTTTTACCAGGCCGAACTCCATCCCCTACCGGCGCCGGAAACCGGCTTCCACGGCATCCTGGCGGTGCTGCAGGACGTCACCGACATCAAGGAGTTGGAACGGATCAAGGACGAGGTGGTGGCGATTGTGTCCCATGAACTCAAACTGCCCCTGACCACCATCCTTGGCTACGGCGAGATCCTTGCCGACGCGCTCTCCGACGCCCCCCAGCAGTATGCCCGCGAGATCTGCGTCCAATCGCGACGGCTGCAGCGGATGATCGAGGATTTTCTCGACATCGCCCGCCTGGAAAGCGGCCGCACCCAGGTGCGCCGGTTCCCCTTTCCGCTCGGCCGGATGATTGAGGACGCCGTCGCCGCCGTAACCCCGGCCGCCCGCAAGAAATCGATTACCCTGGTCGTCAACCAGCCCAGCCGGACCACGCCGCTGCTCGGCGACGAATCCCTGTTGCTGCAGGCCCTTATCAACCTGCTCGACAACGCGGTCAAGTTCAGCCCCGAGCACACCCTTGTCACCATTGAGCTTGAAGAACAGGCCAACCGCTTTGTGCTGCGGGTGGCCGACCAGGGCCCGGGCATTCCCGGCCCGGAACGGCTCCAGATCTTCGCCAAATTCCAGCGTGGCAGCCACACCGCGCAGGCTGAGGGCTTTGGCCTGGGCCTGCATCTGGTTGAGCAGATTGTCGAACGCCATCACGGCAAGATTGCGGCGCTGGATGCCGACCACGGCGCGGTCTTTCAACTCATCCTGCCCAAAGAGGACAGGGACGCCGAGGGAGCCTTGCCATGCGCGTAATCCGCCGCATAATCCGCCACGTAACCCGCCGCGTGATCCCGCCGCTCTTGCTGGCAATGGTTCTGGCAGTTGTTCTGGCCCTGAGTTTTCGCTTGGCCGGGTTGGAGCGACTCGCCCCGGTTGCCCTGGCATGGTTTGGCGTCCACCATGCGGCATTCGATCTGGCCGCCTGGAATGATCGAGAGATCCGAATCAACACCGTTTCCGCCACCCTGGACAGCCCCTCCGGCCCGATACAGCTCAAGGCGAGCGACGCGGTCTGCCGCTATCGTCTGCCCCGCTTGTTGCTCGGCGAGCTTGAGGCCTGCGAAGCCGCCGTGATTGACGTCAGCCTGCCCGAAATCGGGTCTGCCCCCCCGCCCGACGAAGCCTTGTTCGATCCCAGCCCATGGTTCAATCAGCTGCGCCTGCGCAATCTGCCGGCGCAAAGCCTGCGTCTGCCCCGCGTGATCGTCCATCGTGGACCGGCCGCGCCCACCGCGCCCAACGCGCAGGCAACTTTTGCCGTGGAACTGACCGGAACCGAGCAGGAGCGCCGCCTGCGGATTGATTCGATTGACGCAACCGGCGCGACAAAAAACCACCCTCTGAGCCTTCGCCTGCAGAGCACGGACGACCACATCACCGGTTCACTGCACCTTGATCTCGCCGGACTGGCGCCGCTCTTGCCGCCATCGGGCCGCACCACTACGCCGCTGCAGGGCAAAGTGGAGATTGAGCTCAACGCGGCAATCAACGCGGCAACCAAGGCGCCGCTGCAGCTGCGGTGCACTGTGGCCGGCCTGCGGCATCCCCGGTTTTCCGCCGCCGAGATCGCCCTGCAGCTGGACAGCGTTCAGCCGCTTGCTGCTGATGCGCCGTTTCGCCGCCTCGCTCTGGCCCCCGCCTCGCGGCTGGTTGTCCGCAATGCCGCTAGCGAAAGCGCGGTCCTGGGCGATTTCAGCGCCGACCTGACCGGCACGCTCAATCTTGACGACAAGGGCTGGCGCCTGCAGCTCGCCCCGGCCACGCCATGGAAGATCGAGGGGCTGACCTTGGGCGCCGCCCGCTTTGCCCCCTTGCTGTTCAGCAACCTCAGCCTGAACGTGGAGGCGACTCAGACCCAGCTGCGGGCTTCCGCCGCCTTTACGGTTCCCCCAATGGAAGGAACGATCAAGGCTGATTACAATCGCAAGCAATCAGGCGAGGGACGATGCTTGGTGCGCACCGAAGGAGCACTGGCGATTCGCGAGGGCGGCAACCCCTTCCGTCTGCTCGTCGCCCCCACGCTGCCGCTTGCTCTGGAGGGCGGCGCGCTCACGGCCTCCGTGCAAAGCCAGTGGAGCAGCGCCTCCCCGCCCGACCTGCAGGCGGCCCTTGCCTTCACCGACGGCCACGGGACGGTTTTCGAGTCCCCCTTCACCGGCCTGACCATCCGCCAGCAGCTGCGCCTTTGGCCCGTGCTGGAATCCATCACCCCGGGTTTGCTGGAACTGGGGCAGCTGCAAGGCCCGATTCCGGCGGAACACCTGGTGGTGAACACGCGCCTGCGTCCTTCCGCGCACGGCAAGGGGCCCAATCTGCTCATCGACCAGGCCGCAGTTCAACTGTTCGGCGGTTCGCTCCGGCTTGAGGACTGCGCCTATGACCGCAATCATCCCGACAGCGTCTGCCTGCTGCGGATCGACAATCTCGACCTTCAGCCCCTGACCGCCCTGCACCAGGTGGAGGGGTTGACGGTCAGCGGCCGGGTCCAGGGGAGTTTGCCCCTGCAGTTTTCCCCCCAAGGCGTATCGGTGCGCCACGGCGAACTGACAAACGCCGCCGAGGGCGGGATCATCCGCTATCGATCTACGGGCGGGGCCTTGGCGCAATCGCCCCTTACCGCCTACGCGGCCCAGGCCCTGGAGGACTTGCATTATGAGCGCCTGGCGGCCCAGGTGGACTATCTTCCCGACGGCCTCCTGACCATCGCCTTGCAGTTGCAGGGCAAGAACCCGAAGCTGGAAGGCGGCCGGCCGGTGCATCTCAACATTGCCGCCGAGCAGAATCTGCTTTCCCTGCTCAAGAGTCTTCAGTATAGTCAGTCGCTCTCCTCGGAGCTGGACCGCAAGATCCGGAACCGCCATTAATCCAAGAATTTATTGATCCACAAGGAGGTCGCATGCTCAGAACCATGGCAACGCTTGCAGCGGCGGGGCTGCTGTCCGCCTGTTCGCCGACGGTGCAGCTCGCCGCGCCCGACAAACCCATCACCATCAACCTGAACGTCAAGATCGAACATGAGATCCGGGTCAAGGTGGAGAAAGAATTGGAAAACGTCATTAGCCCGGAAAGCGGGTTATTTTGAGAGGAGAAACCCAATGAAACGATGCGTATTGTTTGTCTTGGCGCTGTTGTGCTGCTGCCAGATCGCGTTTGCCCTTGATCTGCAGACGGCAAAGGGGCAGGGTCTGGTTGGCGAAACACCCTCCGGCTACCTGGCCCCGGTCCAGAGCGGCAACAACGAGGCTGTCCAATTGGTGCAATCGATCAACGCCCAGCGCAAGCAGGAGTACGAGAAGATCGCCCAGCGCAACAACACCCCCCTGCAGGCGGTCGAGCAACTGGCCGGCAAGCAGGCCCTAGAAAAAACCCCGGCCGGCCAGTTCATCCTGGTGGGCGGCGGCTGGAAGAAAAAATAGGCTTGATGGGGAAGCGGGGCCATTGCGCCTTCTTCCCCTTTTCCCCTTCCCACCCACCCAAACCTCTCCTTGCTCGCGCTTTCGGCGTAAAAATAGGCGTTTCCCCGCCCTTCCTGTTGACTCACTCCTTTTCCTGTGCGGGATGACCGCGTCAAAAAAGCGTTGACAACACATGTCGACAAGTTTAAACATGTCGACATGAAAAACGACTACTCCTGCACCCTGCCCGACGCCTGGAAGCCCATGTCCCGCGTCTTTACCGCGCTTGGCGACGAACACCGCCAGCGCATCCTGCTGCTGTTTGAACAAGGCGAGCGGCTCAACGTCGGCCAGATCGCCGAGGTCTCCACCCTGTCCCGCTCCACGGTCTCGCACCATCTCAAGATCCTCCGCGAGGCCGAGGTCCTGGCCTCGGAGAAGATCGGCAAAGAGGTCTGGTTCTGGATCAACGGCCCCTATCTGGAAGAGGTGTTCGGCAATGTGCTGGAATATGTCCGCTCCATCCGCTAACCTTCCCCACACAACGAAATGCTTACCCGCACTGATGCGTCCAAACTCGCCAATACCCATCCTGCACAGAGGAACCCTGCCATGATTCGTCCCTTGCTGCTTCTTGTGTTGCGCGGTCTCTGCCGCCTGCTTTTCCGCGTGAAGATCAACGGCGCCACCGCCAATTTTTCCGTCGAACGGCTGCTGGTGGTCGCCAACCATGAATCCTTTCTCGACGGCCTGCTGCTGGGCCTGTTTCTGCCGATCAACCCGGTGTTTGTGGTCCACACCGCGATCGCCAACAACCGCTGGTTCCGCCTGATCCTCTCCTTGGTTGATTATCTGGCGGTGGACCCGACCAACCCGATGGCCATGAAAAAAGTGGTGCGTCTGCTGGAGGAAGGCCGCCCGGTGGTGATCTTCCCCGAAGGCCGGATCACCACCACCGGCAGCCTGATGAAGGTGTACGAAGGCCCGGCCTTTGTCGCCGCCAAAACCGGGGCCACCATCCTGCCGGTGCGGCTGGACGGCCCGTCGCGCAGCTATTTTTCCCGGCTTTCCGGCAAATATCCCAAAACCTTCTTCCCCAAAATCCGCATCACCTTCCTGCCGACCACCCACATTCCCATGCCCGAGGCCCCCACCGCCAAGTTGCGCCGGAGGATGGCCGGCGAGGCCATGCGACGCCTGATGCAGGAGATGGTGTTTTCCTCCCGGCCCCAGCAGACCCTGTTTGACGCCCTCTGCGACGCCGCCGAGATTTTCGGCCGCCACCGCCGGGTGCTGGAGGATGTGCGGCAAATCGAATATTCGTATAACGATCTGCTCAAGATGGCGCTGATCCTCAGCCGCCAGGTGGAACGGATCACTGCGGAGAATGAACGGGTCGGCCTGCTGCTGCCCAACATGGCCCCCACACTGGGCCTGCTGCTCGGCCTTTCCGCGCGTCGTCGGGTTCCGGCCATGCTCAACTACACCGCCGGCCTCGACTCGATGCAGGCCGCCTGCTCCGCCGCCGAACTCCGCATCATTCTCACCTCGCGCGCCTTTGTCGAGCAGGCCAAACTGGCCGACAAACTGGCGGGCCTGCGTGGCGTCCGCCTCGTCTACCTGGAAGATCTCAAAGAACAGATCAGCCTTGCCGACAAGCTCTGGCTGACGGTCTACGCGATCCATGCGCCCAAGGCCTTTGCCCTGCCCTGCTCGCCCGAGGAACCCGCAGTGGTCCTCTTTACCTCGGGCTCGGAAGGCGTACCCAAGGGGGTGGTGCTGTCCCACCGGGCCATTCTCGCCAACATCGCCCAGATCCGGGCGGTGATTGATTTCTCGGTGGACGACAAGGTGCTCAACGCCATGCCGATCTTCCATTCCTTTGGGCTCACCGCCGGCACCCTGCTGCCGACGCTCACCGGCGCCAGCCTGTTTCTCTACCCCACCCCGCTCCACTACCGGGTGATTCCGGAACTGGCCTACGACCGCAACTGCACCGTGCTCTTTGGCACCTCGACCTTTCTCGGCAACTACGCCCGCTACGCCCACCCCTATGATTTCTACCGGTTGCGCTATGTGGTCGCCGGGGCCGAGAAGCTCTCCGAGGCGGTGCGCGGCCTGTGGTTCGAAAAATTCGGCATCCGCATTTTTGAAGGCTACGGCGCCACCGAAACCGCGCCGGTGCTGGCGGTGAACACCCCCATGGCCTACCGCACCGGCACGGTCGGAACCCTGCTGCCCGGCGTCGAGGCCCGGCTGGTTGCAGTTCCCGGCGTCGAGCACGGCGGCATTCTCCATGTGCGCGGCCCCAATGTGATGACCGGCTATCTCAAGGCCGACCAACCCGGCGTGATGCAACCGCCGTCGTCCGAACTGGGCGCGGGCTGGTACGAAACCGGCGACGTGGTGGAGATCGACGCCGACGGATTTGTCCGCATAGTTGGCCGGATGAAGCGATTTGCCAAAATCGCCGGCGAGATGATCAGCCTCGAGGTGGTGGAGAAACTGGCCGTGGCCGCCTCTCCCGAACTCAGCCATGCGGCGACGAGCCAACCCGACGAGGCCAAGGGCGAGGCCCTGGTGCTGTTCACCACCGACGCCGCGCTCAGCCGCGACCAATTGAGCGCCAAGGCGCGCGAACTCGGCGTCCCGGAACTGGCCGTGCCGCGCAAGATCCAATGGATTGAGGCCCTGCCGCTCATGGGCACAGGCAAGGTCGACTACGTACACCTGCAGCGGCTTGCCGCAGGTCTCTAACATGAAGATTGCGAATACGCTTACCCGCCGGCGGTTTCTGGTGCTGCTCGCCGGCTCGGCAATGGTTGGAACATCCGGTTGGGCCTGGGCCAAACCGGTGTTGCGCAACCCTTGTCGCGCCGCCATCACACCCGAACTGGCGGCCAGTCCGTGGCTGCGCAAGATTTGGGACGGCCTTGATCCCGCCCAGGTCTGGGACTGCCACGTTCACCTGGCCGGGGTCGGCGACGGCAACAGCGGCATTGTCGTTGGCCCCCAGCTCTCCTCCTGCCTGCATCCGCTGCAATACGGACAGCGGCTGTTTTATATGAACGGAGGATGCGTCGAAAAGGGCACTGGCAGCGTCGACGCCAGCTACGCCGCCCGGCTGCTCAACCTGACCGAGGCCCTGCCCGCCGGCTGCAAAGTCCTGCTCTTTGCCTTTGACCGTTTTCACGACCAATCCGGGCAACCGCATCCCCAGGATTCAACCCTCTATGTGCCGGACGAGTATGCCCAACTGCTGGCCGAAGCCCACCCGGATCGTTTTGCCTGGGCCGCCTCGATTCACCCGTATCGAGCGGATGCCCAGGACGCGCTGCAGGCTGCTCTGGCCGGGAACGCCAGGGCAATCAAATGGCTGCCGTCGGCCATGGGGATCGATCCAGCCTCGCCCCGATGCGACGCTTTTTATCGCGCCCTGGCTGCCGCCGATCTGCCGCTCATTGTGCACGGCGGCAAAGAACAAGCGGTCAAGGGCGAAGACCGACAGCACCTGAACAACCCGCTGCGGCTGCGGCGGGCGCTGGACGCCGGGGTGCGGGTGGTGGTCGCGCACTGCGCCTCCATGGGGGAGGACGTCGACCTGGATCGCGGCCAGGCAGGCCCTGCGGTCAGCAGCTTTGCCCTCTTCTCCCGGATGATGACGGAACCGCGCGCCCAGGCGCGTCTTTTCGGCGACATCTCGGCAATCACCCTGCGCAATCGGCCGCTTTCCATTGTCAAAACCCTGCTGACGCGCACCGATTGGCACAATCGCCTGCTGCAGGGATCGGATTATCCCCTGCCCGGCATCCTGCCGTTGACCGCTCCGGCAACCCTCGCCAAGGCTGGCCTGCTGCCCCGAGACGCCGTTCGCGACCTGGAAAGGACGCGCGAACACAATCCCCTGCTGTTTGATCTGGCGCTCAAGCGCCTGCTTGCCTGGCAGGGACACTCGTTTTCCGCCACAATCTTTCACACCCGACACTTTTTCAACAAAGCGCCAGAGGCATTCTTATGAGTTCACAATTCGGTCTGCTCAAAACACGCCGTTTCCTTCCGTTTTTCATCACCCAGTTTCTCGGGGCCTTTAACGACAACCTGTTCAAGAACGCGCTGATCGTGCTGCTCACCTTCCAGGCCGCCGCCTGGACCAGCCTCAAGGCCGAGGTGCTGGCCAACCTGGCCGCGGGCGTGTTCATCCTGCCGTTCTTCCTGTTTTCCGCCACCGCCGGCCAACTGGCGGACAAGTACGACAAGGCCACCCTGGCCCGACTGGTAAAGGTGCTGGAAATCGGCATCATGATCGTGGCGGCGGCGGGTTTCTGGCTGCACAGCCTCAACCTGCTGATGACCGCGCTCTTCCTGCTCGGCTGCCACTCCACCCTGTTCGGGCCGGTCAAATACGCCATCCTGCCCCAGCATCTGCATGAGGATGAACTGGTAGGCGGCAACGCCCTAATCGAGGCCGGCACCTTTGTCGCCATCCTCATCGGCACCCTGACCGGCGGCCTGCTGGCCGGCGCAGTGGCCCATCCGGCGTGGATCGCCGCCCGCGGGCTGCTGGTGGCACTTGCCGGCTACCC
>Ga0074197_1001318_pt1 | contig 21659 bp, 13 predicted proteins | sample EPASupsiteSAE305_FD_64526 | JGI IMG/M metagenome (GOLD analysis project Ga0074197, IMG submission 64526) | Bioremediated contaminated groundwater microbial communities from EPA Superfund site, New Mexico - SAE3-05 reassembly with SPADES | ecosystem: Environmental > Aquatic > Deep subsurface >...
CGGGCGGAAAGGCAGTGGGATTACTTGGTGGCTGGTCCAGCCGGGGGCGAGCAGCACCTGCGGATCGGTGGGGTACGCCGGACAACAACCATCCTGCAGGGGATCGACGGCAGCCTGTTTTATCCGGGTCCCAAACGTCAGTATGCCGACAGCTTTGTCGTCTTTTCCGGCGGCAAGTTTGAGCTGCGCAAGGGGCAGGATCTGGTGATTGCCGCCATGAAGGTATTCATGGAACGTCATAATGATGTGCTGCTCTCCTGTGCCTGGCATAACCAGTGGCCCTTCTCTCTGGCCACCATGGAGCTTTCAAAACTGATCAGCTACCACCACCACGATGGAGAATGCCTGGATCTGCTTGCTGAGACGCTGGCAGCCAATGGTATTCCTCTGGAACGGGTAATCCTGCACCCGCTGCTGGATAACCAGCAGATGCGTCAGGTCTATCACGATTCGGATATCGGCCTGTTTCCCAATCGAGGCGAAGGGGGCAACAACCTGGTGATGTGCGAATACATGGCCTGCGGCCGCACCGTGATCGCCTCAGACATGACCGGCCATGCAGATGTGATCACCGCTGCCAACGCACTGCCACTCACCGTCTATCGCCCCTACCACTACCGCCACCATGCCGAGGGGGTCTGGTTCGAGCCATCAGTTGATGAGATAATTGAGCAGCTTGAATATGCCTACACGCAACGGGGAGTGCTGCGTGCAAGGGGCTTGCAGGCGGCAGCAGATATGGCAGCGCTCAGCTGGAGCGGTGCGGCTGAGAAGTTTCATGCGATTGCAAAAACACTGGCAGACAGGAGCAACCATGTCTGAACTGGATCAGATCATACCACCGGAGATATCCAACGACGATCTCTACCTGGCAATTCAGCGGATTGCCGCAGAGACTCCGCTACGCCACATCCTTGAAATCGGTTCCTCAGCCGGAGGAGGGAGTACCGAGGCATTTGTGAAGGGGATCATGCAGAATCCGTCGCAACCGAAACTGCACTGCATGGAGATCTCAGGCAGTCGTTTTGAGGCACTGCAGACCCGTTACGCAGACACCCCCAACGTCTGCTGCCTGCGGGCATCTTCAGTCGGTTTTGAGCAGTTTCCTGCGGAAAAGGAGGTTGAGCTGTTCTACCGGTTTGTACCTACCGCCCTGAACAACTATCCGCTTGAAATGGTGCTGGGCTGGTTGCGACAGGATATCGCCTACCTTCAGAAACATGACATCCAACAGCACGGAATCCGTCTGATCAGAGAGCGCTATGGCATTGACAGCTTTGACATGGTACTGATTGACGGCTCCGAGTTTCTGGGCAAGGCGGAGCTGGATGAGGTCTACGGAGCAGGGATTATTCTGCTGGATGATATCAACGGTTTCAAAAACTACCACAACTACCAGCGACTTGCTCAAGATCCGCACTACTTCAATGCGCTTGAAAACCATACTCTACGCAACGGGTTTGCGGTCTTTATCCGGCGGTAAAGCCAAATGGAATACAGATGACAAGAAAAATCAGCCAACCAGTGACACTTAACTTTGACCTGAATGACGGCTGCAACCTGAACTGCCTGATGTGTGGAGGCCGCAGTACGCCATCAAACCAGCAATACATTCCTCTGCCGATATTCCAAAAACAGATTCTGCCGATATTCCGCCACCTGACCGCCTTTCAGTTCGGCTGTCAGTGTGAACCGCTGCTGCTACCATATTTTGATGAGGCGGTTCGCCTGATCGGTGCAACGACCCATCCTGATACAGCCGGGTCACTCGTAACCAATGGCACCCTGTTGGCTGAACCAACCGCCCGCCTGCTGATCGAGACACCGGTGTTCAGGCGCTTGCGCTTTTCATGGGATGCTTCGCACCGTGAACTGTTCAACCGCATTCGCCGTGGTGCTGACTTTGACCGACTGCTTGAAACCGTCAAAAAGCTGATCAGCTTGCGCGACCAAAACCACAGCAGCTGTTCAATTGAATTCAATGTTACCATCCTGAAAGAGAACATCTGCGATCTGCCTGAGATCATCAGGCTAGCTGGGGCACTGGGCATCAACCGGGTGACGACCAACAAGCTTTTTCCCGATGATCAGCTGTTTGTATCGGCAGACTATGCAGAGCTCCTTAGCGACAAGATGAGGCATGCAGAGGAGCTAGCCAAAGCCTGCGGTGTGGCATTTGAAGGGCAGCAGTACCGACTGAAAGATGACTACCTCCGGCTGACCTCGGCCGACACGATTTCAGGCAGATGCGGCATCCTGCAGACCGCGCCACTGGAGCTGGTCATGGAACCATCCGGTGATCTGCACACACCGTGCAGAAAGATTGCCATGCCGGTGGCAAACCTGCTGCACGATAACCTGCCAGGAATGATTGAACTTGGACTGACAGACCTGCTTGCAGCCAGATTCCGCAGCTGTGACCGGCACTGCCTGGAGTGTTATCTGTACCAACCGGACAGCACACCACCACTGCCGGTTCATTTTTTCACCATCGTGCTGAACGGCGAGCCGTTCATCCGCCACCATATCGATGCCTTCAGCAAACTGCCATTTGCATGGCACTGGCACATCGTGGAAGGGGTTGCGGATCTGGTGCATGATACGGCCTGGAGCCTGCCCAACGGCGGTCGGATCACCGACGAACTGCACCGGGACGGCCTGAGCAATGACGGCACTTCCGGCTATCTGGATGCACTGGCTGCCCAGTACCCGGAGCAGATCACCATCTACCGCAAGCCATCTGGCCAGTTCTGGAACGGCAAGCTGGAGATGGTCAATGCACCTCTGCCCAACCTGCCTGCAGAGTGCCTGCTCTGGCAGGTAGATAGTGATGAGCTCTGGACACCGGAGGCGATAGAGGCGCTGCGCAATCTGTTTATCAGTCAGCCAGAAAAGACAGCTGCCTACTGCTACTGCGACTACTTTGTCGGCCCCAACAAGTTTGTCTGCACACTGAACAGCTGGGCCACCTACCCTGCGGAATGGCTACGGGTTTGGCGTTATGCAGATGGCATGCACTGGGCAGCCCATGAACCGCCTACACTGGTTGATCAGACAGGCAGAGATCTGGCCTCCTGTGCGCCAATCAGTCGCGATGAAACCGTACGGGCGGGGGTAACGTTTCAGCACTTCGCCTATTCACTTGAGTCACAGGTCCGTTTCAAGGAGATTTACTACGGCTACCAGAATGCCGTTACCAACTGGCAACGCCTACAGCAGACCAGCGGACCGGTCAGGGTAGCCGATTACCTGCCCTGGGCGCTGCCAGATGCGATGGTGGATGACTGGCCTGCCGATGCAGCGCCCCATCTTGCCACACGGTTTATCCCTGTGCCGGCGGCAGGGCGTTACATCTCCATGTCTGTACATGGCGCCACCCGTTTTGAGCACGAGCTACGGACGCTGTTCAAGGAGATCAGACCGCAGAGTGTCATAGAGACCGGCACCTTTCTGGGGCGCGGCACCACCAGCATTATCTGGCGCGCAGTCCGCGATCTTGGATTGAACACCGATATAACCACCATTGAGGTAAACCCTGAACACCATCGTCAGGCCTGCGACTATTTTACCGAAAACCGGATGCAAATCAGAGCCGAACTTGGCCTGAGTATCCCACGCAACAAGCTGCCAGACCTGGCAACCATCAACGACAGATTTGTCGCCAATGCTGACACCCGCAATGGCCAGATTTACTACGATCATGACGAGACCGAGCGTGCACAGCTTTACTTTGGCGAGACCGCATTTAATGTTCCGGACAATCTGCTGGGGGCTGCAGTCAAACGCTGCAACTACCGCCCTGATTTTGTCCTGCTGGACAGTGCTGGACATATCGGCCTGGCTGAATTCCACCATCTGCTGACACTGCTGCAGGGTGACTGCTACCTGATGCTGGATGATATCAACCATTGCAAACATGCGGCAACGATGCTGGAAATCCGCCGCGATCCCCGCTTTGAGATCCTGGTTGAGTCCGATGAGAAGTTCGGGTTTGCCGTCATCCGTTACCGCCATATCAGACGGCTGATCTACCTGCGCACAGATGCCATCGGCGATAACATCCTGTCTGCCGGAATGTTGCCTTACTTGAGCGAGCACTACCCCGGCGCCACCATAACAGTGGTCTGTCAGGATCGCACCGCACCACTCTATGATGCCTGTCCGGCGGTTGATGCCGTCATACCGTTTGACCTGATCCGTCTGTTTACCATGCCTGAATACCGCAAACTGGTGATTGATAAGATCAACCTAACCGATCCGGATCTGATCCTGAACCCGATCTACTCTCACGACCTGCATGACGAGTTTCTGGTTCATCATATCCAGGCTCCACTCAAGGTCACTGTCGAAGGGGACTGTTCTAACCGCAGCAGTGAAAAACTGGCCGAGATGCGTGATCTGTACAGCAGGGTAGTGGCCAACAATCCTGGAGACCGGACTGAACTGGATCACAACCAAACCTTCCTGCATGGGATCGGGATAGCTGCCCCCCCCCTTGCTCCGCAGGTCTGGATCAGCCAGCAGGATCAGCAGTGGGCCGACTCAACCCTGAGCGAACTGGGAATAACTCATGGCACAGCGATCATCCTCTTCCCCGGGGCTTTGCTGGATTGGAAGACGTATCCTCACTACCGGCAGGTGCTGGCCAAATTAAACGACTATCCACTGATCATCTGTGGAGGTGAAGATCTACAACAGCAGGCTGATCAGCTCTGCCGCCACCATGGCGGCCGGGCGGCAAATCTGGTCGGCCAGACTTCACTGGGGCAACTGACTGCCCTGATGCAGCGTGCCAGGCTCTACCTGGGTTCGGACTCATCAGGATTTCACATCGCCTGCGCAGTCGGACTCAGGAACGTAGTTGTTCTGGGTGGAGGCCATTTTGGCCGCTTCTGCCCCTATTCTCCGCTAACCACCGTTGCCTGCCTGCCATTGAGCTGCTACAGATGCAACTGGCAGTGCAGCCAAAAACGGATACATTGCCTGCACGACCTTGAACCAGACTGTGTACTTGCTGCGGTCAACAGTGCACTGGGACAGTCCGATCTGCCGGATATGCCGCTACTCCATCTGCAGCAGAAGACCGCCGCTAGCGATACACCGCCAACTATGAGCGCAGAATCACTGACTATAGCCGGATTGCTGGGACCGACCCGGCTTGTGCCGTTTGTGTACTGACAGAACTGACACCGTGGAATAACCAGCATATGGAACAGACCTTAATCCAGACAAATCTGAACAAACTGCAAGACAGCGGTTTTTTCTTTCTGGCAGACAGCAACCTCTTTTCCTTTGCTGCAACCTGCCTTGCCGATGGTCTCAACCAGCTCGGGATTCCGGTATATTCAAACATCAATTACCACGATCCGTTGATCTCTGAATTTGCATTTACGGCATCGGCTCCGCCTGAAAATATGGAGCAGCTTTCCGGCGTTGTGGTGAATATCATGGAAACCGCAGCGCTGCATAATCAGCTGGTACGTTTTCAGCCACCACATTCACGTACCATTGTTCACTGCATGCACGACAATGTCTGCGATATCTGCTTCCCTGATCTTCCGGCATTCTGCACCCATGAAAGCAGCCAGCGGCTGGTAGACGGCACCAGAATTCCAGTTGCCTTTGGACTCTCGTCAGCCATGTTACGACATTCAGAACATCTTCTGTCCGAACCGGATCAACGCAACAAAGATTTTCTGGCCAATTTCAGACCTTCTGAAGGACAACCGGTACGTGCGGCGCTTGATCTGGGGCTGCTGCCAAAACTGCGGGAACATTATCATGTGGACACTACCCTGGTCGGCAGCGGTCGCTGGAGCGCGGAGTATTATCAGCACCTGTCCCGCCAGTTTGGTTGCCTGGCTTACGGCGGCTGCTTTTCACAGGACCTGCTAAAAAACGACTGGTTTCAGTATATTGAACCGCTCAGCACCTTTCTACGCCACACTCGTTTTATGAGTGACACCGTAATCCTGCGCTGGGACAGCTGGCGGTTTTGGGAATCGCTGGCATTTGGCTGCATCACCGTACATCTGGATTTTGAACGGTACGGATTCAGGCTGCCAGTGATGCCAGAGAACTGGAAACACTACATTGGCCTGGATCTTGCCAACCTGCAGCAGGACATTGAACGGCTACATGATGAGCGGGAGCGGCTGCCTGAAATTGCCAGGGCTGGAAGAGAATGGGCCATTAAGCACTATAGCCCGGTGGCGGTTGCGAGAAGATTTATCAGTGACTTTCAACTGTTATTCTGATGGCAGGTCGTAAGCCAGACATGGTTGTAGGCTTCTTCCAGATCACGAGTAAAACCGACCGTGTCACAGATTGAAGAACTGGCCATCTGCTGCCTCAAACCTGCACGCAACTCAGCCAACCGCTGCAGGTTGCTGCCAAAATCTACCGCCTTATCAAGGTATTCCTCCAATGTATCAGCAATCCAGTCACCAAGCCCCAACTGTTCCAGGTAGTTCTCGCCATGCCGGATAAAGGGAGGACGGCTGCCACGCAAAAGCAGTGTAGGAACCCCCATCCAGGCTGCCTCCAGAATCGTTACCCCCCCCTGATATGGCAACGGATCAAGGGCAATATCAATATGACCATACTCTGCCATCATCTCGATTCTTGGTGACCCTCCGGTCAGAATTAATCGTTCCGGGGCGATACCCTGCCCAACAAATCTGTTCAGACAGTTGTTTTTTACTTCATCATCACCAAAAGCCTTAGCCTTGAGGAGGAGGCGAGCATCTGGAAGTGCCCGCAAAAGCGCACTCCACAGCTCTACAGTACTGCTGCTCAGCTTGTGTACCGTAAAAAAGCAGCCAAAGGTGAGAGTCCCACAGCCTTGCGCCGGCAGAGCTGTCGGCGAGGGAGCCTTGTCTGGCGGAATGAAACAGGCATATCCCCTGTTAAGGCGTAACGGTTTTTCAGTATAGAATGGCGCCTCGTCATCAGGCAACGAAGTCCGATCAGCAATCAGATAATCAATGCAGGAAAGCCCGGTCGTGGATGGATACCCACCCCAGGTCAGCTGTATCGGCGCAACTCTGCGGGCACAGAGGTCAAGCCAGTTGTCGCCGGTATGTCCGGACAGTTCAACAAGGATATCCAGCTGTAATGATCGGATCAGCAATGCCGCAGACTCGCGATCTGCAGCATCGACAACGATCCAGTGGTCAACACATTTTTTCAGCTCCGCCGCAAGGCCGTCCCGCTCGGCAAAGGGGGATAAACAGAAAATCTCAAAGCTGCTCCGATCATGATTTGGTAGCACCCCCTGCATCAGGTATCCCATCGGATGATTGTAGAAATCTGAAGACAGGTAACCGATCCGCAATCTCCGCTGATCTTCCAGTTGTTTTAGCCAGTCTGGTCGTTCAGGCAGCTGGCTGCCTTCAAGTAGTCGGCCAACTGATCGATGAAAATCTGTCACCTGCTTCGGAACCAGATCTGCCAACTGCCGACCGGCAACGACAGCCCGTTGAAACAATAACGGCACAGCTGACCAGCATTCCAGTTCTTCTGCAACAATCCCGGCCGGGACATTCCTTACCATTAACAGTGTGTACAGAAAGTTTGCGATTGTCCTGCGATCATCCGGGGCAAGATCAAAAATAATCCGGTAGTAGATCAATGCACGTTCAGGCTCGCCGGCAAAAATCAGCGCATTTGCATAGGCTGCCACCAATGACATGCTATCAGGATTAAGCCTGAGCGACTCCTGCAACACCCTCACCGCCCGGCAGTAGCCTTGTTCAGAGATGAGAATGCGTCCATAACCAAGCGCACCCTGAGCATACTCTGGGGCAGACTCAAACAGCAGCCGGTACTGATTCGATGCCTCCGGTTTTGCTCCGGTTTTCTCAAGCATCATGGCGTAATTGTAACGAACTTCAAGCGCATCAGGTAGTTGATCCAGCAGCAATCGGAACATACATAGACTCTGCTGGCACTCGTTGCGGCTCACGGCATCGACCGCCAGCACAAATGCCTCTTCATACAACTTTTTTTGCATCAACAGATTAAAATAGGTAGTGGCATACTGACTCATCATTCCTCCCCATGACACCAGCTCTGCCATATCTGTCGGTAGAGCCGTTCAAGGTTGCGGGTAAAAGTAATGTTGTCTGTAAGTGGGGAGGCCATAAGCCGATCCCTCAGGGTCTGGCGCAAGATCTGTAACTGTCTGATGTCGCCAGCAAGTCTGACAGCAATAGCCAGATAGTCATCCTCACTCCTTGCAATCAACTCAGGCACCCCAACCGTATTGAGCAGACTTACCCCCACCCTTGAAACATGGGCATCCCCCTCCAGTACCACAACTGGCACCCCCATGCAGAGTGATTCACAGGTAGTGGTAGTGCCGTTATAGGGGAACGTATCAAGGGCAATATCAATCCGGTTATAGTCCTGCAGGTTTTCAACCACTGAACGGGCATGTCCTAATACTGTAACCCGCTGCGGATCAACCCCCTGAGAGGCAAAAACCGGCGCAATATCAATTTTAAAGCGCTCTCTGGTAATGCCCCTGGCACGAAATACGAGTCGGGAACCATCAACTCTGGCCAGAATACGAGCCCACAGCTTCAGGACTACCGGGGTGACCTTCATGAAGTTGCTGAACGAGCCAAAGGTAATCTGGCCACTACCCATGCATGGCGGTTCTCCGGCATCAGGAAAATCTCCACCAGGTCGGTAGCAGAGGAAGGAATCCGGCATTCTTAACAACTTTTCAGCATGCAAATGCTCCGTCATACCTGGCGGGTCAGCCCAGGCATCACTGACCCGGTAATCCATACTGGCCAGGCCGGTGGTATTAGGATAACCAATCCAGGTAACCTGTAACGGCGCTGCACGTTGCGCAAAAAGCGGCAAACGGTTTGAGCCACTGTGCCCGGCCAGATCAACCAGGATATCAATCCGGTCTTCTGACAGCATGGCCTTAACCTCTTCATCATTGCGCCCTGCGCAATCACGCCAGACAACATCATGCCCATCCCTGATCTGTCTGGTGACGGCATCCGGGTTCTTGACATCCGAATAGCAGAACACTTCTACCTGTAACCGATCATGGGCAGCCAGTACCGGTTGCAGAAAAAATACTACCGCATGGATCCTCAGATCCGGAGAGATGTAGGCGACCCTGATCCGTCGATCAGGATCACGACTGTTCCTGAAACCCTGGGAAGGGGCAGAGGGGAGGGGCTGATGCAGCCCCCATTGTCGATGCTCTGCTGCAATGGCAGCGCTGCTCCAGGCTGGAGAATAGTGCAGCACAAACAGCCTGGTACTGGCAAGCGCCCATTGCTGTCGACGGTCTCTGGATGTTTCCAGTGCCCGTTGGAAGCAGGCAATCCCCAGATCAATCTGCCAGTTGTCACAAAAACAGTTGGCCATCCGCCCCAGAACTTCAGCCTGTTCATCTGACGAAACCAGTTCAAGCAGCCGCTGATACCAAACCAGCGACTCTTCAGAACGGAACTGTTTGCCGTAAGCCGTTGCCAGGTTGCCAAGGAGTGCAACATTTTCCGGCTTCAGGGCAAGACCATGCCGACAGCATTCAAGCGCCCCCTGGTCATCGCCTGTCTCAAGGCAGACAGCCGAAAGATTGATCCAGGAACCAAGATGGTTTGGATCTATAGCCAGCGCCTGTTCAAAGGCTGACCGTGCCTTTTCCAAAAAGTTCTGCCGCTGTAGCAAGACCCCACGATTGTAGTACAAACGAGCAGAACATTCGCCCAACTGTTCTGCCTCATCCAGAGCAATCCGAGCCTCATCCCATTCTCCGGCCTCAAGTAATGCGAGGGCGAGGTTTATCCTCAGAAAGCCGAAGCTTGGTTCTAACCGACACGCATGACGGCATAACTGGATAGAATCACTCCAAACGGCACGGGCATACGCTATATTTGCCAGCAGGAATATCGCCTCAAGATTATCTGGATCACCAGACAAGACCTTATGACAGATTGCCGCTGCCTCTACATGCATACCTTCACGGTACAGAGACTCAGCCTGTTCTAAAATGCTCCAGCCACCCGATTCCCGCATTGAGCCACTCGCCTTACTTTTTGTCAGTCATCCATGCCATAGTCTCTGATTACACGAAATTTACTACGCATACCATGTCCAAAATGCATTTTGAGAAATTTCCCTAAAACATTGTCTCTCGACTTCCGACAAACAGTAGTAAGAGACCCGTTCCTTCAAATAAACAGGTTTTTTTACTAACTGAACCACCAACAACACACTCACATATATAGGGCTGGCCCTCTTGGAGGAAGCCCACGAAATGCCGACCGACTGACGCATTTCGTTACACTCACAAGGAGGCATCTAATTCATGGCAACTGGAGACATCTCACTTACCGCCGGTATGCGGAGCAACCTGCTTTCATTGCAGGGAACCGCAAAATCTATTGACCTGACCCAAAACCGCCTGGCAACTGGTAAAAAAGTCAACACCCCGTTAGACAATCCGACCAACTACTTTGCGGCACAAGGCCACGTTGAACGAGCAGCAGACCTCTCTGTACGCAAAGATGGTATGATGGAAGCAATCCAGATTGTTACGGCTGCTGACACGGGCATCAAAGGGATCACTGCATTGATCGAGTCTGCAAAAGGTGTTGCTACGGCAGCGCTGTCAACAAGTGACGCCAATGAACGCTCGACCTACTCTGCAACCTTTAACACCCTTCTTAACCAAGTTTCGATGATGGCCTCTGACTCCGGCTATCGCGGCACCAATCTTCTGACAAACTCATCCCAGACGGTTGAGTTTGGGCAACGCACCAACTCTTCTACACTCCAGATCAACGGCTTTAGCGCTACAGCAGTCGGACTCACTGCTCAGTCGGCAACGGCAGTAGCGTGGTCAGTATCCGGCAATTCCGCTATCAGCTCATCTTCGTCAGAACTAGAGTCAGCACTGAGCTTTCTGCGCACCAAATCGTCCACACTGTCTGCAAACCTGAGCGTAGTAACCACACGACAGGACTTCACCGACAACATGATTAATACGCTACGGACCGGTGCCGACAACCTGACCCTGGCCGACACCAACGAAGAAGGCGCCAACATGCTAATGCTGCAAACTCGCCAGAACTTGGGCATCACCTCCCTGAGCATGGCATCACAGGCTGCTCAGGCAGTCCTGAAACTGTTCTAACATTTGGTGAACAAATGACATAAAAAAATATCAAAAATCACTCAAGAGGTTGCGTTCAATAACCGATGAAGTATACTAAGCAGTACAAACGGCAAGAATGCCGTGACAAAATCCAGAAAGGAGCATCACCATGGCTACAGACATCTCTCTCACCTCCGGCATGCGGAGCAACCTGCTTTCACTGCAAGGTACCGCAAAACTGATCGACCAAACCCAAAACCGCCTCTCTTCAGGCAAAAAGGTCAACACTCCTCTTGACAACCCGACTAACTTTTTTGCTGCACAAGGGCATATGACGAGGGCATCCGACTTGTCAGTACGTAAGGACGGTATGGCCGAAGCAATTCAGATGGTATCTGCTGCTGACACCGGTATCAAGGCCATCACCTCCTTGATTGAAGCCGCAAAAGGTGTTGCCGGTGCTGCATTGGCCACCAGCGACGCCAACGAGCGTTCAACCTACACGGCTACCTTTAATACCCTGCTTAGCCAGGTTTCCCAACTAGCCTCTGACTCAGGCTACCGGGGTACCAACCTCCTGACCAACGGCTCACAAACCGTTGAATTCGGCCAGCGGACCAACGCAGCAACTCTGCAGATCAACGGTTTTGACTCTACAGCATCCGGACTGACCGCCAAGTCGGCTACTGCCAACGCTTGGTCCGTATCCGGCAACTCAGCTATCAGCTCATCCTCATCCGAGCTTGAGTCTGCCCTGAGCTTCCTGCGCGCCAAGTCTTCATCACTGTCTGCAAACCTGAGCGTTGTTACCACTCGTCAGGACTTCACCAACAGCATGATCAACACCCTGCAGACCGGTGCTGATAACCTGACCTTAGCTGACACCAACGAAGAAGGTGCTAACATGCTGATGCTGCAGACCCGTCAGAACCTGGGCATCACCTCACTGAGCATGGCCTCCCAGGCAGCCCAAGCCGTTCTGAGACTGTTCTAATTCAACAGTAACAGATAGACCCGGTTGAGCAACCAGCTGAAATCAATGGGGGGAGATTATATCTCCCCCCATTTTAGGTTTCACACCTGCTCCATACGGACAAGGAGGCTGCCATGTCAGTTCAATCAATCGGTACAAGCTCAAACGTATATGCGGTTCAACCACAGCAAAAGCCGATTATACAACCACAGAACCCTATCCAGACCACCGATACAAGCCAAGCACAGCAGCAAACTACGCCTGAAGCCGCTGTCCAGGCATATAGCAGTCAGTCTGCTGATCAAGTAAAGATATCTTCTTCAATAACGGTTAAAAATCTTGATACTGTCAAGGCGATTGAGCAGATGCATGCCACGATGAATCAGCAGGTCAAAGCGGTGCGTGAAACAAATGAAACCTTGAACATCGCTGTTGAACAGCTTAACGCGATGCAAAGTGCTGTCACCACCATTCTGAAAAACTTTCCACCTTTCTCCATGGACAGTAAGGACCGCCAAGAACTATTGATGAGTTATACAGCAATCCGCCAGGAGATGATGCGGATGACCGTTCCCCAACCTCCGCCACCACTATATGATCAGGTTAAAAGCTTATGGAACAAGACTCTAGGGCAGAACGGTCAGATGTTGGCCAGTGCGGTCCCTGCCCTTGACACCAGCAGCACTGATACAAAGGTGAAAGATGCCTCGACTCAACTCGAAAAGACTGGTAACAGTCTCGCTGATCTAAGTTCTGGCGTAACCAAAGCATTGATCGGCGGTTAACACCCATGTCACTCAAGATACGGCTCAAGCCTCAGGAAAAGATGCTGATTGGCAGTGCAGTCATCAGTAATGGAGATCGGACCACTGAGTTTTTTATTGAAAACAAGGTGCCAATCTTGCGCGAAAAAGAGCTTATGAAAGAAGAAGCCGCCTCGACTCCGGGGCGGCGTATCTATTTTCTTGTACAGCTGATGTATGTTGATGAAGACAACTTTGCTACCTATCATGATCAATTTTGGACCATCGTCCGGGAGGTAATTCTAGCTGCCCCCAGCACAACACCAATTATTACTGACATCTGCCATGAGATAATGAGTCGTCGTTTCTATACTGCTCTGAAAGTTGCCCGGCAACTGATTGATTACGAGCAGGAACTGGTTGCTTCCGTTGCCATCCCTGCAGCATCCTCTGAGTTGGAGACGTCTTCCAAGGCCTGAGACACGGCTGATAAATCGCCCCTATTCCCATAACGCTGCATTGTTTCCACTATCTGCTTTAAAAGCTCTGTACAGTTTTGTCCTTTTTGTTTCATGAGCTGAAATAGTCTTTGACCATCATCTGCTCTCTCAACTCGATACAACGCAAGAGCTGCCAGTCCCATAGCTGTTGGATTATCAGGGCAGCTGTCCAGCAAAACGCTTGCACTCTGAAAAGCCTTATCTCCTGAAAGCAGGCATGCCTCACAAATGCCCTTATTTACCAAGGCATCAGCATAATCAGGCTCAATCTGCAAGGCTTGATCCGTTGCTCGCTGCGAATCAAGCAGCTTGCCCTGTCGCAGGAGTACATAACCCAAGTTAAACCATCCCCTGGCAAATGCAGGCTGTGCTACAAGCAGCATCCGCCAAAGCTGCTCTGCTATCTCATATTTTTCAATTTCTGCGGCCTGAATCGCCAGCTCATAAAGTGCTTTCAGATCACCCGGGGCCTGTGCTAATTTTTGCAACCCGATCTCCAAGTAATGTAACCGCTTCCCGGCTAGCCGTTGTTCATCCAGTCCACCGTAATGATGGATCGGAACCGGATGTTTTCCAGTTGTTAGCCCTATTGCTTGCACGGATGATTCAACCATCTCGTGAACCGATCCACTAAAACGAATGGCATAATAATTCGGAAACAGACGAACCTTGCCACTGGGTGTCCATCCGCTACCTGACTCATTCTCTGGATACTCCCCCCGACACGGCACAAAACCCTCCAGTGAGCTGCTCCGCGTATAATTACGGGTAACCATGCTATATGCCATAACTGGGCGAGATGGATCAGCCAATATTCCTTTAAACCGTTCATAATCTCTAGCTGAAAGAGCTTCATCTGCATCCATAACCAGCAGCCAGTCACCGGTAGCAATATCAAGGGAGCGGTTTCTGGCAGCAGAAAAATCGTTACACCAGGCAGCATCCACAAGTCGTGCCCCGAACAGTTCTGCAATTAACCGTGTCCTATCGGTTGATCCGGTATCGACCACCACCAGCTCATGCACCACCGGCTTGCAGGAAGCCAGGCAACGGGCCAGATTTAGTTCTTCATCCCTGACAATCATACACAGTGACACAGACTGCCCAGGCAATGCAGCGCTACGATATACGCCCTCTCTGCGGCGGATAGTAAGAGCAGCTTCAATCACCAGGTCGTCGGGACCAAAATCAGCCAGAAAAGCCTCAGCCCACGCAACCGCTTCCAGCCTATCCTCCAAAGCCACCAGTCGGCAACGTAAACGGGCCAAACCGCGACTTGCTGGATAAAGCCGCAAAGCTTCATCTGCAAGGTTTGAGAGACCACTTACACCTTTTAAGCCCAGTTCCCATAGTGCCGTCTGCACATCTGGATGCCACGGTTCTAAACGAAATCCAGCCAAGATCAAAGCCTCCGCAAAATCAGGGTCCCCCTCCTGTCTTGCCAGCTCTGCACGTGTCAGAAAACTCTGTCTGCTACCCGTTACCACTGACTGCACCGTATGCAGCAGCTCACACATCAGTTGATCATCAGGATTTTTCGCAACCCCTTTCTCCACCAGAGACAAGGCCTTTTCTGACTGTTCATCATACAACAACGCCTCAACATCATTTCTCAGGCGGCATGCCGCTATCCGCGCCCCCCACACCGGATCAGTAACCGGCGCGCTCCATTTTCCCTGAAATAATGCTGCATTACGCGCCAGTACAGAGCCATAATCAATCCTGTTTCCTGTAAAGGAAATGCTACCGTAATGATGGATGTAGACATCCGCTGCCACAAGATTTTGATAACCGGCCACTGCTGCCCGCAGGCAAAAATCATCATCTTCATAGTTTCCACTACCAAATTGTTCATCCAGCAGGCCAATATCATCCACAAGCCCACGCCTGAACAGCATGCAAAAACCAACTATTCTACGCGATGGTACCCGTCTGAAACGGTGAGCAGCCCTAAATGAGCGGCTGTAAAAATCCAGCCCCTCCTCTACGCAATAAGCTGGCCCAGGCACCACCTGAATACCACTGGCACTATTGGTCAATGGCCCGACAATACCGGCAAAGGCATGAGATGAATGACACTCCAACAATCCTGAAAGCCATTCAGGAGTAACCACAGTGTCATTGTTCAACAACACCAGATATTCACCCTGCGCCGCCAGTATACCCTGGTTACAACCAGCCGCATAACCGCGGTTATCCGCATTTAGCACCAAACGGCAGCGTTTGTCTCCTGTCGCCAGAATTTTCAGCTGTTCCACAGTACCGTCTGTTGATCCGTTGTCCACGATTATCAATTCATACGGTTCCGGCGTATGCCGCCTGATTGAGGCCAAGCATTCTTCGGTGTAGCACCACTGATTCCAGGTCAGTAGTATTATTGATACCAGCGGCTTAGCACCTGCTAACGGACACTCCCAGGACCGTGGCAGAAAGAGTGACTGCTCAAAACGTACAGCAGCATTCCACGCAGCCTTTTCCGCCACAAACCAATCAATCCCCCAAATTGCATCAGGCGGTGGTACACGCCCCGGCCCATAACTGGCCTCCAATATGGCATACAAGGCATTACTGCTCTGCTGCACCAACTGACCGGTAACGGTGGTTGGATCACTCTTAAAGCTATGTTGTCCCTCATGATATACAAAACAGTCAGTTGCTATCTGCAACCGATAGCCATGCAGACGAAGGCGCCATGACAGCTCAAGATCATCATTTCCCAGAAAAAGCCGTTCATCCATCAAACCTACATGTTCCAGCGCAGAGCTACGCAGCATAAGACAGAATCCGATCAGAAGACCTGTCTCTTCTGTCTGCCCGAGTTTCATCCGATACAGTTCTACGGCAGCCTGCTCAGGTGCAATGGACCGTGGCAGCTCTCCCTGCCAATGACAGGCCACTGACTGACGCCCGGCGGCAAAATTTGAAACCGGCCCCACGGCAGCGACCTGTTTATCTGCAAACGCAGCCAACAGGCGCTGCATCCAGCCCTGCGTTACCACAGTATCCGGATTCAGCAAAACGACAAAAGGCGTACCAGCGGCCCTGATCGCCTGATTGCCAGCTGCAGTGTAGCCTGCATTATTCTGATTCTGTATCAACTGCAGCGGCAATGATTGCAGGTATCCCCACACAAGGTCTGTAGTATTATCACGCGATCCATTATCCACCACTACGATTCGGTCATTGGGTCGCATGGTAGCGGCAAGACTATCAAGACAGGCGACAATGGTTGCAGACGAGTTATAGGTCACCAAAACAACGGTAACTGCCTGACAAACCTCCTCTTGATGGATCAGTGTCTGTAATTGTCGCACCCACTTCGCAACAAACAGCTTCCTGTTACACTGCCAATTCCGTTCAAATTGCTCGGCCTTACGCCGGGCTTGCTCCATCATTCCTAGTATAAGCGGATCTTCTTCAGCCAGATTGATACCCTTGCGACGCAATACCCCGAGATACCTCTCTAAGACAACGGCCTCAGCCTTCAGTGTTCCCCCTTGATGATGTATCAAAGTACTTTCTGAATTGACCCACGATGTCAACCCGTTAATCTTAAAAGAAAGACAAAGATCGTCATCCTCCCAACCATTTTCATAACGCTCATCAAAGGGTCCATACAAAAAAAACTGTTCACGCCGCATCAGCAGGCAGGCTCCGGTCACAGTTAAAAACTCACCACTACGCTTTGCCCCTTGAATGTCACCAGGCTGCCCATACAGATAATGCTCAGTACGAGGAAGCCCATCTTCCCCCCAATGCCAGATCTTCCCACAATGTTGAATAGTGCCATCAGGAAACAGTAGCCTTGGCACGACAATCCCCACATCCGAGCGTTGCTGCAGCACTGCAAGTAGCGGCTCAAACCAGCCTGCTCCAAGCGCCTCGATGTCGTTGTTCATAAACAGGAGTAACTCACCACATGCAGCACGCGCACCACAGTTACAGGCGCAGGCGAAACGGTGCGGCGCACTATTGGCAACTACTCTGATGCGAGATTCATGCAATGCCAGTTCTGCAAGCATGGCTGCCGTTTCGTCACTAGATCCATCATCAACAACAACTATTTCAAAAAGAATTTGAGGAGGGAAGCGCAACAGGGAGGCTATACAGCTTTGAGTAAAGCGCCATTGGTTGTGCACGGGAATAATGATGGAAAGTTTGAGAGCAGAAAAGGGGGCACAGGCCCCCTTCGATAATACTGCTGCGGACAGCATGGACTAAATCTCCGCCAGAAAGGTCCGTGCCTCGGCGTTCCAGGGCTGCAGACTGAGCACCTTGTTGATAAAAATACGAGCTTGGTCCTTCAGTTTTGCCCCCTTAGAGAGGACTGCCAAAGCGGTTAGCACTTCAATATCATCAGGATATTTCTTCACCAGAGTAGTATAAATTTCCACAGCCTCATCTGTCATACCCAAGACGGCGTAATACAGATCAGCCAGATTTTTTTGGTAGACCAGGTTGGCAGGCTCATACTTCACCGCCTGTTCATGATGAACGCGTGCATCTTCAAACTCGCCTCGCTGCGTGTATACAACTCCCAGATTGTTGTGAGCCACCGCATTGGCAGGGTTCTGAGCCAGCAGACGTTCCAACTGTGCAACTTCTTCATCTACCTGTGCCAAGGTCGGCAGGCTGCGATATTCCGCTGCAGACACAGGTCCGTCAAGTTTGGCTAAAATCTCACGCAACTCTGTATTTTGAGGTTCAATCTGCAATGCCTTACGATAGAAGGCCCGAGCTTCATCAGGCCGCCCAACTTTTTTGCTGATATTTCCCAGGGCGGTAAGAATTTCAAAATCATTGGGCCAAGAGATCAGCAATTCTGTCAGCATCTCAATTGCGTCATCGTTCCACCCAAGCACGACAAAATAGAACTCTGCCAGATTCTTAATAACAGTCGGATTATTGGGCTGCAGCCTATTTGCCTTTTCGTAATGGGCCATAGCCAACAGATCATTACCAGCCTGATGATATAACACCCCAAGATCATTATGGGCCAGTGGCACATCGGGAAACATCTTAAGAAAGGTTTTGATTTCGGCTATGGCAGTAGCAGACTCCCGCGATAGGCTAATCCGCAACCGTTGGTAGGCATTCTGAGCTTCATACTGATTGTAAGACACAACGGCAGTCATGGTGACTCCTCTTCTCAGCTATTTATTGTAGTATATGATTGTAACCATTCAGTAAAAATATTCAACTTATTCGTGCAAGCGCCGCATGAATCCGCTCCAAACGACGACGATGCCGCTGTTGGTAGCGTTCTTTAATTTCTGTAATCTCTGGATCAGCTATCTCCCGACGATTCGAAATACCTTCTTCAGAATACCAGTAAAGTCCTGTAACTTCTTGAATATGCAACACATTGAATCGTTCGCCAATTCTTAACCACATTTCCTGATCGCCAATGGCCCGATACTTTTCATCAAAAAAACCGATATATTCATGCACTGATCTTCTCCACATTGGATGTGGACCAATAGTACAATCTGTTAGTAGATGCTCAAAAGAATACGGTGGCCAGACAAACTGACCACATCGGTCATGTCGATCGAAGGTTTGATGGGGATATAGAGTCAAATAGCTGTCGCCATAGACCAGCATCACTTCAGGATTTTCATCCAGCGTTTGCTTTAACAGTTCGCAAGCATTTGGTGCCAAACGATCATTTGTACTGAAAGAAATCAGATAGCTTCCTTGGGCAGCCTTTATTGCAACGTTCCAAGCGGCATAAATGCCAATTCTTTCAGGAGTACGTATATATCTTATGTTTCGGTATGTCCCTTGAAACTCTTCAACTATTGATCGTTCGTTTTCTGGCGAAGCCGCATCAACGATCACTACCTCAATCTGATCAAATATAGTCTGATTGACAAGGTCTTCAAGGCATTCGCGCATGAAAGCCTCAGAGGCGTATGTGGTGACAATCACGGAAACAATCGCTGAACTTTTCGTTTTCACTTTTTTACAGCTGTCAACATTCAGGAATCCCTTCACCTTTCGGTATTCATTCAAAAAAACTTCTGTTTTGATCGCCTCCGGAATGCGGTTCAGTTCAGGCAAAACCATCCTGCCCTTATCTCCAGCTGCTGATGCAATAGCGCGTCTATACAGATCTATGTGGCAGCCACCCGACACTTCAGTGGAAAAACGTTCAAGTACCCTGGCACGGGCATTTTCACCCATCTTCTGACGTTCTGAACCAGCACTACAAAGCCGCAGCAACGCTTTGACAAACTGCTCCATGTTCTTGTACTCAGCCACATAGCCGTCAATGCCATCCCTAACCAGTTCCGGCACTCCGCCTGTTGCAAAGGTGACCACCGGTACGCCAGAAGACATAGCCTCCAATACGACCAGAGGACAGTTCTCAGCAATGGATGGAAACAGGAAAATATCCAATGCTGCCAGCCATCCGGCCATTTCCCGTTCGTCCTCTACGTACGGAATATTGATGACACGAGGATGAGGAGACGCCGTAGCATCACCAATATTAAGATAATACCACTCCACACCGGCACAGCTTAATGCTTCCAAAGCTGCAACTGTATAGAGGCCGCCTTTCCATGGGTTAGCAAACATCCCCTCATGAGCTGCACCTCCGACAAGGATCGCTGATGCTGAAATACCAAGCCTTGCACGTGCTACAGACTTGTTGATTGCAGGGACAAAAGTGGTGGTATCCACGCTGTTTGGAATGGTAGTGCAGGGGTGATGCCCCAAATTGCTTGCGGAAACTTTTTCGCCCAACCATGCAGATGGCGTAACCAGCTGTAACCGAATCCAGTGATACAGCTGTTGCCTGTCTCGCCAAAGCCGGGAGGTGCTATCCGCATGCAACTGAGGATAGATCGTCAGATCCGGACACTCCCCACAACCGGTACGCCAACGTTCACACGAAAATGCATGGGCACAATGTCCGGTAATTGCCTGCATATCATGGAGTGTCCAAACCAAAGGCTTAACGGCTGATAACAGCAAGAGTGAATATTGATTGAAGTAATCACCATGCAGATTGTGCAGATGCAGCAGATCTGCCTGCTGAACCAAAGGATGCTCCCACAGGCGATGACTACCCTGCAGCTCATAATAAAGCAGACCCTGCTGTCGGCAGTACTCACGCAGCAAGCTGTCCGGCTCAGGATCAAATCCGGTTGACAGATCGCTGGCAGACTGCAGATGTCCAACCAGCATAGTGGCATTATGCCCCATCTGACGTTGCTGCTCGACCAGTCTTCTGGCAACCTTGGAGGCGCCGCCAAGCAGATCATGGGTATTGATATGAACAATTGAAAGCGGCCGTCCCATCTCGTCAACTCTGCCTTACAGGTGCACGTTGCCCCAGCAAACGGCTGTTCCGTTGTTCCATGGCCGCGATCTCATATTGCTGCTTATGGCATGAGAACAGCCACTCCCTGAACTGCTCGCCTGCCCAGTTGCGTACCAGACGCCTGGGCACGGCAAACTGATCCAGTGGAACACCTATATCTGCCTGAATGTTGGCAATGGCTGCGCTGTAGCCAGCCAGGGCTGCCAGCCGTTTTGTATCATCTGTATAGTCATCCTGATTACCGTAAGGATAGGAAAGGAACCTCACCTTGCAAGCAATGAGCGCTTCAAGCGCTGCCTTTGAACCGGACAGTTCATCGTGCTGACGCTCTGCAGCAAGTGAGGCAAGTCTAGGATGTGAACAACAATGGGAACCGATTTCAAGCCAGGGAGAAACAGCCATTTTCTTCAGTTCATCAGCCGAGAGCAGTTGATGAGAGTTGCGCGCCTGTGCTGAAAACCCTGACCAGGCACGCAGTGAGCTCAAAATCTGTTCACGTTCTCCCGGCTCACGCCCCTTCAAGAGATGTGCTAGCTCATCATGCAGGCGAAGTCTGCCTTCAGGTGTGGACAAATTCCAGCATGTACCACCAGTGCCCGGACCAAATACATCAGGCAGCACCTCGCTAGTAAGGAAGATCTTCTCAAGCTCGTCCCACCAGAATTCCGTCTCTGCTCCAAGCATCCCTGATGTGACAAACAACGTTGCCGGGCACCGGTACTTCTCAAGCAACGGCAGGGCATGCAACAGATTGTCCCGGTAGCCATCATCAAATGTGACAGCTGCGGTACCGGGAGTCACCTCACCTCTACCAGCCTCATCCAGCAGGTCTGCCAGAGAAACTATACGGCATTCAGAGCGAAGCACCGCAAGCTGCTCCTCAAAATGCTGCGGAGTTACCGCCAGCAGTTGTGCGTCAACAGGATCTGTGGCTACCCGATGGTAGAGCAGCACCATCGGGGGGGGAGCCTGTCCGGACGCCTGT
>Ga0074197_1001323_pt1 | contig 21608 bp, 18 predicted proteins | sample EPASupsiteSAE305_FD_64526 | JGI IMG/M metagenome (GOLD analysis project Ga0074197, IMG submission 64526) | Bioremediated contaminated groundwater microbial communities from EPA Superfund site, New Mexico - SAE3-05 reassembly with SPADES | ecosystem: Environmental > Aquatic > Deep subsurface >...
AGCGGGAACGGGAAATCCGGGCCTTCAAAGTGGTGGCTCATTATGGAGTCGAAATGGTGTTCGATTCCATGGACAACATCACCGACGGCTGGAAAGCGATCTGGCAACCCAAGGACGGCTGGCTTAGCGATGGACAGGAATACATCCTCGACCGCACCATGGCCGAGCAAGTGGCGGCATTGCGCACGTTGAAGGTACTGGACTGCCAGGAATCGGGGAGCAAGTCTTCCCCGCCCCCGCCCTTTATCACGTCTACCCTCCAACAGGCCGCCAGCGCCGCTCTGAAAATCAATCCAAAGACCACCATGAGCCTGGCGCAAAAACTCTACGAGGAAGGTCATATTACCTACATGCGGACCGATTCTCCGAATCTGTCGGAAGAGGCGATTGCCGAGATCCGGAGCTGGGCCGCGCAACATGATTATCCATTGCCGCCTTCGCCCAGGACCTGGAAAAGCAAAGACGGAGCCCAGGAAGCCCATGAAGCGATCCGCCCAACCCATATTGAGGTCGAGGTTGCCGGCGAGACCGAAGACCAGCAGTCCCTCTACAAGCTGATCCGCCTAAGAGCCATCGCCAGCCAGCTTGAGGATGCCCTGTTTGCGATTCGCCTGATTACGCTTGAGGGAGATGTCAGCGGCAAGGCTGCCCGATTCGAGGCTAAGGGGCGCACACTGATCAGGCCAGGCTGGAAGGCCCTGATGTCCTCGGATCAGACCGAAGAGGACGAGAACGAACCGGATAATAACGTGCCGAAACAGCAACCTGGCCAAACAGCCACTGCCAGGGAATCGAAAGTGGTGGACAAAAAGACGAAGCCACCGTCCCGCTACACCGAGGCCTCGCTGATCCGGGAGCTGGAAAAACAAGGAATCGGCCGCCCTTCCACTTACGCAGCGATTTTGGACAACATCACCAGCCGAGGCTATCTCCGCCTGGAAAAACGGTTCATGGTTCCTGAAGTTCTTGGCGAACAGGTGATTGACGCCTTGTCTGGCCGGTTTGGGTTCCTTGATTATGATTACACGCGAATGATCGAAGAGGACCTCGACAAGATCGCCGAAGGCAAAGGAAAGCAGACATATCTGGCCGTGGTTTCGACGGTTCACACCCAACTGACCCGCGATCTGGAAGGATTCGGGGGACTAGGACACCCCTGCCCTGACTGCGGCAAGCCGCTTCGTCACCGGGTCAAGGACGGCAAGGCCGGTTATGACTTCTGGGGTTGCTCCGGTTATCCCGATTGCAACGTATCGTTTGAGGATGACGGAGGTAAACCCGGAGCCAAGCGGGAGAAAAAGGAGCAGCAGACGAGCGAATTCAGGTGCCCCAAGTGCCAGCGGCCCCTGATCCGCCGGACCGGCACGGGAAAAAACGGGAAGCCGTATGATCTGTTTGGTTGCTCGGGTTTTCCCAAAAAATGCAAAGAATCCTTCAACGCCAAGGAGGGTAAGCCTGATTTTAAAGAATCAAACTAACTGCTAATGGATGCCAGTTCATGACTAGATAAATATCTTGGTGGCCTGAAAAACAAAAGGTCTTCGGTATGTGCGCACCGAAGACCTTTCCGAGGCTGTTGACCTCATACAAAGCTAACAACTTATATGTATGAGTAGCCGAAAAAAAACGGTATGTCAACCGTACAGGAAAACTGTTTGCTTTTTTCAGGACGCCGCAGGGAGCCTGTAAGTGGAAACAATTTCAGCAATTTGTCGTGTTCCTCGCCACATGGCGTGGGCAAAAAAACAAAAAATTCTGTCGCGTCTTGAAAACGCTCTTCTGGTGACGCTGTATTCATACGCAGGAGGCAAACATTACTGCTGGCCGAGCTTGGCTGCCCTGGCCGACGAGAGCGGGTATTGCGAGCGTAGCGTCAGCAACGCCCTTGCGGGGTTGGAAAGGGCGGGTTTTATTTTGCGGGCCTCGGTCCGTCTCCGGCGTACCGGCAAGCCACACAGGGTCTATGTTTATCTGGATCACCCTGCCATTCCGGCTCAACAAAAACAGATCGTTTTTGTCAGTTCCCGCGACATCAGGGACATTGTTGATCCGGATAAGGTTGCTCCATCCTGCGCACCTGCGACCGATACCACAGGCCAACCGATGACGATGGTTCATGCCGCCAGGTCGCAAAAATTGCCGTTCAGCTCCGCAGAATTTGCGGGCCACGTATATAATAAGAACGTATTAAAAGAATCCCCCCTTACCCCCAAAACGGAAACCTTCGTCTCTGTATCTGTATCGGGAAAGAGTGGAGACGATTTCAAAAGCATCCTGGCTGGATCATCGGTGCCGATTCCGCAAGGCGATATGCCTCATATTATCCAAGATTCAACCTGGCTGGCCGCGAAGAACAAAATCTGCGAATCTCAACCTCACCTTCGGCCTCTGCTGAACCAGTTGATTGGTCAACTGGAAGGAGACGGCTCTTTGTGCCTGGCCGGCCCTAATGGTGTGATTACAGGCATCATCGAGCGGCAGCACGGCCAGAGGATAGCCGAGGCGCTGCTTCAAGCAAATGTATCCCACCGGTTCGGCATTCAATCCGACGCCCTGCGCTGCCAGATCGAGGCACGAGATCAAGCTCTGGAATTCAGGGAGCGAACCAATGCCGCCATGCAGGCAAGACAGGCGCAACAGGCTCGTGAACGCAACATGGAACGGCTGACGCCGGCAGAACAGTTTGATGTTTTGGCTCGCGAGTATCCTTCACAAAATGGTCTCTGGTGGGCCAAACGCACCTTCCTGCAGATGGCCAAGCGCAATGAAATCCCCTCTCTGCCGGTGATGCTGTCCGCGATCCGCCGACAAAAGGCAAACCCATCCTGGCAGCGTGACTGCGGCCGGTGGGTTCCGCACTTGAGCAACTGGTTTACCCGGCATTGCTGGGAGGATGCTTGATGATCGCCAAACGCATCCTCCCTAAAAAAGAAAAATCGACCCGGCCTCATTATGATTTCAAGGAACTGGCCGAGTATGTTCGAGCTGCCGGCCATGAAGGCGAAAAATGCCAATTCGCGTGGCATGGCGGCTGCCATTCGGAAAATTATGACCAGGCCATGATGGAAATCATGGCGGTCCAGGCCCTGAACACCAGAACCTCCAAGGACAAGACATATCATCTCGTCATCAGCTTCCGGCCGGAAGATGAAACGAAGCTGTCGCCAGAAGTGTTTCAGGAGATAGAACAGATGTTCGCGAAAGCTCTTGGTTTCGATGAACATCAAAGGGTGTGCGGCGTGCATAGAAACACCAACAACATGCACATGCACATTGCCTACAACAAAATCCATCCCGAAAAATTGACCATTCGGGAACCGTACCGGGATTTCTACAAACTGGCCGAGGCCTGCAAGGCCATCGAGGAAAAATATGGTCTGCTGGTCGATAACAAGCTTAAGAAGGACCAGCAGATCGATCAGCACGCGGCCAGCATGGAAGCGCATTCCGGCGAGCAGTCCTTTCAATCCTATGTTCTGGAGAAGAAAGAGCCTCTCTTGCAGTCCCTTGAGAATGCCACGACTTGGCGTGAAGCCCACGTATCCCTGGCGCGGTACGGCCTGGGGATCAAGGCGCGGGGCAATGGGCTGGTTGTGTACAATCTGGACGGCAAGAAGAACGAAGCGATGAAGGCCAGCGCTCTTGACCGCTGCCTGTCGAAGAAGAATCTGCTGGATCGTTTTGGCGAATATGAGGAACCAGGCGATTTACCGGAATCTGTCGAACGCTATAATCGCTCTCCAATTCAGCCGCAATCCACCGAACGGGACCAGCTCTATGAGCAATACAAAAACCTCATGCAGAAAAAGCAAGACAGGTTGGATGCCAGCCGGAAGCAATCCGCCAAAAACATGCAGGCGGTCATGGATTGGGCCGACGCGGAACGGAAGGTTTTGGATCGGCGGATTCTTCCTCGCTCAACCAAGGCCAAACTGCGGCAGCTTCTGAATGTGGAACAGCGCCAGGCGATTGAGGATGTTCGTGAAGCCGGCAATACCAGCCTTCAGGCAATCCGTAAATCGTATCCTTGCCATAACTGGAACGGATACTTGAAATGGCAGGCGGAGCAAGGCAATGAGACTGCGCTTAATGCGCTTCGCTCCAAAAAGGAAAAGGATAGATCCCTCGAAGTTGACCAAGCCAAGCCGATTGACCACGGAGAGAAATATACCGAAGCCCATCGAATCAAAAAGGCGTTCCTTGAAAAAGAGCGGCAAATCATCATATCGTCCGTTTCAGGGAAGCACCGGAGCGGTCTGGTGGCCATCACCCGCATGCAGCAGCTCGCCGCATTGGAAAATCTGAAAGAAACTGGTCAAAAAAACGATCAAGAATTGTTTGCCGGTGTCCGGCACACAATCGACAACAACGGCATTGTCATTTTCACCCTTGCCGGCGGCGGAACTATCCGCGACACCGGCAAAAAGATTTATTTTTCACAGGATGAAGAGACCAAAAAAGCGGCCATGATCTACAGCCAGGCCCGCTTAGGCAAGAATATCCAGGTCATCGAAAATTCTATCGAGAGAAAACCTTATGAGCGAAACAACGGAGTCGGCCATCACAAGCCCAACCCTGCTGTCATTGGGCAAATCAATCAAAACCGCCTGCGCGGCCTGTCCGAACTCGATGTGGTTCGGTTCGGAAAAAGCCCTGAAGTGCTTCTGCCGGGTCATGCACGTGGTGACGTGGAGCGATGAGGAGAATAATCAGCTCGTTCTCTGCGATGGTCTGTTCATTGGAGGAGATGGGGAATGTTAACTGCCCCAAAACTTCAAGCTTGTTCATGGATAATACGGTCTAGTGCGGCATTAACAAGAAAACCGCTACGGCTCTCGCCGTGAGCAGCAGCGTAACGGTCAATGCGCGCCAGTATCCGACGGGGCAAACTGATATTGACCCTTTCGGATTTGTCATCGAGCAAAGCCCCGTCAATCTCAACCACAGCCCATAACCACCCTATGAACTCTGAATTTTTGAGATGATCCGACAATTTCCCCGGAGTCGGTATCTTTCCGCCTTCATCAAGAGTGATCTCGATCCAGCCAGCAATAGCCTCCTTACTGTTTTCAATAGCTTCGTCCAAAGTGTCGCCAGCGGAAAAACAACCCGGAAGATCGGGAACGACGACGCCAAAGGCAGTTTGTTCATCACCAGGCTCTACGGCAATGGGGTACTTTAAGTTCATGTCTGTCTCCTATTCAATTCCAGCCTGCTTGAGCAGCTTATGCACCAATCCTTTACCCAATTCTTTTTTGGGATGAGGCACGCAAATATGCCCCATCTTAGATGGGTGTGTGAAAACGTGATGCGAACCTTTAACCCGACAAAGGGTCCAACCGTTTCCCTCAAGTAGCGTTATTAATTCTTTGCTTTTCACATTGTGTATAATACACACTATTGACGGGAAAAACAATAAAATCGTAGGTTGTGACAGGCAGGATCGGCATGCCGGGTTCGGTTTTTATCGAATCCGGTTTTTTTATTTTCTTTCCTTTGGAGTGTAAGGCGCAGCCGCCGCGTTGAGCCGCAGGCGAATAAGCAGGCCCCGCAGGGCAGGGTGAGAAGTGGACCCACTTCTCCTATCCTGCCTTTCGCACCAAGTGAAAGATATGCGTCTTTGCTGTTGCGTATTCTTTTTTAATGATCCATAATGCTCGCTATTAGTGCGTAGCATATTATACGCTACCGCTTAATATGTTACGGTAAAACTGCCCTACGAACGGTAAATTTTAATATAACTCAATAAGGCGGGATAAAATGGGAAATCAGAGAATATGCCGAGGCATGGGAAGAATCGAATTCGTAGCCATCTCCGAAGAGCTGCAGAAATTGTTCGCTGCTGGCTACAACTTACGGATCGCTTACAACGAGCTGGTGAAAAATAATAAAATAACGATGAGTTATAGCAGTTTTTGCGGATACGCAAAAACAATGTATATGGGCGGTACCAACACTATATCTAAAACGATAACCGCTCGACCTCCTGATCTTCCACAAAAAGCACAAAAGGACAATATTCCAACCAATCAAATCTCAGGTCATGGAAAATTAGGGCAAAGTTCGCCACCGTTATTCCGACATGACCCCAACCCTGATCCGGAAAAAATCTTTGGGTCTGGATGGAATAAACCTGGTTCCTAATTTTCATGCTATTCTTATAGTCCTAAGACATTAACAGCATTCACTGCCTTGATTTTGTGTGCATCCAGGAAGTGGGTGTAACGCATGGTCATACTGATGTTTTTGTGTCCCATAATTTCGGCAACCGTGCGGATATCAACACCTAGCATCACCAGATAACTACCGGCCAAGTGCCGTAGCCCATATAGCGATATATGGAGTCCTGCTCTGCTTCGGGCAGTTTCAAAGGCACGTCTGAAATAAGAAAACGGTTGCACTGTATTTTTGTATCCTTTTGGCAGGAAAACAAATAAGTTCCCCTCCTCTTTATCTTGATCCAATCTGGCAATCATTTGCACGGCTGTTTCTGTGAGCGGCACCCGCCTTGGTTCCGTTTTGGTTTCCGTAAGATCAAGAATACGTTGTTCAAACATCACCTGATCCCATCTAAGGCCAGCGGCTTCGCTTGGCCGCATTGCGGTATGCAGCAATAACAGCACGTAGCAATAGAGATTTTTTGAATCGGACACGCAGCACCAGTCTAACAACTTGTCTATTTGAGGACGAGTTAGCATTGGCCGCCGATGCTTTGGTGGCGCTGGCCTCTTAATTTCTTTTCCAGGGTCACCGACTTTCAATCCCCACTCAATCCTGGCCATTCTGAATAAACACGCCAGAAAGGACAGATCATAATTGATAGAACTAGAGCCAACACGCGCTAGACGGTAGTCTCTATATTCTGCGATGTCTTTCGGTGTTATTTGCCCAAGAGTTTTATCCGCAAAAAAACAGACCAACCGGCGAGCAGCCTGGGTATCAAGTCGTTGTGTGTTTTTCTTCTTTGCTCCGGCCACACTTAAGGTATATTTATCGACAGCTTTACCAAAATCCATGTCGCCAGGCTCAATTTCACCTGGTAGATGTTGTCCCGTGCGTAAAAGATATTCAGTGTCCTCCGCCCACATCATGGCTTTGGACTTACTGTTAAATGTTGCGGACAACCTCCGTCCATTAACGCATATTTCGGCACGATAAGTTGTTGCGTATTTCCCTTCCCTCTTTCTGATGGTAGGCATGGACAAATTTAGCGTAAATATTTGCGTAATATTTTAACAACCAACGATGACTAGCGACGAACAGAGACGATTGCAATATATCCAATTTTAACAATTTAGCTATATATTTCGACATGATACAACCTGAATGATAAGAAAATTCGTTTTTTTTGCAAGATTAACAAAAACAAACGGGTTACATGGAATTTCACCATGTAACCCGTTGATTTTACTGGAGCCGATAAGCGGACTTGAACCGCTGACCTACTGATTACGAATCAGCCGCTCTACCAAACTGAGCTATATCGGCTTTGAGGTACAATATGCCTCCGCAGGATGCGGATTGAGGTTTATTGATGTAGCAATTTTATGGTACAGTGTCAAGATTATGAATTGCTATTTCGCCTTGTTACTCATTATTCTCCTGTTTCTGAGCGGTTGCCGTGCCGAGGAGACTCCTCCAAAAACTCAAGCTTCGCCCCCTGCCCAACCCGCAATGCCGACGACCGGAAAAATCGGTTGCGTCGGCTGCCATGACAACATCAAGCTGGATCCCGCCCACGACCTGCCCTGCATATCCTGCCATAAGGGCCTTGACAATGAAGGCCGGATCGAGCAGGCCCATGCCGGACTGATCGCCCGGCCCGCCCATCCGGCGAACATGGCGGTAGCCTGCGGCAGCTGTCATCCCCAGCAGCTCAAAGAAGCGGCGCAGTCCCTGCATTTCACCCTCCATAACGAAATCAACGCGATCAGGCGGCATTTCGGCGCGCAAGCCCCTCTGGACGCACCGCCGGACATCCCTGACACCACAGCTCTGTCGACGCCGCAGGCGCTGGCCGACGACATGCTCCGCCGTCGCTGCCTGCGCTGCCATGTCTATTCCCCGGGTGACGATTACCCCGCAATTACCCATGGCACGGGTTGCAGCGCCTGCCATCTCCCGTTCGAGGGAGGAAAGCTGCAATCCCACGCCTTTGTCCCGCCAACGGACAATCAATGCCTGAGCTGCCACTATGCAAACTATGTGGGCGGCGATTACTACGGCCGGTACGAACACGATTACCACTGGGAGTACCGCACCCCTTATACAACCCGCAACACCCCTACCCGCCCGTATGGGATTGAAAACCACAATCTGGCGGCGGATATCCATCAGCAGCGCGGCCTGACCTGCATCGACTGCCATCAGAGCAGCGGCCACAACCGCTCCCCTGCCCTGACCTGCGACGGCTGTCACGATTGGCGGCCGGGAAAGCCCGCCCCGCTGCTTCGCAATCTTCAAGCGCGGGACAAGACCCTGGTGCTGACCTCCCGCCGGAGCGGCAAGGAATATACGATTCCGGCCATGAAGCATCCGGTCCATCAACTCTATCGAAAAAGCGTTGCCTGCCAGGTCTGTCATGCCCAGTGGAGCGTCAACGATTCGACCACCCACCTGCTGCTCTCGAAAACCGATGAGTACGATCCCTGGGAACGACTGACGGTTCAATCCAGCTCCGAAGTCGAGACCTTGCTGGAGCATAACCTCGGAGCCACGGATGAACTGCCGACCACCATGCGCGACGGCCTGACCGGTGCATCGCGCCCGGGGATCTGGTATCAGGGATTCGGTCAACGTCGCTGGGAAAACATGCTCATCGAAAAAGACACGGATGGAATCATCAAAGTCTTCCGGCCGGTTCTCGACCTGCGCCTGTCGATGGTGGAGGCCGACGGCCAGGTAATCTTCGACAACATCAAAGGCGCGGGCACGGGATTGCGGCCCTACACACCCCACACCACAGGACATGCGGGATTATTTTATCTCGACCGGTTCAAACATCTCCTTTCCCCCAACGGCAAATAACCAGCACATGCGGATACCCGACTCCCGCGCAAGGATGCGCCTCTTCCTTCTACTTACGCTTCTTCTGTTCATCAGTTTCGGCTGCGCTTCAAAACCCGCCTCGACCGGAAAACCCGAAACGCGGCCCACAAAAACCAGCAAAAAGAAATCAAAAAGCACCGGGACCCAGCGGCCCTACGTCATTAATGGGATCACCTATTACCCTATTCCCTCGGCAGTGGGATACGAAGAACGCGGCAAGGCCTCCTGGTACGGCGAACCGTTTCACGGCAGGAAAACGTCCAGCGGCGAGATTTACAATATGTATGGGGATACGGCCGCCCACAAGACCCTGCCCATGGACACCATTTTGCTGGTGAAAAATCTCGAAAACGACAAATCAACCGTGGTCAGGATTAACGATCGCGGCCCCTTTGTCCAGGAACGAATCATCGATCTGTCCTATACCAAGGCCTCGGCTCTGGGGATTGTCGGCAACGGAACCGCCAACGTCGAAATTATCGCCCTGGCGGAAAAAGAAGCGGTGGAAGAAGTGATGGTGGCGGCGACAGAGAAAAAACCGACCGAGGGCAGGCCGCAAAAGAAACCGGAGAAAAAACCGCAGAAGAAGCCACCGATTCCGGATTTCGACAAGGGTAATTTTTATGTGCAGGTGGGAGCGTTTGTGAAAGTTGAGAATGCCAGACTCCTGGCCAAGGCTTTTGCCAAGAGAGGCCGCGATGTCATCATCCAGCAGTATCCGGCAGCCGGCATGAATTTGTACCGGGTCATGGTCTTCGCCAGCACCTCACTGACCCAGGCAAAGGTATATGAAAAGCAGCTGGAAGCCGACGGATTCCGTTATGCCTTATTGCTGGCCCGTTAAGCAGCCGGCCTCAAACTTCCGCACCGCTGCGACAAACTGCCTGATCAGGTCATGACGCTTGATTCCCGGAGCCTCCTCGAGCCCGGAATTGGCATCCACACCGTAGGGCCGCACCCGTTCCAGGGCGACACCGATATTGTCGATGTTCAGTCCGCCGGCCAGCAGAAAGGGTTTTTCCAGATTCAGGCGATCGATTATCGACCAGTCAAAGGCCGCGCCGGTGCCGCCCACGGCATCTTTCTGATAGGTATCGAGCAGAAAGCCCTGGATGCCGTCCGCATACGAGGCCGCTTCCCCGGCAGTGGTCCGGGGGCCGACGCGGAGAGCCTTGAGCACCCGGCAGGATACGGCGTTGGCGGCCAACTGCCGGCAGTATTCGGGCGATTCCGTCCCGTGCAGCTGGGCATAGCCAAGACGGCAATGCCTGATGATCTCTTCGACTTTTCCCCGTTCCTCATCGACGAAAACACCGACCGCATCGACAAAGGGCGGCAGCTGTTCGATGATCAGCCGGGCCGCCTGCGGAGTGATGAAACGCGGACTCTTGGCATAGAAGATGAAGCCCAGGGCATCCACGCCCGCCTCGACCGCGCAGAGGGCATCCTCAAGCCGGGTCATGCCGCAGATCTTGATCCGGGTGCGCCGTGGATTCATATCGACAGAAATTCCCGCAACAGCTGATCCTGCTTGCCGGCCCGCATCAGGCTCTCGCCGATCAGGGCCGCCTTGACGCCGGCCGCTTTCAGGCGCTTCATATCCGCAACCGAGGTGATCCCGGATTCGCTGACCACGGGAATACCGGTGGGAACCTTTTGCAGCAGGCGGAAGGTGGTCTCCAGGCTGACCGTAAAATCGTTGAGATTACGGTTGTTGATGCCGATCAGCCGACTTTCGGCGGTCAAGGCCGATTCCATTTCCCGCTCGTCATGGACCTCGACCAGCACATCCATTCCCAGGGACTCGGCCAGCAGCCGATACTCCCGCAGCTGTGTGATATCAAGAATGGCGGCGATCAGAAGAATGGCGTCGGCGCCCACGGCGCTGGCCTCTTCGATCTGCAGGGGATCAATAATGAAATCCTTGCGCAGCACCGGCAACTCCACGGCCTCGCGCACCAGGGGAATGAAGGCGAGCGACCCTTGGAAAAAATCGACATCGGTCAGCACCGAGAGGCAATGGGCGCCGCCCTCCCGATAATTTCTGGCGATGCGGACCGGATCGAAATCCGGTTGAATCACCCCTTTGGAAGGCGAGGCCTTTTTCGCCTCGGCGATGATAGCCACGCCGGGGGCGGCGGTCAGAGCCCTGATAAATCCGCGCGGCGGGGCCACGGGCTTTTCCATGCAAGGCAGGCCGCGCTGCTTTAATGCCTGCACCTCCTGCTTTTTTCTGGCAACGATGGTATCAAGAATCATAGGGAACGCTCCGGCCTAGGCTTTGGAGAAACGGACCAGCTGTTCGAGCTTGGCCAGAGCCGCGCCCGAGGCCACGATCTCCCTGGCCACGGCAATCCCGGCAATGATATCGACGGCCAGACCGGCAGCCATCAGGGCGGTGCCGGCATTAAGCAGCACCATGTCCAGCTTCGGCCCGGCCTCACCGCCGAGCACGGCGCGCACCTGAGCGGCGGATTCGGCGGCAGTACGGCCGCCCCGGATGGTCTCAAAACCCGCGGTGCGCAGGCCGACCTCCTCGGGCTGCAGAATCGAGGTGGTCACCCGGCCCTGATGGCCGTCGGCGATATGGGTGGCGCCGGTGATGGTCATCTCGTCGAGGTTGCCTTCCCCCCAGACAACGATGGCCCGTTTCATGCCCAAGCGGACCAGGACTTCAGCCAGGGTTGTGGTCAGTTCGCGGGAAAAGACCCCGGTCAGCTGCACATTGGCCCCGGCTGGGTTGGTCATGGGGCCGAGGATATTGAACAGGGTCCTGATGCCGATTTCACGCCTTGGCCCGATGGCGTATTTCATGGCCCCGTGCAGCATGGGTGCGAAGAGAAAGCCGATTCCCACCTGGCGCACACAGGCCGCCACCTTTTCCGGCGGCATGCTCAGGTCGACCCCCAGGGCTTCAAGGACGTCGGCACTGCCGCAGTGCGAGGAAACCGCCCGGTTGCCGTGCTTGGCCACAGGCACGCCGGCCGCGGCCACCACAAAGCTGGTGGTGGTCGAGACATTGAAACTGCCGGAGCCGTCGCCGCCGGTACCGACGATATCCATCAGCACCTCGCCGCCGCCGGTATTGACGCCGGTATCGATGAAGGTTGCCTTTTGACGCATCACCTTGACCGCGCCGACAATCTCATCGATGGTCTCGCCTTTCATGCGCAGCCCGGTGATGAACGAGCCGATCTGGGCGGCAGTGGCCTCACCGCTCATGATCTCCTCCATCACCCCGATCATCTCCGGTTCGCTCAAATTCTCAAGGGCAACGATCTTTGCAATGGCCTCTTTTATCATGGTGCAACCTCTCCTTGAAATCTCCTGCGTTCAGCACCGGCTGCGCAGCAACTGTTCGTAATCCGGCCGGATGAAATTATGGAGCAGGACATTGCCCGGCGCGGTCATGATCGATTCGGGATGAAACTGCACGCCTTCGATCGCCAGGGTTTTATGCCGAAGTCCCATCAACTCGCCCTGATCGGTATGGGCCGTGGCCTCGAGGCAATCGGGCAGGCTCTGCTCCTCCACGACCAGACTATGGTAGCGCATGCCGTCAAAAGGGTTGCCCAAGCCGGTAAAAACCCCAATGCTGTCATGGTGGATCGGGCTGGTTTTGCCGTGCATCAGCCGGGAGGCGCGGATCACCTTGCCGCCGAAGGCCTCGCCGATGGACTGGTGGCCGAGGCAAACCCCGAGGATCGGAATGCGGCCGCTGAAATGGAGGATGGCGGCCATGGAAATGCCGGCCTCTTTCGGGGTGCAGGGACCCGGCGAGATCAGCAGCCTATCCGGATGCAGCGCCTCTATCTCCTGCACCGTGATCGCGTCATTGCGGAACACCTTGATCTCAGGGGCCTGCCATCCGAGCGGCGCCGAGGGCGGGGCGGTTGCCAGGGTTTGGACGATATTATAGGTAAACGAATCGTAGTTATCGATGATGACTATCACGGCTTAAAACCCCTTTTCCGCCAGTTCCACGGCGCGGCGCAGCCCCATGGCCTTGTTGATGGTTTCCTCATACTCGGTCGCAGGATTCGAATCGGCGACAATGCCGGCACCGGCCTGGATCCAGAGATTATTTCCCTTGATGATAAAGGTTCGGATGGTGATGCAGAAATCCATGTTGCCGGAAAAACCGAAATAGCCGACCGCACCGCCATAGGGACCGCGACGGGTGACCTCCAGTTCATCGATGATCTCCATGGCCCGGATCTTGGGAGCGCCGCTGAGCGTGCCCGCCGGAAAACAGGCCGCCATCACGTCGAACTGATCCTTGCCCTCCCGGAGCCTGCCGTGCACTCCGGAAACAATGTGCATCACATGACTGTAGCGTTCGATGACCAGCAGGTCCCGAACCACCACCGAGCCGTTTTCGGCGACCCGGCCGACATCGTTGCGGCCCAGATCGACCAGCATCAGGTGCTCGGCCCGTTCCTTGGGATCGGCGAGCAGCTCCTCCTCCAGAGCCTGGTCTTCCTTGAGGGTAGCGCCGCGTTTCCTGGTGCCGGCAATGGGCCGCAGTTCGATATTGCCCTCTTCCAGGCGCACCAGAATTTCCGGCGAACTGCCGATCAGCACCAGATCCCCCTGGCGGAGATAGAAAAGATAAGGGCTGGGATTGATATGCCGGAGGGCGCGGTACAGGGCAAAGGGCTTGAGTGCGGATTCGGCGTGGAAGCGCTGCGACAGCACCACCTGAATAATGTCGCCTGCCAGGATATATTCTTTGGCCTGTTCCACCATGTTCCCGAAACTCGCCTCATCCATGTTCGAGGTGAACCGGTGTTCGGTCACAGGCTGTTCCTGGGAAACGAATTGATGGGAAATGGGCTCCTTCAACCGGCTGATGATCTGCTCGATCCGTCCACAGGCCTGTGAGTAGAGAAGGTCGGCGCTCTCTTTGCCCCTCTTCCAGACATTACAGACAATAGTCAGGTTTTGCTGGACCGAATCGTGGATCAGGACAATGCCCGGCACCATGAAAGAGCTGTCGGGCAGATCGAGGGGCGCATGCCGATCCGGAATCTTTTCCATGAACCGCACCATGTCATAGCCGAGAAAGCCGACAGCGCCGCCATAAAAGCGGGGGAGCCCCGGGGCATTGCTCACCGTAAACGAGGCCAGCAACTGCTTGAGCTCCGCCAGCGGATTGACGCCGGCCTGCTCGATGGCCGCATCCGGCCTGCCGGGATATTCCATTCGGACCAGGTCGCGGGTACTGGTAAACGTCACCAGGGGATTCAACCCGATAAAAGAATAACGTCCCCATTTTTCGCCGCCTTCCATGGATTCGAAGAGAAAGGCGTGGGGATCGTCGCCGGCGACTTTGGCGAAAATAGTGAGCGGGGTATCGAGGTCGGCGATGATGGTTCGATGCACCGGGACAAGATCGGAGGTGCCGATCATTTCTGCAAAGGTATGCTGCTCGGGAAAGTACATGAAAGAAACCTGTGGTGCTTCAGTGGTACGGGGGGATGGGTGGTCAAACCTGCCTGCTGGAAGAGAGCAGCAAAAGAGACGGAAAGCTTCACTCTTGTCAACACTGCCTTCCGATCGAAGGAGCGCTTCCGGAGCACGTCGGAAACGGTGTCTCTCCCTGTTTGCGGAAAACGTCTTTACAACCGGGTAACAACAAAAAAAGCCATGGAGGCGGTTGCACCCATGGCTTTTTTTACATACGGAACTGAAAAGAAAAAAAAGGCTCCACCCTAGCCAAGGGGTTGCATCTTGTTGACCCTTTTGGTCAGCCGGGAAACCTTGCGAGACGCGGTGTTCTTGTGAATTGTTCCCTTGGCGGCGGTCTTGTAAATCAACGAGATGGCGGCCTGCAGAGCGGCTTTCGCCGTCTCTTCCGATCCGGCGACAAGGGCTTCTTCAACCTGACGAACTGAGGTTTTCATTGCCGATTTGTTCATCCGGTTACGTAAACGAGCCATTTTAGCCTGACGATCTCTCTTCTCTGCGGACTTGTGATTTGCCATGCTGAACTCCTAACTCCTTATAAAAAGCATCAATGATGAAAGATTAAAATTTAAGCTTGTTTATATATCGGAAAACCGTCAGGATGTCAAACATATTAGAGATATCCTTCCGGACAAATTCATTTGCCCTCTTGGCAGGTCCCCGGGTTTTCATCGGGACGGGTGCAAAATCAGTTTCAGGCTGCTTTTGAATCCATATTCTGCACCTTTCGCAATACCTGCTTGTCGATTTTTTTCGGGATCAGCCCGTTGACCATGAAGGCCGTACACTGTTTACGTTTCTCAAAAGGACAATCGGTGATGTTCCAGCAGGGGGTATACTGCAGCAATTTCTTCACCGCGGCAATGGAAACGCCATGTTCGTGAATCATTTCCCGCAGGCATTCTATCCAATTGATATCATTCATGGTGAAGTATCGCCATTTCCCCTTGCGCAGAGGAGTGATCAACCCTTCTTCCTCGTAGATCCGCAAGGTCCGCGGATGAACCCCAAGCATCTGCGCGGCAACCCCGATGGTGAATATTGCTTTTTTTTCATCAACCATTTCAATCCCCATGTATTGAGTCTGTGACCGTCATCCCAAGCGGATACGGTCACAGTGTCGCGTCATTTCCGGCAGCTTCAATGCGCCCCGTGCCCGGTAAAGCACTTACCGAAGAACCGTTCCCCCTGCAAGAAGGCGAGCCCGGTAAAACCGATTCCGGCCAGAGCCACTATCCATTCGAAACCGGACGGCGTATAGTTGAGATAGGTGGGCAACTGGTCAAACCCCGCATATTGGGGAACGATCTGGCCGGCGGTAACCATGTCGAGCCGGGAGATGAACATTCCCACCAGGCTCATCAAGGCTGCGGTAGACATGGCGGCTGCATTTTTCATTCGGGTGAGCAACAGCAGCACTACCGGTGCAATCATCCCGACCCCGATCTCAATGCCCCAGAAATTGAATGCCAGGGACCCGGAGTACAATGCATTGGCGGCGGTCCGTCCGTCACTGCCGCCGCCGACATAGAAGGAGGCCATTTTCCAGAAGGTCGAAACCGCAACCAGGATCAGCATGAGCAGCAGAACTTTCCCCGCCGCCTGCACCCCTTCAAAAACCTGCTGTTCCATCTTCCGTCCCCGGATGACATAGGCATAGTGGGTGAAGAAGATGGCAGCCGCCGCTCCGGAAAGAAAGGCGCAGGCGAGAAAATAGACCGGCAGTTGAGATCCGTACCAGAAAGGGCGTGCCGCCAAGGTCGAGAAGACACCGCCAAGGCAGGTGTTGGCCGCGACTTCGGCAAGGGCACCGAGGATGCCGAGTGCCAGCGCCCACATTAAATGCCTGGTGAGGATCAGCCAGAACTCAAGCAGAATAAAGCCCAGCGCCATGCCGTACAAGGTTCCCATCCACCAGATATTGGAGGTGATATTGGGAGAAATGACGTTATAAATGGCCATTCTCCAGGGACTTTCGATTTCCATGCCGATCACGACGAAACCGCTGAGGATGGTGATCAGCGAGACCCACACCATTCTGTTGGCCAGGGGGGCGAGTTTATTGCCGCCAAAGACATGGCTGATCGCGGCCAGCAGACAGAGTCCGGTGGAAGTGATGGCGAAAAAGGCATACGTTGATATCAACAATCCCCAGGGAACTTCCCGCGTATTATTGAACATATGCTCATGCCCGATGAAAAACCCGGCCAAGCCGACGGCAACGCCGACGACCAGCAACAATCCGAAAAGACCGGACATTATTTTCACCTGAGAGTTCACCACCTCCGGTTCAGCCGTTGCTGTCAGTGAAAATCCGTTTGCCATAATCAAACCTCCTCCATTCTGTTCCGTTAAAAGTTTAATACTTATAGTTTTGCCGGTTCGATCATCCGATTTCTGTTTTCTTCATTCGCCAGGGATCCCAAGCCGATCAGAACGGCAATCACTGAAAATGGTCCCATGAGAAGAAAGAGCACGAAAGTCAGACAGAACCAGCATGATTCGGTGATTTGGGCCCAGTGAGCCCGGATCCAGTTGGGCAGAAAATGACCGCCATCATTTTCTGACCGGTTGGCTTGGCTGTGCGTTAACATATTCATTGCATTCCCCTTTTCTGTTTTTCGCCGGTTGCGGCGTTTCGTTACCTTTGCTATCGCAAGCGACATGCCATAACCGCAAAGTGAAAACCACATTACCGGAAGAACCGGGCAACAACCTGAACTGACGCGGGAATTTTTACATGCAAAACATGATGTTTATGCTTTTGCCACAGTAGCGACTGGCAGGATAATTACCAAAACGGCGCACAATGCGCCCAATCAGGACTGGAACAATGACGCATAATACGCCAGAAAAGAAAACCGAACTAAAACCGGCAGCAGAAGCACTTGACTGAAAAATACAAACTTACGGTGAGTTAGAGAGGAGAGGGCAAGAGCGATAGAACCAAGCGCCCGTCTCTCCCTCGTCTTCACAAAGAAACCGGCAGCAGGGTACGCGATATCTATTTCACATAAAATCAGTGATATAAACAAAAGGAGGGGCGCAAAGTGCGCATCTTGAGCCCATGCATCGAAATGCAAGCCCGGGAAGAAGAGGACAAACCCTTGCCCCGAAGTCAGTTATCGGCGGCATGCCTCGGAAGACCGGGAAGAATGGGCTCTTCCGGGCAGAGAGGAGAGTTGATCGGGAGAGGAACGGTGGGAAGGGAGGCGAGTTGCCAACTGGCATTGTTAAGATGCGTTGACAATGATCATGGGAAAAACGACAAGAAAAAGGGGTGGAGCTACGAACCGCCCCACCCCGAACTTCAGACAATCAATGTTTATTTTTCTTTGCTTGCGGCTCTTTCTCGCTGGCCAGATCCGCTTCAACGAGCATGCGCTCAAGACCTTTGACACCAATATGGCAAGAGGTACAGCGGGTGTTGGAGGCAAAAGCGATATTGCCGTTGTGGCAGACCCCGCAGTATTTGCCGGCATAGAGTGCCCGCATGGTGAATTTCTGCGGGTGTTCCTCAGCCGCTCCTTTCCGCATCTCAAAAGCCTTGTCATGGCAACTGGCGCAATCAAGTCCCATATCCACGTGGCCTTTATGATCGAAAATGACCGCTTTTACCGGACGATTGAACACAATCGTCCCCGGTTGTTTCATATCGCTGCCGTGGCAGGTTTTACAAGTCTCGGGTCCGGTGGTGTTGAACGCTGTACTCCCGTCATGGCAGGCACCGCAGTATTTGCCGGCATCCAGCGAGGCCATGGTATAGTCGCCCTTGGCTTTTGCCGCTCCCCGTTTACGCTCAAAAAGATCGGGATGACAAGAATCGCAGGTCAGTCCGGCGGTGATCACATGGGATTTATGACTGAACATGCTCTTTACCGGCTCCGAGGCGATGATCTCGGTGGTGCCGTAGGACTCAAGGGGCGTTCCCGGTGCGGCCCCGGCGGGGGCAGTCGGCGCTGCTGCCTGCATTTCCGCGGCGAACAGCAACCCTGCGGCAACAATCAAACCAAGAGTGGGTAAAAATTTGCTTTTGCGTTTCATAATTTCCTCTCCTTCCGCCGGTTAGGCATTCGTGTCATTCATGTAATAAACGTTTGGCAGAGCGCCGGTTTCCGGCCGCAGGACCCATACGATCGTTTCAGGACGATGAATAAGTTGATACACTTCGCTTTGGGTATCGCTGAGATCACCGAACACCCTGACCTTGGCGGGACAGGCTTCCACACAGGCGGTATCCTTTTTCCCTTTGGTGAGGCGGGTATCCCAACAGAAATTGCACTTATCTATCGCCCTGGTTTCCTCTTTGAAATAGCGTTGATTATAGGGACAGGCAGCCATGCAGGTTTTGCAGCCGATACATTTTTTATTGTCCATCATGACGATGCCGGTCTTCTTATCCTTGTAAGTCGCGAGCGTCGGACAGACACGGACACAGGGCGGTTCGTTACACTGATTGCAGAGCACGGGCATGAAGATCGTTTCTTTTTCCGTAGGGCTGAGATCCTTTGTCCGCTCGAGAATGGTAGTTCGCCAACCATAGGAGGGCACGTGGTTGGTCGCCACACAGGCATCCATGCACAGTTGGCAATCAATACAGAAATTCTGCCGCATAACCATGCTGTAATGAGGACTGTACGGGTATTTCTCGCTCTTAGGCATGGAACCCATGGCGCTTTCGGCATTACGCACGGAAACCAGCGACAGGATCGTGCCGCTCATGAATAATCCGGTAATGGCGAGCCCGGCGCGGAGAAAGGTTCGCCGCTCCAGCAAGGGCAGATGCTCCGTCCCTTCATTTTTTAATTTTTCCAACTCTTTGATGTTCATTCCATACCCTCAAGATGAATAGTAACGAAGACAACATCGGCACCCAGTGCTACAATGTGTTTTATGACAAGAAAAAAAACCTGAGAATGAATGGCCGCTCATTTATTCAAAAATACAACGAGCGAGCATAACCTAAAACCATGGGAAGAGCAAGTTTTCAAATATATGGTATAGTAGTAATAACCGAGCAGATAACCCGCCCTCGCTGTTCCACAATTGAACCTGACACCCTGGGCCTTGACAGGGGAACGGGCTTGCCTGTTTACCAGACCGGCTAACGGTTTTCCTCGACCACGGCCTCGCGGGCGGAAAATTACCCTTCCCCCATTAACCCAAGCCCTTCGGGCAGCACGCAACAATGAAAATAAAGAGCACACCCAAGCCCTCTGTCTTCCAGGACACGCTGGCGGTCTTCCACCTTGACCGTGATTGCCGCATCACCGGGCTCAATAAAAACGCCGAACTCCTCACGGGCCGCCCGCTGGCCGAACTATTCGGCATATCGATGGAATCCGTCCTCCGATTCAAGGAGGAGACTGCATCCTTGACCAATCTGTTCGAACAAGCCGCCTGGGCCGAATCGCTCTCGCGGCAATCGCTGCTGTTGAGCACGGAACACGGCGACATTGAGATAGATGCCCTTGCGTCGGTCATCCCGCTGTGGGGAGTGGACCGGGCACTCTCCGGCGCCCTGGTGATCCTCGACACCAGCAATCAGCTCCACTACCATCAACTGCTGCTGGATTCCCTTTCCGAGGGGGTCTTGACCGTCAACCGGGCCCTCGAAATCACTTCGTTCAATCGGGCCGCCGCACAGATTACCGGCTGGTCGATCGAGGAAGTTCTGGGCAAAAACTACCAGGAAGTCTTCCCCCCGGAACTCTGTGAAAATCAGTGCCTGATCAAGTACTCCATTGACAAGGAACAATCGTTTATCGCCTATACCGTCTTCATGACCCATAAGGACGGCCGCTTTTCCCCCCTCTCCTTGACCTCGTCACCGCTTTACGACCTCAATGGTCAGGTGATCGGCGGAGTGCAGACCTTTCACGACTGCACCGACAGTCTCAACAATGCCCTGATCCTGGCCTCGGTGGCCGATGGCGTCTTCACCGTGGACCGCAACCGGATCATCACCTCCTTCAATCGGGCCGCGGAGAACATCACCGGCTGGCGACAGGAGGAGGTGCTCGGCAAACCCTGCCGTGAAATTTTCCATTCCAGCGTCTGCGGCGAGGCCTGCCTGCTGCAGCGGGCGATCGACCGCAACAGCATGTATATCGATCGCGCCATCTTCATCAAGGGCAAGGAAGGGAACTCCATTCCGGTCACCGTCAGTTCCGCCCCGCTTCTCGACGATTTCGGCAACATCATCGGCGGCATCGAAACTTTCCGCGACAACACCTCGTCCATCCGCGAGAACCTGATCCTCGATTCCATTGCCGACGGGGTTTTCACCGTGGATCGCAACTGGAACATCACCTCGTTCAACCGGGCTGCCGAGGAAATCACCGGCTGGGCCCGCGAGGACGCCATGGGCATGTCCTGTTCCGATATTTTCCACTCTTCCATCTGCGGCAAGAACTGCGCCATAGCCGAGAGCCTCTACAAAGGCGCGCCGGTCGCCAACCGTTCCATCACCATCCGCAACAGCCAGGGCGACAAAATCCCGATCAGCATCAGCGCCGCACCGTTGACCGATCACGAGGGCAACATCATCGGAGGGGTCGAAACCTTCCGCGATCTGACCACCATCACCACCCTGCGGCAGCAGCTGAGCCAAAAATACACCTTTGACGCCATCATCTCCAAAGCAGCCGGGATGCAGCGCCTGTTCGCCATTCTCCCGGATATCGCCCGCAGCCCCAGCACCGTCCTGATTCTCGGCGAGTCCGGCACCGGCAAGGAATTGATTGCCCGGGCGCTCTATAACTCCAGTGAACGGAAAGACAAACCCTTTGTCATCGTCAACTGCGCCGCCCTGCCGGAGACCTTGCTGGAATCGGAGCTGTTCGGTTACAAGGCCGGGGCCTTCACCGATGCCCGCAAAGACAAAATCGGCCGATTCGCCATTGCCGAGGGCGGCACCCTCTTCCTCGACGAGATCGGCGACCTGCCCGGCAGCGTTCAGGTCAAGCTTCTGCGGGTTCTCCAGGAAAAGGTCTATGAACCCCTGGGTTCCAACACCCCGGTCAAGGCCGATGTCCGCATCATCACCGCCACCAACCGCAATCTCCAGGCCCTGGTGCGGGAGGGGGAAT
>Ga0074197_1001324_pt1 | contig 21600 bp, 17 predicted proteins | sample EPASupsiteSAE305_FD_64526 | JGI IMG/M metagenome (GOLD analysis project Ga0074197, IMG submission 64526) | Bioremediated contaminated groundwater microbial communities from EPA Superfund site, New Mexico - SAE3-05 reassembly with SPADES | ecosystem: Environmental > Aquatic > Deep subsurface >...
GTAACACCCTCTGGTATGCCCTTTTTCACATGTTTTATAAAAAAGCGTAAAGGCTTTTACTACGTCTTTAACAACACCTTCGCCCGAATCGTACATCATCCCAAGATTGTAACAGCTGTCGATAAATCCTCCATCACACGCTTTTGTAAACAACATAACCGCTTTTTGATCGTCTTTATAAATGCCAAGTCCTGCATCGTACATATTTGCAAGATTGTAGCATGCCTCAGCATTGTTATTGTCACACGATTTTTGAAAAAACTCTGCCGCAGTGCCAAAGTCATTTCGTTCATATGCTGATAGTCCATCCATAAGGTCATCTGCATACGATAATTGTGTACAAAACGCTAAAAGAGATAAGAGTTTTACAACATTTTTCATCATAGCTCCTTATTTATATTTTCCATTATAGGTTATTTCATTAAACAGTAACTCTTCGATCAACTCAGGAAAGAGCCTAATGCTCATAAAAAGTGCCACATTTTTTGCAATAGAAAGCGGATTGTTTGCATTCGAAATAGAATCTGCTAAATAGTCTTGATCGGCTTTACTAAAGCGTTTGATCGAATAGATAAAATCTTTGATAGTCTCTTTTGCATCAGGATCTGTTGCACTCTTTTTATACTCTGCATGCAATTTTTCTATATCCCATACACTTGTCGCAAAAAGATTTATGATGCTCTTGTTCGCTAAGAACTCTTCAAAAGCCACTTTCACATCAAAATCTATAATAAGACTAGGCTTATCTTCGCCTATAAAGTAAATATTTTCACGTGTAATTGCCCCACCGTAGATATTTTTACCCTTAAATGAATGGGCTATAAAGACAACTTTTTTGCCAATACGTGAGCTTACTACATCACCACTTTTGAGTTTTTTCCATGAAAGTTCTTGATACGACTTGGGATCATTAATGGATTTTAAGACCTCTTCTTTAATCGTCTTTTGATACGTAGCATCAACACTTTGAACTGCTTTTGTATCTGTATTTTTTTCTTCTTTACTATTGCATCCGCTAAGGAAACATAGAACAATCAGACATGTTATTACATCTCTTAGCATCACATTTCTCCTTAATTGAACGTTCATGTTTTATTGTATAACGGTACAACTTAAAGCAATAAAAAGTGAGCTGTTTAGCACTATAAAAGTTTGAAAATAAAAAAAGAAAATAGCTCTTTTCTTGAAAAGATAGCCTTGTCATGCTATACTTAAATAAATATAGAACTATAAAGAGCATTTTATGATCAATCTCAAAAAAGTACAAATGTTACCCGCTCGTGAACAGGTAGCTTCCATACTGCGCTCTTCAATCCTTTCTGGTGGTATCAGCAAAGGTCAATCCATCACACTTGACAGTATTGGTGAGCAAGTTGGTATGTCTCGCACACCCGTACGTGAAGCATTTCAAATTCTTGCCAATGAAGGTCTACTCGAACTTCGCCAAAATCGTTGTGCTATTGTCAAAGGTATTTCGATTGAAGCTATTAAAGATCACTATGAAATGCGTATATTGCTTGAAACCGAAGCGCTTAGACGTGCGTGTCAACATATGAATGACGAAACACTCAAAGCCATTCAGACTGTCAACAAGCAAGGTCAACGTGCGAAAGAAGCAGGCGATACCGAAGCCTACAATCTTGCCAATCAAGCCTTTCATATGACGATTTGGGAAGCAGCAGATAGTGAAAAACTCAAATCATTTCTCTCATTACTGTGGAATGGTTTATCAATGAACCATTTAGTCACAGCTCAAGAATATGCAGGAATTTCTTTAGCAGATCACAATAAAATTGTTGAACAGCTAGAGAAAAAAGATTATGAAGGTGCATGTGAAACCATGCGTCAGCATATCATCTACAGTATGAACAGTACGCTAGCAAATTACAAAAACTAATCAAAGGAGGCGCAAAAGCGCCTCTAACATTAACTCTTAGCAATCATCGAAACAATGTGTGATGCTGTCTTTTTCAATGCTTCTTCTTTTTTCTGATGAAACGTAACTTTGTTGGCCTCAAAAAGGTTATTGCCTTCTGTATCGATCGAAATGATCAATGGTCCAAACTCTTTCACTTTCATAATCCAAAAAGCTTCTGGCATACCAAATTCTGGCCACTCTTTTCCCTCTATTTTTTCGACTTGTTCCGCAGCAACTACACCACATCCACCAGGAAAAACAGCATGAACAGCCGTACTTTCTTTGCAACCTTCTGCTGTTTTTGGACCCATGCCACCTTTACCAATTACCAGTTTAACACCCGTTTTTGCTAAAAACTCTTTTTCATAGCGTTCCATTCGCATACTCGTTGTTGGTCCAATGGAAACCATTTCCCAACCACCTTCAACATCTTTTACAATGGGTCCTGCATGAAAAATAGCGATGCGATCCATCGGAAGCTTTGGCATAATTCCCTCTGCAACAACTCTACGATGTCCTTCATCACGACACGTTACAAGCGTACCTGTTAAATAAACGATATCTCCTACTTTGAGCGATTTGATATCTTCATCGGAAATTGGAGTTGTTAAAATTTTTTTCATAGTCTTACTCCCTTATGCGAAATAATCTCATAGTTCATATGTTCATCAAAATGAATGACACCGTGTCTGTTTGCCCAGCATCCTACCGTTACACCTACCCCTAAAACAGAAGGATGATGTGCCATTCCTTCAACATGGACTGCCATAACACTGTTTTTTCCAGAAATACCTTGTGGTCCAAGACCAATGGCATTGAGTCCTTCCTCAATTTTTTTCTCCATCTCCGCTGCTTTTGGATGAGGATGAACACTGCCTACAGGACGTAACATTGCTTTTTTTGAAAGAAGTGCCGCTGAGTTTGAACACGTTCCGATGCCTACTCCAACAACAAGAGGAGGGCAGGCATTGATACCCCAATCAACGATAGTGTCAAATACAAACTTCATAGCTCCCTCATACCCTGCAAGCGGTGGTAACACGATACTTCTTCCTGGTAAGGAACACCCACCACCGGCTTGATAGACTTCGATCTCTACATTGGTGCTATCATCCACAATTTCCCATTCTATAAAAGGCACATTCGTACCTACATTGGTTCCTGTGTTCACTTCATCAAATACTTCTACCGCATTAAGACGTAATGGTGCACTTTTCGTTGCTTGTATGGTTGCCTCTCTTAAAATCTCTCGAAGCTTTCCTAAAAGTGGAAATTTTGCGCCTGCTCTTATAAAAAATTGAATCACACCTGTATCTTGACATGTGGGACGGTTGAGCTTTTTAGCTTTATCCATATTTTCAAACATGACATCGTAAATTGTTTTTGCTAAAGGGCTTGCCTCTTGTGTTCTAAGTTCAGTCAGTTTTGCCATCACATCATCAGGCAGTTCTTTCGAAACCACATCAATAAACTTTCCCAAAATATCAACCATTTTTTGGGTCTCATTTGGAGTTGACATCTACTCTCCTTCATTTTTGTAATATGTGATATTTTATCACATATATAATTGAAACCTTTTTCGTTCACCTATAAAAAATCCTTACATGGTCTTTTCCATGTAAGGATAAATCTATTTAGAGGAAAATAAATACCCCTAGTAACAATACTGACATAAAAATGAGAGCAAATATAGCCCCTAGTGCCCACCATTTTCCTTGCGAGATGTATCCTGCACCGTACCAAATCGGCGAAGGCCCTGTACCATAAGGTGTAATAATCCCCATAAGTCCTATTGTACTTGTAAGCAAAATCATAAATGTTGTTAACTGCTCAGGTGCAATCAGTTTTGCTGCAATGACAATGAAAATAGGCAATAACGCCGTTGTATGTGCTGTTAAACTTGCAAAAAAGTAATGCAACATAAAGAAAAAGACTATCATCGAAATCATCAGCATCGTAGGAGTAAGCCCTGAGAGATATACTTCAGTACCTTTACCTATCCATTTTAAAACACCCACATCATTAAGCCCTGAAGCAAGTGCTACAAGCGTTGCGAACCAAATAAAGATGTTCCATGCTGGTTTATTGCCAATGACATCATCCCATGTGATTACGCGTGTTAAAACCATTGCAGCAACAATAGAAACTGCAGCTATCGTTGCATCGATTTTAAACTCTTTACCAAAAATCCAAAGAATAAGTGCCAGTGCTGCAAAAGATGCCATTAAAATCTCTTTTAAACTAATGGTTCCCATTTTTTTGAGCTCTTCTGCCGCCCAAGCAGGGGCTTCTGGAGAGGTTTTCTGCGTTGGTGGATAGATCCAATAAACCAAAAGTGGTGTTACTAAAAAGAGGGGTAACATTAAAGGAACCATGATTTTTGCCCAAGCTCCCCATTCTATGGTTATATTAGCCCCTTTTGCGATTAAGTCTATCGCCAAAAGATTGGGTGCCAGTGCCGTTAGAAACATCGAACTGGTGACACAGGTTGCTGTCATAGCAATCCATGTGATATATGCTCCCATTTTACGCGGTTCATGTTCTGGTGTAGAGCCAAAAATAATAGGAATGTTGATAGCAATAGGATAGATAGTACCTCCACCTCGCGCTGTATTGGATGGCATGAAAGGGGATAATACGAGATCTGCAAAAGCAACTGCATAACCAAGTCCCAGTGAACTTTTGCCCATGTATTTAATCATCACTAAAGAGATGCGCTTTCCAAGACCTGTTTTTTGATACCCCATTGCAAACATAAAGGCAGCAAAAATAAGCCAAATTGTCGAGTTTGAAAATCCTGAGAGTGCCCATTTTACATTAGCAGCTGGAGTTTTACCCGCTAAACCAAGCAAAGCAACAACACTAATTCCTACTAAACCAACCAGTGCCGCTGGAACAGGTTCAATCACAAGCCCAATGATCACTGCTAAAAAAATAGCTAAAAAATGCCATCCTTCAAGACTTAGTCCTTGAGGAGTAGGCAAAAACCACAACACAAAAAGCACAGCAATAGGAACAATCATCCCAATAGTTTGCTTTGACATCAAAACCTCCCTTTCATAATTTAACTCAATACATTAACTGCCTCTATATAATATTTAATATGTTATCACATATCACTTATTAAATATTCTAGGTTGTATAAACTTAAACATCTATTAATACTGAATTTATTAAAAATACTAACTTTTAGTCTGTTTCGAAACAGCATTTATCTGCTATTAACACAGGGTTTAAACTATTTTCCTATAATCACATTACTTTAACTAACGAGAATTTCTAATGTCCCACACACTCACTGAACGCCAAATCGTTTTAACACTTGCTGCACTTTCAGCTATTACACCTTTGGCAATTGATATGTATTTACCTGCATTTCCTGCTATCGCAACAGAATTACATACAAGTATTCCTAATATAGAATTTAGTCTTAGTATCTATTTTTTTGGTATGGCAATGGGGCAGCTTTTTGGCGGCCCTATATCTGATGCATATGGCAGACGCCCTATGGTTATTATTGGTCTTATTGTCTTTGGACTCAGTAGTTTTTTACTCTCCATTACACCTCAAGTTGAAACATTTTGGATATTAAGAGCCCTTCAATCCTTTGGAGGAGGCATTGCAACTGTCAATGTTTCCGCAACCGTTCGCGATATGTTTGATGGTAAAGAGAGTGCTCGCATCTTTTCACTAATCGCCATGGTTATGCTTATGGCACCGCTTCTTGCACCTACGCTTGGTTCTTTAGTCCTTAAATTTTTTGAGTGGGAAGTTATATTTATTTTCTTAGGAATTTATACGCTGTTTGCACTAGGTTTTTACCTTTTTAGATTTCCTCCCATCAAACAAAAACGCAGCAAAATTACGCCTATTCAAAACTATAAAAATGTTCTTACCCATAAACAAGCAATGGTTTTTATTGTTTCGCAAATTTTATGTACATCAGGAATGTACACCTACATCACCTCTTCATCATTTATATACATGGAACATTTTCATCTCAGTGCTGGAAAATTTGCACTCTTTTTTGGCGTAAGTGTGATGATACTTATGGCGTGTGGGCGGCTTAATGCATGGCTTGTAAAACGAAATGAACCACTTGTTTTGCTCCGTTTTGGTATGACCACGCAATCTATTCTTGGCGTTTTATTATTTGTCTTTCAAGATGGCAATCTTTATCTTCTCTTTCCACTAATTTCTTTCTATATTGGGACACTAGGTTTCATCTTTTCAAATGCCATCTCTTTAACGCTAGAATTTTTTCCAACTATTAGCGCTTCTGCCAATGCAATCGTTGGGGTTTTACAGTACAGTGTAGGCGCATTTATGGGCTTTGTCGCAAGCTCAATGCATGATAGTACTCTTTTACCTATTACGGGTGTTATGATGGTTGTAAGTCTTTGTGGAACACTTCTTTTATTGTTAGGAAGTAGGGGGTATATTCCCCATCATGGAACACAAAGCTAAAATTTTCTTATCTACAGTGGAAAGGGCAAGTTGTGTTATTTCTTCATTTGTAAAATAACCATCTACTTTTTCTGTAGATTCATTAAGAATAAGAACATCTAGCTCCAGTTTAAAATGGCTATACGTATGAGAAACTCTCCCTAAATAGTTGGCATTACTTGGACAAACATCGACCTGGACAAAACCCCAAAGTCCATGCAGTAACTTCTCTTTACGCTGGATAAGCCCTAACTTTCCCTCTTGCATAATCACTAAAGCAAAACGCTGTTTTGTAGGAACTGATGCTTTCTTTACTTTGAGTGGATACCTTTCAGGTTCTTCTTTCCCTTTACATGAGATATGCAGTGGACACTCTAAACAGTGAGGGTTTTTGGGAGTACAAATAAGTGAGCCTATATCCATTATTGCTTGATTATGCTCATAAGGATGTTGTGTATTAAGAAGTTTCCACGCTTTTTCCCAAAGAACTTTTTTATCTTTTGTCTGAAGCGCATAGTAGCGACATAAAATACGCTTTACATTCGCATCAAGTATAGGCAGAGGCTGATGGTAAGCAAATGCACAAATAGCATGTGCAGTGCTTTTACCTATGCCTTTAAGTCCACCTAGTTCCTCTGGTCGTTTTGGCAAAATGCCATTGCATGTTATGGCAGTATGATGAAGGTTTTTAGCTCGGGTGTAATAGCCCAATCCTTCCCACATCTTTAACACATCATCCAAGGGTGCAACAGCAACACTTTTAAGCGTTGGAAAGCGTTCTAAAAAGGGAAAGTAAAAGCGTTCTAAAACCGTTTTAACCTGTGTTTGTTGTAGCATGATTTCACTGAGATAGATTTTATAGGCATCATCAGTTTGTCGCCATGGAAGATCATGACGACCATTTTTTATATACCACTCATAAATAGCCTCTTTTACATTCAAGCCAAACACCACTCAATAGGTTTTTTACCATTGTTGATTAAATAATGATTGCTTTTTGAAAAAGGTTTAGATCCAAAAAATCCACGATATGAGGAGAGAGGAGAGGGATGAGGAGCACGTAAAATAAGGTGTTTTTTGCTATCAATTAATGATGCTTTTGCTCCAGCAGGACTTCCCCAAAGAATGAATACCAAATGCTCTTTTTGGCTACTTAAAAGTTTAATGACAGTATCTGTGAAATTTTCCCATCCTTGTCCACGGTGAGAATTTGCTTCGCTAGAGCGTACCGTTAAAACTGTGTTGAGTAAAAAAACGCCTTGTTTTGCCCATGCTGTTAAGTTCCCACTTTGCGGAATAGCACACCCTAAATCATCCCGTAACTCTTTAAAAATATTTTGCAAAGAGGGTGGATGAGGCACGCCATCTTGTACGGAAAAAGAGAGTCCATGTGCTTGTCCTGCTCCATGATAAGGGTCTTGTCCTAAAATGACCACTTCAACCTTTTCAAAAGGTGTATTATCAAATGCAGCAAAGATATTTGTTCCACTTGGATAAATTGTATGATGTTTTTTTTCTTCGACTAAAAAGCTTTTTAAACTCTCAAAATAGGGCTTTTGAAACTCTTCTTTTAAAACACTTTTCCAACTCTCTTCAATTTTTGGATCAACCATAAATGTCCTCATTATCTTTATTCTCGTCTTTCAAGCAAAGCTCAAAAGACTACGCTAGCCGCTGGGGCACTAAAGCTTGCCTCGAAGAGGCAGAATAATTCTTTTGTTTAAGAATTTTTGGGTAAAATACGCTTCGCCTTCTTCTAGACCTGTGCAATGTCTTTTAAGAGCAAAGCTTCAGGGTGGGAACACAGCAGAGCACTTTTTTTAGGTGTGTGCCGCAGTCATCTGGAAGAGGGTTTTTTTACCTCTACGTTCATACTCCAAAATAATTTTCAATTTCCAATGCCAATTCATAAAAATCAGCATTACCCATTTTCCCTTTTTCTTTTAGCTTATGACGTATATGCTCTTTACCTTGTGTGAGCTCTTTAGACTTTACACCGTGTGAAATAGAAAGTGTCGCTTCAATAAATGCAGCCAAGTTATCACAATTTTTAAGTGCTTTTCCATCGATGGCATTAAATTTATTTTCGTTGTAGTGAGACAGATCTTCAACCGCTGTGATTTCATGCTCAAAAATACGGTTCATAAACTCATTTTTTTGATTATCGCCATACAATCCAAGTAAATATTTAAACTCTTTTATAAGTCCCTCTGGAAGGTAAGGAAGTATCTCTTCTTCAATCATCTTAATTTCAAATTCACTGATAATATCATCAAGCCCACTTACAGAATACTTGACTGGAGAGATAATGTCTCTTGTTAGCGCTTCTGGAAAATCATGAAAAAGTGCACAAAAGAAGTTATTGACCAATCGTTGGTCGCATGCTTTTGCGGAGAGAGAGTAAAAATAGCCCAAAATTGCTACAATGAGCATATGCCCTAATACAGAAGTTTCTGGAATTCTAGGTGTTTGTGCCCAACGTTTTTGAAAACGAAGTCGCCCACTGAGGTCTATAATTTTAGAGATTTTTTTATTCATAGCCATTTTACGAACACTAATGAGCTCATAATAGTCTTCTATTTCTTCTTCAACTGCCTCTTTGACACGATCAATATTGTTTAAAAATTGGCTGGTTTGATAAACGATGGAAAATTCCCAGCGTGTCGCCATATATGAAGCTGCTTTTAAAATAAATCGCTCTTTTTTGTACATAGAACTATCACTAATATACATCTCAAAACGTTTATAAAAAGCTCCATTTTCGATATCACTTAAAGAATCATACAGTTGTGAAAGTACCCATGTATTGATCTCTTTCTCTTTTTTTTGAAGTGCTTTACGAAAAACATCAGGGCGAATATCGGTGACAACAACACGACGTAGAAATTCAAAAATACCTGCTTCAATCAAAGAGCGCATATCAATATTTTCTTTTGACTCCATCTTTGCAATAAAATAAGCAATAATGAATTTATGCGCTTGTTTGTCGAGTTCTACCAGTTCCACCATACGCGGATAATCATTCCAACGCTGAATAGAAGCAGCTCCAAAGAACTGCTCAATGAGTTTTGGATTTAGCATAAGCTCTCATTTCTAACCATTTTGGAGTCAATTTCAATAACTGTATGTACATTACCTCTTGGATTAAAATCAGCAACTACTTTAAGCCATTTTGGCTTGAGTTTACGATCGAGTATGTCATAAATTTCATTGGCACTATTTTCATGACTGATATTACGATTCATAAAGCTGTTGATATAAAGTTTGATAGCTTTAAGTTCTACAACAAGCTCATCAGGAATATAATCAATATAAATTGTTGCAAAATCAGGATAACCACTTCGTGGGCAAAGGCAGCAAAACTCTGGTAATGTGAGTTTAATCACATAATTTTTTTTATGCTGATTTGGCCAAATTTCTAAATCTTTTTCAACATCAAATTCTTTAATAATTTGTTCACCGTATTTCATTTAATTTCTCCTAGTATTTGTTCTAAATTTTTAGGTTTTGAAATGCAAAACCCTTGTATAAAATCAGGTTTAAACTCTTTTATTTTATGTAAAAGAGCCTCTTTATCTACGAATTTTACCATACTTTGAATATGAAGCATTTGGATAAGTTCGATGTAATGACCAAGAAGGTACTGATACCTTGAATCATCAATTTTTTTAGTAAATTCAATATCAAATTTTACTAAATTTATCGGTAAATATTTGAGGTATTCAAAACCACAATTATTTCCACCAAAGTTGCCCAAGGCTATCTTAAATCCAACCTCTTGATAACTTTCAATGATTTCTCTAAAACGATGCATGTTTTCATAACTTTTTTTCTCTGTAATTTCCAATATAAAACGATGAGGTGAAATCTTTTGACGTTCAAAAAGTGTTAAAAGATACCGTTTGAAATTTAAATTTCGAAGTGTCACTGGAGATATTTCAATACTAAAAAGTATCTCTTTTTCCATAAGTGGCATAATTTCTTTGAGTAAAAGTTCAAAAACCTTTTCATCAAACTCTCTTTCATGCCCTGTATGATTCACAATACGCTGAATTTGCTGTTTTGAGAGTGTTCCATAGGTTTGCGACTCCATACGTGTTAAAACTTCTAATATTGTAATTTTCTCTTTTTGAAGTGATAGGGATGGTTGATATTTAAAGAAAAGTTTATGGTGTTGTATCACTTCATAGATAATGGTTTTAAACTGATCCAATTTAATATTGGGCGTTGTCTCTTCACTCTTTTTTTGCTCTTCAATCATCATAAGAAGTCGTTCAATAAGGTTATTTGCATCAGTATCGTATGCAGCGCTTAAAAGAGAAAAAGCAACTTTAACTTCAATATTGGAAATTCCAACATTTTGGACACTTTTTGTAAAAACTGTTAAAAGATGTTTGAGTTCTCGACTTGGATGTTTAATAAATAAAAGAAAACTATCACTGCTATAACGACCAATAGGAATATTTTTAAAATGATGTTCACGTAAAAAAAACTCTAACTTTTGAATAAATTGATTTAATACCAAATCACCATTGTTAATGCCATAACGCTCATTAATATCACTAAAATTGTTGATATGTAAAAAAATAATTGTTGTATTTTTTGGGTCGCTTATTTTTTCAATTTTAGTAAGAATTTCAGCTCTTGTGAATGTTTTTGTTATAGGATCAATCAAGGTTGTTTGAAAACCATGATAGATCAAATAAACCGTATAGTACACATAAATAGGAATCAGTAAAATGAGAAGAAAAAAATTAACCGAAGTGTGTGAAAAAAGCTGAAATGAATAGAAAAAAATGCCTATGAGAAGCAGGAGTGGAAAAGCGATTTTAAGAGCTATTTTAAATCGATTTTCTCTCTCCTTTATCTCAGAATAGAGCATTAAACGTCCAAGTGTTTTACATCTTTTGCATGGTCTTGAATGTACTGACGGCGAGGTTCAACTTCATCGCCCATAAAGAGGGTAAATGTTTCACTTGCTGCTTCTGCATCTTCAACTTTAACCTGCAATAAACGTCTATTTTCAGGATTCATGGTTGTTTCCCATAATTGTTCTGGGTTCATCTCACCAAGACCTTTATAGCGCTGAATATAAGCGCCTTTCTTAGCATTTTTTTCAATTTCATCAAGAACTTCAACAGGATCACGTCCATCAAAAACATCAAAATCGCGCTCAACAATTTTGGTATAAATATAACGTGCTTCTTCATAAAGTGGGTTTGTATAGAATGATTCATCTAAAAGCAACTCTTCTAAACCATCGTTGGTTTGAATGAAAAGATGAACACTATCATCATTGATGTAATGATTCAGAATATTGTAACCAAGCGCTGTTATAAACTTTTCAATCTCTTTAAAGAGTTCTGCTGAAGGAAGTGTAATAAGATCTGGATTTTCAATCAAATAACGAATAACTTCAATCATAGAAAAACGTTTTTCAAGCTCTTTTAAAATACCTCTATACGCAGAAATGATTTTAAAGAAATCAACCAAGTCATTTGTACCAATACCCTCGATATCAATGCTATCCATACCAGATTCAATTAAAAAGGCATTCATTTCATGATCATCTTTAAGATAAATCTCTTTTTTACCTTTTTTGTAACGATAAAGTGGTGGTTGTGCTAAATAGACATAACCATTATCGACGACAGGACGTAAAAAACGGAATAAAAATGTTAAAAGCAGTGTTTGAATGTGACTACCGTCAACGTCCGCATCGGTCATGATGATTAGCTTATGATAACGAAGTTTTTCTTCATTAAATTCATCGCCAATACCACATCCTAAAGCTGTGATCATATTTTTAATCTCATCGGATTTTAAAATCTTATCTAAACGGCTTTTTTCAACGTTAAGAATTTTACCTTTGAGTGGTAAAATTGCTTGGAAAACCCTATCACGTCCTTGTTTTGCAGAACCGCCCGCACTATCGCCCTCTACAAGGTAAAGTTCACATGCAGAAGGATCTTTACTTTGACAATCCGCCAATTTTCCAGGAAGTGTTCCAATGCTCATAGCATCTTTTCTACGAGTCAAATCACGAGCATTTTTAGCCGCTTCACGACCTCTTGCTGCAGCAAGGGCTTTGTTCATAATTGCTTTAGCTTCGATTGGGTTTTCTTCAAAGTATTTAACCAGTTGTTCATACACCAATTTTTGTACAATTGGCTTAACATAAGAACTTCCGAGTTTACCCTTTGTTTGTCCCTCAAATTGAGGCTCAGGAACTTTTACACTCACAATTGCAATCAAACCTTCACGAACATCATCACCTGTGATTTTGACGTCTTTTTCACGAATACCAGCATTTAAAGAGATATAGTTCGTAATGGCACGTGTAAGACCAGCTCTAAAACCACTTTCATGGGTTCCACCATCAATGGTTTTAATGTTATTAACAAATGAATAAACAATTTCACTGTATGTTGAGTTATACATCATGGCAACATCAACTTCAACATCTTCAACGCTCGCTGTATAATGAACAGCTTCTGCTACTTTTTCTTTTTTATTAAGATCTAAAACAAACTGTTTAATACCACCTTCAAAGTGGTACACTTCAGCACGTCCATCTCTTTGATCTTTGAGTTCAATCGTTATTTTTGGATTGAGGTATGCAAGTTCACGGAAACGTGTTGCTAAGATTTCAAATTGAAATTCTGTTGTTTCAAAAATAGTACCATCAGGCCAGAATTCAATCGTTGTACCTGTACGATTGGTTGTTTTAACAATATCCAGTGGTGTTTGAGGAATACCGCATGCAAACTCTTGACGATGTTCATTTCCCTCACGTTTGATGGTTGCAACAAGTTTTGATGAAAGTGCATTTACAACAGAAACACCAACACCGTGTAAACCGCCTGACACTTTATAGGTATCTTTATCAAACTTTCCACCTGCATGAAGAACCGTAAGAACAACAGTTGCTGCTGACATATTTTCACCCTCATGCCAACCAACAGGAATACCACGACCATTATCGGTTACAATACATGAGCCTTCACGTGTAAGTTCTACTTTAATGAGATCACAATAGCCAGCCATTGCCTCATCAATAGAGTTATCCACGACTTCATAAATCAAATGGTGAAGACCGTTGATGTTCGTATCACCAATATACATACCAGGTCGTTTTCTTACCGCTTCAAGGCCCTTTAAAACTTTAATATTATCTGCACCGTAATTGCTCATAGTTTCTCCGCTTCTTTATTATCTTCTGTATTAAATCATAATAGGCATAACAATAGTCATAAAATTATCGCTTTCTAATGTGAAAGGAAGACCACTATCATTAAACCCTAATGTAAAATTGCTATTTTCAATATTGGATAGAAAATCCAAAATATACCGACTATTGACCGCTAAATAAATGTCATTATCTAAACCTGTTTTAAAATCGATCTCTGTCTTTGCTTCAATATTATCATCATTTAAACTCTCAAAAACAACTTTTTCAGGTTTAAAGGTAATCTTGATTTCAGGAGAAATGATTGATATCTGTTTAATAGCATCAACCATAGATTCACGATTGAGTAAAATTCGATAATTTTTATTTTTTGGAATAATGCGTGCATAATCAGGAAATTTACCATTAATGAGTTTTGTATAAAACGTAAAATGTGCTGAACTTGCAATAAGAGTATTTTCATCGTAAAAAATTTCAATGTTATCAAAAAAGAGCTTTTGAATTTCACTGATTGCTTTTTTAGGAATAATCAATGTAAAGTTATGTTCTGTTGGTTGTTCAATTTGCATAATTGCAAGACGTTTAGTATCAGTTGCAACCAAATTAATACTATTATCTTTTATATCGATCAAAGAACCATTAAGTTCAAATTTTGGATTGTTACTATCAATAGCAGGTGCTATTTTTTTAATAGAACGAACCAATGTGTTGCTATTGATGTCAAATTTGGGTTTATTTGCAATTTCTGGAAATAATGGGAAATCCATTGGGTTAAGCATTGGAAGCTTAAATTTGGAGCTATTTTGTTTGATATAGAGGTAATCATTGATTGTTTCTAAAACAACTTCATCATCTTTTAAACTTTTGATAATATCTAAGAGCTTTTTACCATTAGCTGTTGCATCGCCTTCTGTGGTAATTTTAATTTCAGGAGTATGGTAAGAAAGACCAATTTCATAATCAGTTGCTTTAAGTGTAAATTGACCGTCTTTTGTTATAAGTAAAACATGTGATGTAATTTGACTCAAATCTTTTTTTTCTAAATAAGGTTGAATGTTGAGTAACATGTTTTCTAAAATGCTTTTTTTAATTGAAACTTTCATAGAGTCTCCTTTTTATTATTTTAATTAAAATAGATGAAGTAGTAGAATGAGATGAATTCGTGAAAACATCAACATTATACCTCAAAATAGGGACGATTCGCGTGAAAGATTTGATATGAGTTTTTCACATCTCATCACGTTTATCATCAAAACTTTTTACATTTGTTTGGTTAAAATTTTATTTTTTAAATCTTCAACTTTGAGTTTAAAGGACTCATTGGTTTCAATAAGCTCATTAATTTTTTTAATATTATGTGAAACGGCTGTATGATCTTTCATTCCAAAGTACGTTGCAAGTGAAGGCATAGAATTTGGTGTGAGCGTTCTTGCCAAATAAATACCTATACGTCTTGCTTCAACAATGTTTTTGCTACGTTTTGTTGATTTAATCTCACTTGGTTTAATATTTAGATCTTTTGCAATGATTTGAATAATATCTTCAAGGCTAATATTTTCACGACGCTCTTTAATCTGTTCACGCATAACGTTTTTAGCAAAATCAAGAGTAATTTCTTGACGCATAAGTGACGCATAGGCATTAAGATTAATGATGGCGCTTTCAATTTCACGGATATTATCGCCCATATTAGCCGCAATGTAATTGACAATATCACTTCCTAAATTGATACCATCAAGTTCACATTTCTTTTTAATAATGGCAATTTTAGTTTCGAGTTCTGGTAAGCCGATATCGGCGATTAAACCCCATTCAAAGCGACTTTTAAGACGATCTTCAAGCCCATTGATCATTTTTGGCGGCTTATCTGAGGTTAAAACAATCTGTTTTCCTGCAGAATGAAGTTCGTTAAACGTATGGAAAAATTCTTCTTGTGTTTGAATTTTATTGGATAAAAATTGAGTATCATCAATCAGTAGAACATCACAATTACGGTATTTTTCTCTAAATCTATCCATTGATTGGTTTCGAAGGTTATACGTAAAGTCATTCATAAATTGTTCAATGGTGGCATAAATAACAATTTTACCTTTTGTTTGTACATAATTACCAATAGCATGAATAAGGTGTGTTTTACCAAGTCCTGTTGGTCCATAAATAAAGACTGGATTGTACATTAGCCCTGGTTTTTCAGCAATAGATTTAGCAGCCGTATAAGCGTATTGGTTTGAACTTCCTACAACGAAACTATCAAATGTATAGGATGGATTTAAAATAGTGTTTTTTGTGCTTTTAATAGCATCAATCATCTCAGTAGGAGTTGATTTCGTTTTAGTTGTTTTAAGATGTTCTTTGAGAACAATTTTTACTTCAGGTTTTTTACCTGTCTTAAGTTCAAAGAGATGAGCGATTTTATCAGAGTATTTTGTACGTACCCAATTTGCAATGAGAATATTGGGAGCGAGAAAAACCATTTGATCCGAATTAGAGGCTTTTTCATGAAACTTGAGTTGTTTAATATAGCGATCATACTCTAAAGAAGAGATCTCTTCTTTTAAAAGTTCTATGACAGTATCTGCTAACAAACATACTCCTTAAAAAAGTCTTCACCCTGTGAATATCATGTGAATAAGTTTGTTTTATTTTATCTAAACTATTATTAGTTATATGTTAAAGTGGGTATGTGTATAATGTGAAAAAAGTTATTCACATCGTGAACAACCCTGTGAATAAAGGATAAAAAATTGGTTATTTTAGGTATTGATCCAGGTACACGTAATTGTGGTTATTCTATTGTAAAAAAAGAAAAAAACAGTCTTATTTTAGTGGAAGCAGGGCTGATTAAAATTAAAGAAAAAGTACTTCAACATCAGATAATGGAGCTTGTTGAAGGGCTTGATACCATCTTTAAACAACATAAGATTGATGAAGTGGCTATAGAAGATATTTTTTACGCCTATAACCCTCAAACAGTTCTAAAATTAGCACAATTTAGAGGAGCTTTAAGTCTTAAAATTTTACAGGTTTTTGGCAACTTTAGTGAATACACACCTTTACAAGTTAAAAAAGCAGTGACAGGAAATGGTAAAGCGGCAAAAGAGCAAGTAGCATTTATGGTTAAAAAGATTTTAGGAATAAAACAAGAGATAAAGCCTTTGGACATTAGTGATGCTATAGCTATAGCTATTACTCATGCCCAAAGAATAAAAGTAAATTAAGAAGGCTCTTTAACGCTAAAGAGGTATTTGTGTTCTTCTGGTAGTGCATCATAAAGCGCATGCGCTAGATTTTGAATTTCCCACAATGCACTTTTATCGCTTCTAAGCGTTAAAAAGTTCTGAAGACTTCTTGCATTGATTGTCCAAGTAAGTTCTGTTTTATAGCTCTCTGGAAGGCAGTATTTTGCCTTATCGTTGCTAATGCCCTCAACTAGGACTAAACGGAGATTTTCAAGTGCTTTAATGCTCATTTCATCGACCATCTCAACACCTGTTAATACTAAGTATTTTGCAGCGCGTTCACTATCTTTAGAAGAAAAACTCTCTTCGTTTTTTAACTCTTTGAGTGTATAACGTGTTGATTTCACTGAAAGTGAAGCCATACGATGGCGTGCAAGCTCTTGAAGAAGTGCACGTGAAATACCTTCAATATAGAAGTTATAAACCAAATGTTCTAAGGTTGAAGCGTGTTTGAATTTATTGCCAACACGATCAATAAGCTCTTTATCTTTTTCGCCACCTTCATCGCTTTTGTCAAAACTTTGCCAGCAGGTACGAATAGCATCAGCACAAATAAGTAGGGGAGTGTAGTGGTTGAGTGTAATTTTCATGTGTTGAGTCCCAAATTTTTTTGGGACTCATTGTAGTATATTGAAGCTAAAAATCTATTTGAGTTGTAAAAGTGTATTTAGCATTTCATCTGCAGTTGTAATCGTTTTTGAGTTTGCTTGATACCCTCTTTGAATAACGATAAGTTGTGTTAAAGAACGTGAGAGGTCAACGTTACTCATCTCAAGCGAGCTTGCTTGAATAGAACCTTTACCACCTGTGCTTGCTTGTCCAACAATAGGATCACCTGAGTTTGAAGTCTGTACAAAACAGTTACCACCATCGCTTTCTAAACCTTGGTTGTTGGTAAAGGTTGCCATAGCTACTTGTGCAAGTGCAAAGCTTCTACCATTGGTAAAACTACCAATAATTGTACCTGTTTCATCAACACTTAGACCATTAAGATCACCACCTGCATAACCATCTTGGCTAATACCTGAAGTGTTAGAGTCTTTATCAAAACTGGTCATACCATCAAATTGTCCAAGTGTTCCAAATTTGAGTTCAACATTTTGATTTGGGGTTGAACCATTATTTGCTGTATAGGTAAGGCTTCTTGGCGAATAGGTTGCTAAAGAACCATCGGAATTAAAGCTAACGGTTCCTGTAACAATATTTTCAGGGAAGTTTCCAAGATTGATATCGCCTGGTTCTGGAACAGAAATAAGAACTGACCATTCAGTACCACCATCGGTAGTAAAGCCTGTTTTTGTAAATTCAAATCTTACGGTGTGTTTAGAACCGAGTGAGTCATATACATCAATACTAGATGCATGGCTCGCTGCATAAACCGCTTGTGATGTTCTAACAGATGTACCTGATGTTAATGTTCCTTGAAGAGCATTAATGGTCGTACTAAAATTTGTATTTGCGGCTACATTGTTGGTTGCATTGGTAAGATTTGTAACGGTTAAATAAAGGTCAAAATCGTTAGCTGCTTTAAAGTTTGTTCCAGGAGGAAGTGTTGTAACAGCTCCTGTGGCTACTGAAGCAATACTCACATTCACTGCAGTTGCACCTATAGTTGTACCAGTAGGGATGGTTGTACCATCAGCACCTGTTGGTCCATAAGTAAATGTTCCAGCAACTGGTGCAGTTACAGTCATCGTTACGTCTGCTGTTGGCGTAATAGGTCCAAGTGTTGTAAATCCTGATGCTAAGTTATTAACGACAGGTCCTTGTGGAATTGTTACAGCACTTGTAAGTACTGTTCCAGCAGGAATAGTGGTACCTCCAGCACCTGTTGGTCCATATACTGTACCATTAACGGTGACATTTGTTGAAGGTGTAATGGCTGCTGCTAATGTTGCGCCAACTGGGAAAGTAATAGCTTCTGATGTTAACGCTGTTGTGAGAGCTGCTGCAGTCATTGTAATAGGTGTCACTAATGTACTATCAACAATATCACCATCATCAGCATTAAAGGCATCGCCTGTAGGATTTGAAATTTCAAATTGACCTGTACTGTTAACTTTTACGGTAACACCATCATTTTTATTAAGAACTTGTGCTCCTGTAGTTACCCATTCGTTTCTAACATTGGTATCGGCATCTGCACCATCTGCAACGGTTGTTCCTGAATAGTTGACATACAATCTAGCATCTTTTTGAAGTGCTTCTCTTAAGTCCTCTGTTGTTGTAAATGTTCGTTCAACAGAATCATCGTATGAGTGTGTTGTATTGAGTGGTGTTGTCGTATAGGTATATTGATACGCTGTAATAACACTTGTAGAACCTAATGCAGTTGTATCCGTTCCACCTTTGGTTAGTTTAATATTTTTTGTTGCAGCTTCAGTACCAGTTTGGTTGTTGTTTGTAAGATAAAGTCCTGTACCGCCTGTAATGTTTGCTTCAACACCTGTTTTTGCTGTTTTCGCATTGATTAAGCCAGCAACATATGACGCGACAGTTGGAGCATCTGTTGATGTGATACTACCTGTAATGGTTTCACCATTTAACACGAGATCAATAACCGTTGTTCCCGGAGCTGCGATCGTAACGGTATTGGTTCTTGCTTGTGCAAAACTTGTCCATATACCTTGCCCTGTTGTAAGATTGAATGCTTTTCCATCAGAGTTAAAAAGCGCTCCAAAATCTTGTCCACGCTCATAGAGTTTTTTATTGGTATCAAACATATTACTACCAACATCATCCTCATCATGTGTCTCAGTTGCCTCTTGGATACCATTACCATTCACATCAGCCCAACCATGGTTTGAGTCTAATGAGTAAATAACCGATTTATGCGTACCAACGCTATCACCTGAGTCAAGGTTTGCTTTAACGGAAATATAACTAGAAGCATTTGCAGGTGTTGTTAGTCCTGGTGGAATAGTAATATTTCCAATTGGTGAGGTTGAATCAATAGCAAGTGTTTTTTCATCTCGTGTCCAACCTTGTGCAATGTAACCATTTGTATCGACAAAGTTACCATTAGCATCAAATGTAAAGTCACCACTTCTTGTATATTTATAGGTGCTTCCTCCATCTGGGGAAACAATAAAAAATCCATCACCTTGGATTGCAAGGTCGGTTGTTTTATCTGTTGTTTCGATAGAACCTTGTTTAAAAATTTTTGTTACTGTACTTATTTGTGTTCCAAGTCCAATTTGCATTGCATTTTTACCACCAAGTTCACCTTGTGGAGCGGTAGCAATTTTAGCTGTTTGACTTAAGAGATCAGAAAAATTTGCACGAGAATATTTAAAGCCTGTGGTATTAACGTTTGCGATGTTATTACCTTCAACGTCCATTGCGATCTGGTGTGCCTGCAATCCGGTAACGCCGGCCCAGAGTGATCTCATCATAGCGTATCCTTTTTAAAGTTACTTTTTGTTTTTATAAATTTCGTACTAAGTGAAAGCAATTTTTATTCCATGAAAATATTGTTTACTGTTATTTTTTCATGTTAATTGCATTTTGAAGGAGTTCATCACTTGTAGTAATACTCTTTGAGCTTGCATCGAATGCTTTTTGAACAATAATAAGCTCCGTTAATGCCGTTGCCATATTAATGTTACTGCCTTCTAATTTGTTACTAAAAATAGTAGAACCTAGAAAACTTTCGCCATTTTTGTCAGTATAAAAAATGGGTTTTCCACTGTTAGCAGATGCTTCAAAGAGTGTCGCAGAGTCTTGTAAAAGACCTTGATCATTTTGAAAATGATAAACGGCAACTTTTGCAATAGCTGAGCTTTTGCCATTGCTAAATTCTGCAACAATGTTACCATTTCCATCCATGGCATAGCCCGTTAAAAAGCCTTCCATAGAACCATTTGCAGTTACAACATTGGCTTTTTTGATAGTAGTGCTTGAAATGAGCCCATCGTATTTATTAACAGTACCAAGATTAAGTTCTAGTGATGTACCACCATTATTGAGTGCTGGAACAGAGTTGGATAAAAGCTGTCCTGCCCCACCGAATGTGAGCACACCTGTTTGAGTATCTACAATATCATAGACTTTTTTGGTTGTAGTATCGACATAATAGAGGGTAGGGTCATAAATCTTTGTCACTGTTCCTTTTACCGTATCTACATTGTATATGGAAGGATCGTAAGTTTTTGTAGAGTCATAGTTTTCAACAACATAATCTTCTAAGTAACTCAGTATTTTGATACTAGCATCCCACGTACTTCCTGAAGAACCCTGTGGAACTTGCTTCGTAAAGGTCATATCAATAATATCTTTCGTACCATCAGGTGCGATGATTCCTGTTGTAAAATGTTCTGTATTGGCAACTTCTTGTGTCGATGTAACCGAAACACTTGCTGTTAAGTCTGATGTAGTATCGAGGGTACCAACATCAGCGTTAGAAATACTCCAATTGAGTGAGGCATCAAGTTTTGTAGATATTTTTTGTGTTTTTCCATTGATGTCAGTAAATGTGATCGTAACGGCATCGCCTTCTTTAGGGTTTTGAAGCGCTGTCGTATTGCTAATGGTTCCACTTAAACTGGCTTTTCCTGAAGCAGTTGGTGTGACAGTAGCGGTATAATCAGCTGCATTTAGAGGAACTACAACGGCATCCGTGACAACTTTTGGATCAAGATTAGCACCGTAGGAAACTTTAGATGTTGCTACTGGTGGATAGTAAAGAATATCTGGCAATGTGACTTTTGTTTGGCCCCCAACACTTCCTAAAGGGACGTCATCCATAGGTGTAATGGCATAAGGCGTTACAGGAGTAGTTGATGTGGATTTATAATATGTTCCAAATT
>Ga0074197_1001325_pt1 | contig 21575 bp, 16 predicted proteins | sample EPASupsiteSAE305_FD_64526 | JGI IMG/M metagenome (GOLD analysis project Ga0074197, IMG submission 64526) | Bioremediated contaminated groundwater microbial communities from EPA Superfund site, New Mexico - SAE3-05 reassembly with SPADES | ecosystem: Environmental > Aquatic > Deep subsurface >...
ACCCTCCGGTACGGCATGTTCCATACAGCGTATAGGAAACAACATTGTTTTCAAGGTGGGTACTTCATCCGTGACCTACACTGGAACCTCTGCTGACAAAGCGCTTCGGTTGGTAGCAGCAGCAAACCTACCTTCGACTGCCTCAAATTTCACTATAGGCGGGGCTTCTTTCGGGGCTTTTTATAATGCCCCCAATATTGCATTCAGTTATAGCCCGTCAATGACCTCCACAAAAAACTACATTGCAACAAAGGTACCCCGTATCCCGGTAACCGAACTTCCGGCAAGCCGTACCGCAGATAAGTATTCCGAAGATGTCCGGTACTTTGACGGACTGGGCAGGCCTATCGAGACGGTATCTATATCTGCCAGCCCTACAGGAAGGGATATAGTTACGCAAATAGGTTATGATGTCAACGGGAGACAGGTTTATGATTACCTGCCATTTACCAAAGCATCGAATAACGGGGCCTATGTGAGCGGGACTTCGTACCTCACCGGTTTTTATGCCTCGGGGAATACCAATGGGGTAGCCACTGAGACCAGCAGCGCTGCCCTGAAAGTTGAAAAGGTATATGAAAGTTCGCCGTTGGATCGTGTGGAATCTGTTATTCCCCAGGGTACGCCTTGGAGGACCAGGCCTGTTTCCTCGGATTACGAAGCCAATATTTCCGGCAACGTTTACCTTTTTACCGTTACCGAAAGTACCAACGCCTACCTCCGTAAAACCGGGACATATGCTGCAGGCACCCTTTATGTGACGCGTACTACGGATGAAGACGGGCATTGGACGGCAGAGTATATTGATATGGATGGAAAAACCATTATGAAGGAATCGAATGACGGCACCAACACTCTTCGGACTTATTATGCCTACGACCGTTTCGGGCTGCTCCGTTTTGTTGTTTCGCCTAAAGCAGTAGCTTCAATTGCAACCGGTTCTACTGCCGCTAACTATTATTACACCCTGAGCTGGCTGAAAGAGCTCTGCTATTATTATGAATATGACGAAAAAAAGCGGACCACGCTCAAACGGCTACCGGGCTCCGATCCGGTATATATGGTATATGATGCCGACGACCGATTGGTGTTGACCCAGGACGGTGTCCAGCGGCTTAAAACACCGGATGAATGGTCGTTTGTTAAATACGATGCCCTCGACAGGCCTGTACTGACCGGGGTGCTGACAACGACCTATACGGTTACCGAGCTGCGCAACCTGTTCAAAAGTGAAACAGCCCGGCTCAGCGAGACTCCCCTGCCAGCCGATACTTATTTATATACCTACAATTCGAGTTATCCGGCATCTGTAACCATTACGGCAGGCAACATCCATACCATCACCTATTACGACAGCTACCCGTCCTCTACTTCTGCTATGGGATATGTCCAGTTGGGTTCCGATTTTGATGTGACCCCCAGCCCGGCCATCCATGGCAGGGTAACAGTAACCAAAACCAGGCCTATTCAGGAAGGTACATCGTTTAATCTTACCAACACATTTACTACAACCAAACTGTTTTATGATGCCTATGGCAGGACTATTGAAACTTATACGGTTGATTACAACAACCTGACCACGGTTGCAAACAGCCAATACGACTTTACCGGGAACCTACTGAAGACACAGAAACAGGTGAAGGAGGTTAATACCGAGTTGGTGAACATTACCCAACGCATGGCCTACGACCACCGCAACCGGCTGCTGGAGACCTGGCACCAGATTGGCAGCAACGCCGAGGTATTGCTGGCCCAGCACAGTTACAACGAACTGGGGCAGGAGATCGAGAAAAAAACAGGGTTCCACAATACCTATTTCCCCTACCTGCAATATACCGATTACAGCTACAACATCCGTGGGTGGCTCACAGCCATCAACAACAGCACGGTGGGCGACGGCGAGGGCGACCTGTTCGGCATGGAACTGCTCTACAATTCCACCAACAGCACGTTGGGCAACAGTGCCTGCTATAACGGCAATATTTCGGGTACCATCTGGACCACCCTCGGGCTCGAAAAGAAGGGTTACAGATATGACTATGATGGATTGAACCGGCTTAGGAATTCGGTTTACAAGCAGGGAAGCTCCCTTGGTACCGAAGGGGCTTTCAATGAATACTGTATGTATGACCTCAACGGGAACATCGCCACATTGGCCCGTTTCCAGAACAGTGTAATGATCGACGACGTGACTTACCACTACAGCAACTCCGAAAACGGGAACAAACTGCAATATGTAAGCGACACCCCTGTGGAGGACGGCGGCCTAATTGACCGGAATAATACCACCGCCGATTACTCCTATGATGTTAACGGGAACATGGTGGCCGATTTAAATAAAAGGATGAATATTGCCTACAATTACCTAAATTTACCTGCAAAAATAACCACCACCTTGAACACTACCGACAAGGTGGAATATTTATACGATGCCATGGGGAACAAGCTGGCTAAAATGGTAAGCGGGGGCAGCAGCCTTTATGAATACTACCTGGGCGGTGTGGTGCTTAAAAAGGTGCAACAGACAGATGCCTTTTCAGTAGGATACCTGTTGATGCCCGAAGGGCGGGTAGATTATGCCAGCGGAGGCCCTATTTACGAGTACCACCTGAAGGACCACCTGGGCAACACGCGTGTGGCTTTTATTAAAGGGAGTAACGGCGGCGCCGAAGCTGTTCAAAAGTCAGATTATTACCCTTTTGGGCTTAAAATGGCATTGGGCGGTTTAAACAACGACAACAGATACCTGTACAACGGCAAGGAGCTGCAGGACAACCTGCTGGGCGGCATCAACTTGGATTTATACGATTATTCAGCCAGGTACTACGATCCGCAACTGGGAAGGTGGCACAGTGTTGACCCGATGGCGGAATTGTCCGCCAACATGTCCCCCTATACCTATGGAAACGACAACCCGGTATTTTACACCGACCCCACAGGGATGGTTGATGAAGCGTTTGATGGGGTAAGGGGTTGGGGGAACGGAGATGATATATCAGAGGATCCGCCTGAAGGTCATTGGGTCTACCATGATCACAGACGGTGGTGGGAATCTGGTACTCCCCCACAATCTCCCTGGTGGAGCAGGATAATTACCGATCCTGAAGAAATACGTGAGGAATATGAACGTTTAGGGACCGTTTTGGATGAAAATGAAGCCAAAGCAGGAGGGGGTAATATATCACTTTATTTTGATGGGAATAGATTATCGATTATAAATGAAAGTACAGGTAGTTCGGTTTATAGTTCTATCGCATATTCAGGGAAAGGAGAAGGTATGAATAATCCAGCTTTTCAACAGGTTGCAAATATTGGTACTATTCCTCAAGGAAATTACACATTTACTATGGATGGAATTCAAACAATTTCTACAAGGAATATAATGCTTGGAGCGATTGGTAGAGGAGAATGGCGAGGAGGTACAGATTCTTGGGGTGATACGAGAGTATGGTTAACTCCTTCACCATATACAGAGACTTATGGAAGAGGTGGTTTTACTATCCATGGTGGGTCAACGCCAGGAAGTCGTGGGTGTTTAGATTTGGTAGGAAATAATAACGCATTTTTCAATGCATTGCAAAATGTAACGGGAGGGCAAAATCAGGTAATTTTAAGAGTTCGGTATTGATGATGAGAAAAATAATAAAAATTAAAACAATAATAGGTATAATAGTAGCCCTTATATTGGGGCTACTAATCCTATTAGACATTTTTGCAATAGCAGATGAGCCAACAGATTATATAAGAGTTTGTCAAATCTCAGATAGTTCACCTCATTGGATATTCAAAAGTGTGTCAAATTATATTATCTGGAGTTTAGGACAAGCAACTATTTGTTTTATATATGTTGCTTTATCATTAATAGTATTAATAAGAAAACAATCAAAGATTTTAATGAAATCTTTGATTGTTTTTGAAATAATAATGTTGATTTGGTTTATCCGATATTACTTCCTTTTTTATGCCTCAGGTTTTGACCATTACCCAGGTTTTGACCCTTATATTTTTTGATATTGGCAATATTGATTTAATAAATTCTGGGCAGGAGTGAATTTTAACTCTAAAGCTTTTTTGAGGTCTTTGCAACCTTCATCATTATAACCTAATTGGATTTTTGCAAAGCCTCTATTATAGTAATATTCGCCATCATCATTTTTTTCTACAATTGCTTTATCTAAATAGACTATAGCTTCTTTGTAATTAAATACTTTTATAAAGCAAACGCCAAGGTTATAGTAGGTCTCTCTATAACCTTTTTTAATTTCATTTGCTTTTAAGAAGTGGGTTATTGCATCATTGCAATAACCTCCATTTTGCAAGCATGTTGCGGAATAAGCAACGCCAAGCCCGTAGTGTGCTTCTAATTTATTCGCATCAATTTTAAGAGCTGCATTATATTTATCAATAGCCTGACTTAAATTACCTTGCTTTAGAAACTCAAAACCTTGATTTACTAACTTGTCGCATTGTGAGTTTTGAGAATACATAGTCATTGTAATAAATAATAATAGAATACTAAACACCTGTTTCATGATATGAAAATTTATAATGCAGCAATATTTTTTTGCAGATAATCTTTAAACCTCTTTTTAGAAACGAAAGTCTCAATCAGCTTGAGCAGTATGCCTTTTTCTTCCTCGTTCAGCTCGTTAATAAGCTGTAATTGCTCAAGGGCTGCTTTGTCGTTCATGGAAACCTCGTTTGGTACTCCGTTTTTCTCGTCAAAGAAAATAACATCATCTACCGACATCCCGAAATTTTTAGCAATCTGGATAAGGCAATCCACAGGTATTTCCTGTTGGTTGTTCTCCATTTTGGAGTAACCAGACCTATGCGTATGGATTAAATCAGCCATTTGTTGCTGCGTGTAACCCTTATTCTCTCTCAATTTCTTTAAACTATCGCCGAGCTTCATAACTCATTATTTTAATCACAAAGGTATTAAATTAGAACATTTATGGCAATATTGAGCGATAAAAGAAAAATTGCTTGTTCTATATGAGAACATTTATTTATCTTTGTTGTGTTCTAAATAATCACAAAGAGTTTTTTGCTATGGAAATACAAGAGATAAAACAAAAGCTTACGATGGCACAGGTACTGGCTAAGTACAACCTAAAACCCGATAAACATTTACGCCTATGCTGCCCTTTCCATGAAGATAAAACCCCGAGCTTTCAGGTTTATTATAAAACACATACGGCATATTGCTTTAGTTCCAACTGCCCCACACATGGCAAAAGCTTGGATGTGATTGACTTTATAATGTACAAAGAGGGCTTCGACAAGCTCAGCCCCCAAGAAGCAAAGCACGAAGCCATTCTAAAAGCACAGGATTTTATAGGCATACCGAACCCAACAACACCACAACCAAAGCCAACACCCAAACCAGAGAGCCTACAACCTACACCCGAAGAACGGGCAGCCTTTTTAAACAAAATGTTCACCTACTTTAAAAATGCCGTTTACAACAGCAAACCGGCACAGGAATATTTGCAAAGCCGCAAGCTTGATTTTGTCAAAACAGAAGTGGGCTATAACTCCGGCCAGTTCCACCACGGGGCAAGGAAAGACGAAACCCTGATAAACCGATGCTTACAGCTTGGTTTATTGAATGACAACAACCTTAAATCAAGGACAGGCGAACCCGCCTACAATGTTTTTGGAAAGTGCTGCATAGTCTTTGCACTCAGGAACAAACAAAACCAAGTAACAGGCTTATACTTCAGAAGCACCCTGAACAACAAAGAAAACAGGCATTTTTATTTAAAAGACAGGCAAGGGCTTTACCCTTGCTACCCGAAACCCGAAACGAAACGGTTGATTTTAACCGAGGCAATCATAGACACAGCAAGCCTTTTATTAATCCCCGAAATAACTAAAGAATATGAATTGCTTTCCTGCTTTGGCACCAATGGGCTGACCGAGGAACACAAGGCGGCCATAAAAGAACTAAAGCAGCTTAAAGAGGTTGTTTTGTTCTATGATGGAGACGGGGCAGGGAAAGAAGCCATAAACCACCATTCAGAAACCTTGCACCAACTTAGACCAGGCATTAAAATTACTTATGTTGAAACCCCTGAGAACGAGGACATAAACAGCCTTTGGCAAGGCCATGAACCGGAAATATTTACCCATCTGCTGGAGAATAGGAAACCTTTTTCTTTTTCAACTGAAAAAAAAGTAAATGAAAACCCAGTTGAAAAAGAAAAACCACTCAATACAGAATCGACAATCAAAACGAATCCATCTTTTTTAGATACGACAAACCCAGAGCAAATAATCTACGAATCCGAAACCCTGAAAATAACCATCTGGGGAGGCATTGAGAAAGAGAATTTAAGCCGCTTAAAGGTGAGTTTGCACATCAAGAATAAAACCGACAAATATAAAAGCTTCAGGGACGATGTAAACCTGTACAGCCACGGCAGCATGCAAAAGCTGGTACAGAACATTGCAGAAACCCTGGAACTAAGCACAGGCCTTGTAATAAAAACCCTAACCAATTTAACCGAAAGGCTCGAAGAATACAGGCTACAGGAAAGAACCGAGCATGTAAGGGCTTCACAACCCAAACAATACGAAATGAGCGAAGCCGAAAAAGCAGAAGCCACCGCCTTTTTAAAAGATAAGAACCTGATAAAAAACACACTTTACGGCATTGAAAAGAGCGGATTGGTAGGCGAACAGAACAACGGCTTATTACTGTTTTTGCTTTACTTATCAAGGTTTTTTGACGAACCCTTACACGCCATCATCTTTGGCAAGTCCGGCAGCGGTAAAACCTACCTACAAACCAAAGTAAGCGAATGTTTACCGGAGGAATCTGTAAGGACAATCACCAGCCTAACCGAAAACACACTTTATTACTCGGCCAAAGACTTTTGGAAACACAAAGTTTTATTGATAGAAGATTTAGAAGGCGTTTACAACGCATTTTTACCGCTCAGGGAGTTTATGAGCAAACAAAGCATTACCAAACTCACCACCGACAAGGACGCAAAAGGCAACAACGTACAAAAAATATTAACCGTAGAAGGCCCGATATGCGTGAGCGGTGCAACCACCATGGAAAGCATTTATGAGGACAACGCCAACCGTTCCTATTTACTGCATGTCGATGAAACACCCGAACACTTAGGGCAAGTATTGCAGTTCCAGAGGCAGCAACAAGCTGGGTTAATCAACGAAACCAACCAAACAGGCGCAAGGCTTGTATTAAGGAACTCACAAAGGCTATTAAAGCAAGTCAAGGTAATCAACCGCTATGCAACAGACTTGGTAATCCCGGACTGTGTGTTTAAGAAGCTCAGAACCAACATGCACTATTTACGGCTAATAGAGATAATCACCTTTTACCACCAGCAGCAACGGCCATGGAAGAAGAACCAAAACAATGAATATTACATTGAAACCTCATTAACCGATATAGAATGGGCAAATTATCTTGTAAAAGACACTTTGCTAAGAAAGAGCGATGAACTGAACGGAGAAACACGCCAGTTCTTTGAAAACCTGAAAACAGCAGTAAGAAAGGACAACCCGAAACAATACACTTTTTTTGCAAACGAGATACGCAAAACATACCGAATGCACCCGATGAAGCTGTCAAGGCTTTTAATGTACCTGGAACAAAGGGGATTAATCAAACAAGTAGGCAACAACAGGCAAACAGGCCATGAATACAGCATTACAGTTTGGGACGATTACCAGCTATTGGAGAGCCATGTAAACATACTGGACAGGGTATTGGAGCAACTAAAATCCAAAGGCAATGGCAAAACAGAAGCCTTTCACACTGCTTTCACACCGCTTTCACAACCTACCGATGTGAAAGGAAACGAAGTAAATATCAATTAGTTACAGAGGTTTAGAGTTGCTTTCACAGCTTTCACACGGCAAGAGCAAGAGGGGGTATTTTTTAAAAAGGTCGTAGCAAATTAATAAAAAGCTCATGAACGTAGAATTTACAAGGCTTACAGAAGGTTTTAAAGAGTGGCTCCACATCATAGGTTATGCGCCCAGCACCATAGATAGTTTGCCAAGAAGGGCAGCCGAACTGTTGGAATATGTACAAACACAAGGCATTAACAGTTTATCACAAGTTCAAAGCCAGCATATAAGAGCCTATTACGAAACCCTGAAAATAAAGAAAAGCAGCCAAACTGGGAAACTACTCCGAAACTCCACATTAAACGGTATTATAAGAGCTTGGAAACTGTTTGCCCATTACCTCGAAGAAACCGACCAAGGCACGCTAAACGTTGATTTACCCTACGAGCGGGATGATGCCATCGAGCGGGAAATATTGACCACCCAAGAAATCAAAGCACTTTACAATGCAGCAGACGAAACCATTTTAGGACTGAGAGACAGGGCAATATTAAGTGTTTACTATGGTTGCGGGTTAAGGAGCAACGAAGGGATGAGCCTTGATTTATCGGACGTGATGGTGGAAAAAGGCTTGCTGTATGTAAGGAAAGGCAAGGGTTATAAGGAAAGATATGTTCCGTTTACGGAAAGCCTAAAAACCGATTTTAGGTTATACCTTCAGGAATGCCGGCCCAAACTGGTAAAGCAACCAAACGAAGAAGCATTTTTGGTAAACAACCAAGGAAAACGCATCGGCAGCAGCACCCAAACCAAAAGGCTGAAAGGACTTTTAAAACAGGCAAACATCACAAAACCAATAGGGCTGCACAACCTGAGGCACTCCATCGCCACGCACCTTTTAAAATCGGGGATGCAGATAGAAGACATTGCGAAGTTCCTTGGCCATGCTTACATATCCAGCACCCAGATTTACACCCATATTGCCCACGAATACGAAGATTTACAATGAAGTTGAGAGAAGCGAAGCGGACAGGAACCACACCTTTTGCGGGAGACTTTGAACAGTATTTACAAGAAAAGCCATTACGGAAAAGGACCATTTTAGCAGTATTACTCTATACAAAACGGTTCTTGCATTGGCTCGATGAAGAAGGGTTAAGCCTTGAAGCCTGTAAATACAACGACCTGTTAAGCTTTATAAAGAAGTACAGGGACAAAGGGTTAAACCCCAACAACCTGAACAAGCACCTTCGGGGCGTGAAATACTATCTTGAATACAAGAAAGGACAAGGGGAAATAAGCTACAACCCTGCTGCAAACCTTATGGTGAAAGGAGAATGCACGACACTCCCAAAAGACATATTAAGCAAAGAACAGATAGAACAGGTTTACAACGAATACGAGGCGCAAACCCCCGTACAAAAGCGCAACAAGGTAATATTGGGCTTGTACGTTTACCAAGGCTTGACAAGGGAGGAAATAGAAAACCTCGAACCAACAGACATAAACCTTAATAAAGGCACAATCCTAATCAGAAGAAATGTAAGGTTAAGGCAACGCATGTTGCCACTAAACGCCTCGCAGGTACTGCAATTACAGGAATATGTAACCCAAATACGAAAACAGCTTTTAAAGTTAAAAGGACAAGAGAGCGACAAGCTGTTTGTTACCATTGGCGACAGCCAGAAAATGAAAGACGCACTAAAAGAGCTATTGAACGAACTGCAACGCAAATACCCGTTTTTAATCAGCTTCACACAAATCCGCACCACTGTAATTTACTTCTGGGTAAAAGAAAAGAACATACGGGAAACCCAATACCTCGCAGGACACGCCAGCATCCACAGCACACAGCGTTACAAACAGGTAAGCCTGGACGATTTACAGCTGCAGCTGGACTTGTTCCACCCGCTCAAATAGCCCAATAGAAAGAAAAAGAAAAAAGAAAAGGATAACCCCACGCACAAGAACAGGAAAAGCGGTGTTCGTCATCGGTCGTCAGCAAAAAATCACGCCAAACCATTGCAGCAAAAATTTATATAAATGAAATTTTTTAAGGCATAAATTATAGCTGCAATGCCCTGCGGGTGAGTTTGTCATGCTTTTTGCGTTCCTCCCTCTTTCTCACGGCAGCTCACTTGTATTTTTTGCCGTGTTCCGTTACTCTCCACACCACAAAAAACCCAACCGCTGCCCATATTATGCGGGCCTGCGGGTCGCATCGGGCTTCGTGTTTGTCATGGTTTTTGACCTTACGCACAAATGCCGACCCAAAATCAAAAACACACGCCAAACCCTCGTTGCAAGCAATAGCCACAAACGGTTTTCGTACCTCAAACCCCTGTTTGTGCCACCCTTGCTCCATCCGCTTAGTCCCGCCAGCACAGACAACTGCAAAGAAAAATTGCAGTTGCTCTCCCAACGCTGGCTCAAGGCTGTTTTTCCTACGCACGCAGTTAAGAAAGCAACAGGTTAAAATAGTAGAAGGAAAATTTGTTTTTGTTTACGGGGTGTCCTATTAATACGAGAATAACCCAATAACTGAAGTGAATACTTTAGAATTATCAGTAAGGGTTATTTCCCGTATTAACAGGATATTATCATCATCATGCAGTTGAACTTTTTTCTTTCAACTGAAAAAATGAAAAGCATAAAACCCCTTAAACCAAAACCTTAGGCGACCAAAAAGCGAAGTATGGTTTTGGAGCAAAAGGAAACGGAATAAATGGGAAGTGTGTCGGCCTGTGGGTTTATGCCGTAGTCTTTTGAGTAAAAACAATACGGGCTTACTTTTGCCCTGAGGGCTTTGGTTTAATGTTCCAATCAAAAATACAGTTCAATGTTGGCGGTGCTGTTCCATCGGAGCGGGCGGGTCGGCTTGCGGGGCTATTTTGCATAATGTTATTATAAGGCAGCTTTGGCCCGGCGGCGGCTTTGTGCGGCTGTTCTGATAATGCCACATTATGTAACAATAGCTTGGGGCGGTTTTTACCGGCGGGCCTTTTTGTTTTGCGGGCTGGGGCAGCTCTTTTACTTTTTGCTTTTGCCATAAGTTCAATTATCCCAATTAAAAGAAAAAAGGAAATGTGCTGCATGCGGGTTGCACAAAAAGCATGACGGTAAAAACCACAGATGGGCTGGCGCGGGGAGTAACAAACAGCGAAGGGAATTTTTAGGGCTGTTTGGTACGTGGGGTTTTTTCTTTCATCTGAAACCCAATTGAAAAGAAAAAAAATGATAGATTTGTTAACGGAAGCAAAGGTTCTTTAAAAAGCTGGGAAAAACAGGAGTCTGGCAAAGTCGGAAAGCCTGAATTTTGGGGAGTAGGTTGCGGAGTTGCCCAAGCAGGAGGGGGTACATGTCCAGATTGTCTCAACCCATCAACCGTAGGCAATAATTTATTAGGCTTGACTTATCCTGGAGGAAATAATCCACGAACTTATTCTGGAAAGTATACATATTCTTATGTACCTGGTCGATTATCGGAATATCCAGCGATTGGACATGACAGGCGCTATGATAATTTAGGAACAGCTGGGGCGAAGGGATTGCTTACCGATACACGGGCAATTGGTGCAGATTGGAGATTTGTTGGAGAAGAGCTTGGTATAGCGTTGAACCCTTTCAATGACCCTATTACCAGAATGCAAGCGTTCATTTTAGGTGAAGGGTTAGGGCTGGCCTCATTTCCCAAAACGCTCTACCAGTTATCTCAACCCAATGGTTTCCTTGAGATTATTATGTGGTATAATGTAAGCAATGTGGGCGTTACAAACACCCCCAGTAATCACACACATTAAAATCAGATTTTATGAAAAGAATACTTTCTTCAATTATCACGCTAAATACTGTATTGTTGTTTAGCTGTGTGTCCTGTAATTTTGCCCCAGGAAGTTATCCGTATGCAGAGCGATATGAAATCAGTTGTAGCGAATCGGATTTAATCAATGCTGTTGAAAAATTTAAAAGAGATAATCCAGAATATCTTGTACCATCACAGACTCAATTAAAAGACGGACGAAGTGATGAGAATGACCATTGGTATCATGTATATTTTTATTACAAGAATGATAATGAAATAGTTTATACATGGATTAGAAAATCCAATGAGCAAACAACCACTCTTGCTTTTGTGGCGATAAATAATGGTTTGACATTAGGTAACTGGAAGGATATAAACAAAGGATTTTCTAAAGAAGGGAATAAGCTTCAGAAGGAAAAATTTGAACGCCTTATTTTAAATGAAATTAAAAAGCAAATCCAATAGATATAAAAAGCCCGAGCAATCGGGCTTTTTGATTTAAACAGGAACATCCTTAATAAGTTCTTTAATTTCGCTATCCGAGATGTTTTCTTTTTCGCCTTTATCGTAAATGGAGAACAGATAAACAGTTTGGTTAACTATTTTAACCTGGGTCATAACCCTTGCGCCTCCTGATTTGCCCTTACCTTTGCTTTTAATGGCAAGGCGTACTTTGTAGATTTGGTTGCCTAAATGAGTTCCTGAAGCCGGGTTTTCTGAAAGAGCTTTCCCGAGTTCATCCAGGTCAGCTTTAAGCGAGGGGTATTTTTTAGAAAGCCTTTTTGCTTCTTTTTTAAAGTTTTCGGTAAGTTCTACGCTATAACTCATTGAGGAAATCTTTTAAAGGTGTAGCCTTCATTTTCCCTTGCTCAATGAGTTGCATTTCTTTGAGACCCGCACGGATATTATCTTTAATTTCTTCTTTGGTTGGGGAATTGTCCACCTTCACAAAGTCGAAATTTTTAATCAGTTCCATAAAAAATGGAATCTTGTTATCCTGAATCTGTATTGTAAGCTGTGCCATTTTGTTGGATTTTTAAACTACGTAAGCTCTCTTTGCTTTATTATCACGGATTACCGTATCTATTAAAAAGAACAATTTGTCTTTTACGGTAGGTTCAAGGCTCTCAATATCCTGAATGCGTTGAACGGTCTTTTTGTCGAAATGGGCGTTAACGCCTTCGCCAGTCAAATAATCCAAAGAAACCTCCAACGCATCAGCAATTTTACGGGCAGCCTCAATAGAAGGAACAGCCTCGCCACGCTCATACTTGCCAATCATGACCCTTGACACGGTGCTTTTGTCGGCCAAATCGGTTTGTGACCATTTCTTTTGCTCTCTTAAATCCGCAATTATTTTACCTGTATTCATATCCTTAAAGATATATTTATGTGCTAAAATGTAAGTTATTGGCAAATTTACGAAATTATAAGATAAAATAAAACCTTAAAAGTATTTGCAAAAATGAAAGTATAGGGTAAATTTGTATCCGATAATTACATCTATGTTTTTGAAAATATATTTTCATTATGGAAATCCAAGAAATAAAACAGCGTTTAACGATGGCTCAGGTACTGGCCAAGTACAACCTAAAACCCGATAAACATTTACGCCTATGCTGCCCCTTCCATGAAGATAAAACCCCGAGTTTGCAGGTTTACTACAAAACACATACGGCCTATTGCTTTAGTTCCAACTGCCCCACGCATGGCAAAAGCTTAGATGTAATCGACTTTATAATGTACAAAGAGAAATGCAACAAGCACGAAGCCATTTTAAAAGCACAGGATTTTATAGGCATCCCGAACCCAACAACACCACAACCAAAGCCAACGCCCAAACCCGATAAACCCGAACCCACCACCGAAGAAAGGGCAGCCTTTTTAAACAAGATGTTTACCTACTTTAAAAACGCCGTTTACAACAGCAAACCCGCACAGGGATACATACAAGGTCGCAAGCTTGATTTTGTCAAAACAGAAGTAGGCTATAACTCCGGCCAGTTCCACCACGGTACAAGGAAAGACGAAACATTAATAAACCAATGCTTACAGCTTGGTTTATTAAATGACCACAACCTTAAATCAAGGACAGGGGAACCGGCCTACAATGTTTTTGGAAAGACTTGCATTGTCTTTGCACTCAGGAACAAGCAGAACCATGTAACAGGGTTATACTTCAGAAGTACCATAAACAACAAAGACCAAAAACACTTTTATTTAAAAGACCGTCAAGGGCTTTACCCCTGCTACCCGAAACCCGAAACCAAAAAACTGATATTAACCGAGGCAATCATAGACACAGCAAGCCTTTTATTAATCCCCGAAATAACTAAAGAATATGAATTGCTTTCCTGCTTTGGCACCAATGGGCTGACCGAAGAACACAAGGCGGCCATTAAAGAACTAAAGCAGCTTAAAGAGCTTGTTTTGTTTTACGATGGAGACGGGGCAGGGAAAGAAGCCATAAACCACCACTCAGAAACCTTGCACCAGCTTAGACCGGGAATAAAAATTACTTACATAGAAACCCCGGAAAACGAGGACATAAACAGCCTTTGGCAAGGCCACGAACCGGAAATATTTACCCATCTGCTGGAGAATAGGAAACCTTTTTCTTTTTCAACTGAAAAAAAAGTAAATGAAAACTCAGTTGAAAAAGAAAAAGCACTCAATACAGAATCTGCAATCAACACGAATCCATCTTTTTTAGATACGACAAACCCGGAGCAAATAATCTACGAATCCGAAACCCTGAAAGCAACCATCTGGGGAGGCATTGAGAAAGAGAATTTAAGCCGCTTAAAAGTAAGCCTGCACATAAAAAACAAAACCGACAAGTATAAAAGCTTCAGGGACGATGTAAACCTGTACAGCCACGGCAGCATGCAAAAGCTCGTACAGAACATTGCAGAAACCTTGGAACTGAGCACTGGCCTTGTAATAAAAACACTGACCGATTTAACCGAAAAGCTTGAAGAATACAGGCTACAGGAAAGAACCGAGCATGTAAGGGCTTCAAAACCCAAACAATACGAAATGTCAGAAACCGAAAAAGCAGAAGCCACCGCCTTTTTAAAAGATAAAAACCTGATACAAAACACCCTGAACGGCATTGAAAAGAGCGGATTGGTAGGCGAACAGAACAACGGGCTATTATTGTTTTTGCTGTATCTATCAAGGTTTTTTGATGAACCACTACACGCCATCATTTTTGGTAAGAGTGGCAGCGGAAAGACCTATTTACAAACCAAAGTAAGCGAATGTTTACCCGAAGAAAGTGTAAGAACCATTACCAGCCTAACCGAAAACACCCTGTATTACTCAGCCAAAGACTTCTGGAAACACAAGGTTTTATTGATAGAAGACTTAGAAGGCGTTTACAATGCTTTTTTACCGCTCCGGGAATTTATGAGCAAGCAGAGCATTACCAAACTCACCACCGACAAGGACGCCAAAGGCAACAATGTACAGAAAATATTAACCGTTGAAGGCCCGATATGTGTAAGCGGTGCAACCACCATGGAAAGTATCTACGAGGACAACGCCAACCGCTCGTATTTACTGCATGTTGACGAAAGCCCCAACCATTTAGCCGAAGTGTTAAACTTCCAACGCCAGCAACAAGCCGGGTTAATCAACGAAACCAACCAAACAGGCGCAAGGCTTGTATTAAGGAACTCACAACGATTATTAAAACAAGTCAAGGTAATCAACCGCTATGCAACGGATTTAGTAATCCCGGATTGTGTATTTAAAAAGCTGCGGACCAATATGCACTACCTGAGATTAATAGAAATAATCACCTTTTACCACCAGCAGCAACGGCCATGGAAGAAGAACCCAAACAATGAATATTATATTGAAACCTCTTTAACCGATATAGAATGGGCAAACTATCTGGTAAAAGAAACATTACTGAGAAAGTCCGACGAACTGAACGGGGAAACGCGCCAGTTCTTTGAAACCCTTAAAAACCTTGTACAAAAGGACAACCCAAAGCAGACCGCATTTTTGGCAAGGGACATCCGCCACACCCTGAGGATGCACCCCATGAAGCTGACAAGGCTCTTAAGCCAGTTGGAAAGCCGAAACCTCATAAAAAGGATAAGCAGCCGCCAAAGCGGCTATGAATATGAGATTACAAGCTTTGAGGATTACGAACTTTTGAAACACGGGGTTAATATCCTCGATAGGGTTTTAGAGCAGTTAAAGGCTAAATACGATGGCAAAAACGGCAAAACAGTTGACCTTCACACCAGCTTCACAGGTGCTTCACAAAATGGCGCATCGGTTCAAAATGCTAATTAACAACAGTTTAAACACCTTCCTTCACAGCTTCACAAGCTTCACACGGCAAGAGCAAGAGGGGTATAAAAAAACATCGTAGCCCATGGACAGATTACACAAATATCAGATAAACCCAACGTTTACAAGGCTTACAGAGGGTTTTAAAGAATGGCTGCACATCATAGGTTATGCGCCCAGCACCATAGACAGTTTACCCAGAAAGGCAGCCGAACTGTTGGAATATGCACAAACACAAGGCATTAACAGTTTATACCAAGTTCAAAGCCAGCATATTAGAGCCTATTATGAAACCCTGAAAATAAAGAAAAGCCAACAAACCGGGCAATTACTCCGAAACTCCACACTAAACGGCATTATAAGGGCATGGAAACTGTTTGCCCACTACCTCGAAGAAACCGACCAAGGCACGTTAAACGTTGATTTACCCTACGAGATAGACGAATCCATCGAGCGGGAAATATTGACCACCCAAGAAATTAAAGCACTTTACAACGCTGCAGACGAAACCATTTTAGGGTTACGGGACAGGGCAATATTAAGCGTTTATTATGGTTGCGGGTTAAGGAGCAACGAAGGGATGAGCCTTGATTTATCGGATGTTATGGTGGAAAAAGGCTTGCTGTATGTTCGCAAAGGCAAGGGATATAAAGAAAGATACGTACCGTTTACGGAAAGCCTAAAAACTGATTTTAGGTTATACCTTCAGGAATGCCGACCCAAATTAGTAAAGCAACCAAATGAAGAGGCTTTTTTAGTAAACAACCAAGGTAAACGAATCGGCAGCAGCACCCAAACCAAAAGGCTGAAAGAACTTTTAAAACAGGTAAACATCACAAAACCAATCGGGCTGCACAACCTGCGGCACTCCATCGCCACACATCTTTTAAAATCAGGGATGCAGATAGAAGACATTGCGAAGTTCCTTGGCCATGCCTACCTGTCGAGTACCCAAATTTATACCCATATAGCCCACGAATATGAAGATTTACAATGAAGTTGAGAGAAGTGAAGCGAACCGAAACCACGCCTTTTGTGGGAGACTTTGAACAGTATTTACAGGAAAGGCCGTTACGAAAAAGAACTATTATAGCCAATTTACTCTATACAAAACGGTTCTTACAGTGGCTCGATGAAGAAGGGTTAAGCCTTGAAGCCTGTAAATACAACGACCTGTTAAGTTTTATAAAGAAGTACAGGGACGAAGGGTTAAACCCCAACAACCTGAACAAGCACCTGCGGGGCGTGAAATATTACCTTGAATACAAGAAAGGACAAGGGGAAATAAGCTACAACCCTGCTGCAAACCTTATGGTGAAAGGAGAATGCACGACACTCCCAAAAGACATATTAAGCAAAGAACAGATAGAACAGGTTTACAACGAATACGAGGCGCAAACCCCCGTACAAAAGCGCAACAAGGTAATATTGGGCTTGTACGTTTACCAAGGTTTGACAAGGGAGGAAATAGAAAACCTGGAACCAAACGACATCAACCTGAACAAAGGCACAATCCTAATCAGAAGAAATGTAAGGTTAAGACAGCGTATGTTACCGCTTAACGCCTCGCAGGTTTTGCAATTACAGGAATATGTAACCCAAATCAGAAAACAGCTTTTAAAGTTAAAAGGACAGGAAAGCGACAAGCTGTTTGTCACCATCGGCGACAGCCAGCAAATGAAAGATGCACTAAAGGAGTTATTGAACGAACTGCAACGCAAATACCCGTTTTTAATCAGCTTCACACAAATCCGCACCACTGTAATTTACTTCTGGGTAAAAGAAAAGAACATACGGGAAACCCAATATCTTGCAGGACATGCCAGCATCCACAGCACCCAGCGTTACAAACAAGTGAGTTTAGACGATTTACAATTGCAGTTGGACTTGTTCCACCCGCTCAAATAGCCCAATAGAAAAGAAGAAAAAAGAAAAGGAAAACCCCACGCACAAGAACAGGAAAAGCGGTGTTCGGCATCGGTCGTCAGCATAAAATCACGCCAAACCGCCCCAACACTTTTTTATAGACATATTTATTTTCAATTGAATAAAAAAAAGTTGGTTCGCCCTGCGGGTTCCGCTTCGCTCCAGTTTGTCATGCTTTTTGCGTTCCTCCCTCTTTCTCACGGCAGCTCTCTTGTGTTTGTTGCCGTTTTCCGCTGAAGCTCCAAACCACAACAAACCCAACCGCTGCCCATTTTATGCGGGCCTGCGGGTCGCATCGGGCTTCGTGTTTGTCACTATTTTTGCGAACTGACCAAAGGCAAAAATACCGCCAAACCCTCGTTGCAAGCAATAGCCACAAACGGTTTTCGTACCTCAAACCCCTGTTTGTGCCACCCTTGCTCCATCCGCTTAGTCCCGCCCGCACAGACAACTGCAAAGAAAAATTGCAGTTGCTCTCCCAACGCTGGCTCAAGGCTGTTTTTCCCAAACCCGCAGGAAAAGAAAATCACAGGATGAAGAAATCTGGTGGAAACATTTAAACCCCCTTAGGCAAGATAAAGCCCCCGGCCAACGCACGCAAGGTCAAGATGAATTTTTGCTTAAAAATTAATGTCAGGTTGATTTTTAGCAGTATTAATTTTTAAGCAAAAAACCTTGCCTTCCCACGCTGGCTTTGAAAGTCGCCTAAGCGGTTCAAATGTCGTGGTGTGGTTAATGCTGAATTTTTTTCTTTCAACTGAAAAAATGAAAAGCATAAAGCCCCTTAAACCAAAACCTTAGGCGACCAAAAAGCGAAGTATGGTTTTGGAGCAAAAGGAAACGGAATAAATGGAAAGTGTGTCGGCTCGTGGGTTTATGCCGTAGTCTTTTGAGTAAAAACAATACGGGCTTACTTTTGCCCTGAGGGCTTTGGTTTATTGTTCCAATCAAAAATACAGTTCAATGTTAGCAGTGCAGTTCCATCGGAGTGGGCGGGTTGGCTTGCGGGGCTATTTTGCATAATGTTATTATAAGACAGCTTTGGTTTAGTGGTGGCTTTGTGCGGCTGTTCTGATAATGCCACATTATGTAACAATAGCTTTGGGGGGTTTTTACAGGCGGGTCTTTTTGTTTTGCGGGTTGGGGCAGCTCTTTTACTTTTTGCTTTTGCCATAAGTTCAATTATCCCAATTAAAAGAAAAAAGGAAATGTGCTGCATGCGGGCTGCACAAAAAGCATGACGGTAAAAACCACAGACGGGATGGCGCGGGGAGTAACAAACAGCGAAGGGAATTTTTAGGGCTGTTTGGTACGTGGGATTTTTTTCTTTCATCTGAAACCCAATTGAAAAGAAAAAAAATGATAGATTTGTTACAGGAAGTAAACGTTCTTTAAAAAGCTGGGAAAAAAGGAGTCTGGATTTGTCGGAAAGGCTGATTTTGTTGGAGTAGGTTGCGGAGTTGCCCAAGCAGGAGGGGGTGCCATTGCAGAAAATCTAAGACGTTGTGGAATGTGCCATAACCCTGATGGTTTTTATTATGATGATATGGCAGGATTAAGAGAGGCTTTCCCTATCCTTGTTACAGGTTTTATGGGAGTTGCAGCTCAGGGTTTAATGTATGCATCAGTTGCTAGATTTGCTATAAACGCTAATAAATTTGATTATTTCTTTGGAAGAGTAGTCAGTGGTTCACCACATAATATTGCTAGGTCTGCTCAAAATCTTAAAGATTTAACGTATCTGGGTATTACAAATGAAAGTCAATTAATGAGCGTTTTTAATGAAGCTATAGGGTCTGGTAATGTTTTATCTAGCAGTACAACCCAATATGGCACTACTATAATGAGAAGTATAAATGTTGGTAATAACGGAAGTATTGGAGTCGGCTTTTTTTATCCAGGTGGTAATATGAGCAGCATTCCTTCAATTACAACGATTATCCCAAAAACATGGTAATAGATGAATTTAATTAATAAAATAACAAAAGAAGAATTCGAAAACCTAAAAACGCCAATTCTGTTCACAGAAAAGAATGCTGAAGCCAATAACAATCTGGCTTCAATTTCAAATGGAATAAATGGTTTTAGGATTGCTTGGAATAGTGACATAAATCCTATTTTATTATTAGTTAGCCGAAATATTTATGCAATTGGAATTGACCAACATTTTGCAGTGGTTGATTTTGAATCTCAGGCAGTATTATTAAATATAGATTTATTCTATAATTTCTATGACATTAAAATTTTTAGTGGTTTTATTTATGTCATTACTGAGCTTGAGATAATAAAGATTAACCTTCTAAGCTATACTTTAGTAGAAACATATCCTCTTCCTGATTATTTTGAGAATATTGAATTTAATGATAGGGGAATTGAAGTAAAATGTTTGGGGGGAGAAATTGTAACTATATAGAAATCCTTAAATATAAAAAAGAATAATATATAAGCTCTCAGCCATTTGGTTGGGAGTTTTTTATAAACTATAAGCCAATAGCTTTTTTTATAATGCCGCCCACAAAAGAAAGTGGAGATTTTAGAAGGAAATAATCCTTATCAATATCTTGTTCAGGTAGTTTTTTAGAAATCCACAAAATCCATGCATAGGGTAGTAGAATAATAGCAGAAAGAATAATTAATGACTTTGCAATAAGGTCAATGGTTCCGTTTAAAATTGCAAGCGGTAACATAATAACAAGAATAGTAAGGCCACAAGTCATAATAGCGGCTAATACCTGAACATTAGAACGTTTTTCATTACCTTTTTTTGCAATGTTTAGTTTAGGTCCCATGTCGGAATAATGAAGCAAAAACAATAATGGTTTACCAAGAATCTCTCCTAACATTAAAGTGATAATATTAAAGAATCCCATAACCGCTATTAAGAGAACTCCAATAGCTAAGTATATAAACAGAGTGCTAAAACCTGACATCATTAAATTAATTGTTGTTTAATATTAAACTTGAACAAGAAAGCATCTAGAAACTCTTTTACAAGATGCTTTTTATCATCGGGCAGTTGTTCTACCTTTTTAAATTGGTTCAGAAGTTCATTGTCAGTCAGCGAGTTTTCTGCTTTATCGTCAATAGTTCCGTTTATTAAATAGTCTGGAGAAATCTCCAAAATCTTTGCAATACTGTTCAGAACTTCTGCAGATGGTTGGGCGTCGCCCCTTTCGTACCTACCAATATTGCTAATGTGAATCTTTGTAAGGGTTGCCAATTTTTGTTGGGATAAGCCCTTATCCTTTCTGACCTGTTTTATTCTATTTGCTAAAGACATGATAATATCCAGTATTAAGTTATCAACAGCACAAATATAGCGAATACGAACGTTTTAAAAGGTAATTTACAATCAATTGTGAACAACTTGCATTGTTCTTAATTTGATAAATCTTCCTTATTAGGTATGTTTGTATCATATCTGAACAAGAAATATTTATTAACAATGCAAATCCAGGACATAAAAGAGCGTTTAACCCTGCAACAGGTGTTAAGCCACTACAACTTAAAACCAGACCGAAACAGCCGCCTGTGCTGCCCGTTTCACAGCGACAAAACACCAAGCTTACAGGTTTACCACGAGACAAATACCGTTTACTGTTTTAGCAGCAACTGCAAAACACACGGCAAAAGCTTAGATGTGATAGATTTTATTATGCATAAAGAAGGAATCAATAAGCACGAAGCCATATTAAAAGCCAAAAGC
>Ga0074197_1001326_pt1 | contig 21546 bp, 10 predicted proteins | sample EPASupsiteSAE305_FD_64526 | JGI IMG/M metagenome (GOLD analysis project Ga0074197, IMG submission 64526) | Bioremediated contaminated groundwater microbial communities from EPA Superfund site, New Mexico - SAE3-05 reassembly with SPADES | ecosystem: Environmental > Aquatic > Deep subsurface >...
TTTTGTGCACGGCCTGCATCGGTATCATTGGTAGCGATCGGTTCATGCGATCCTTTACCCGAGGTTTTGATACGATTGGCATCGATACCGTTTACGATCAATTTATCACCTAATGCACGTGCGCGAGCTTCGGAACGGGGCTGATTTCGTTCATCATTTCCAATAATATCAGTATGTCCTACAATCGTGATATTTGAAGCGGGATTGTTTTTCATAAAATTTGTGAGATCTATAACATCTTGAGCGGCAGATGTAGGGATTAGGTTGGAGGCAAATGCAAAGTTCAGGTGTAGCGTGACACTTTTCGGACACCCTTGGATATCAACTTGATATCCTTTTGGGGTATCAGGACATTGATCTTTTGAATCAACGACACCGTCTCCATCTGCATCCCCTTCACTTTTAACAACTGGAACCGCCGCTGCAACAGGAAGAATTTTTTTCTCTAAACAGCAATCAGGGTGTGTTGGAGCAAAATTTGCGCTCTCTACCGACATGGTACGATTTTCCTTACCGTCGAAATAAGAGACTTTTTGCTCTGCCGCCTGTGCATGAGCGGCAAATCCCATCAATAACGCTGTTAGAGCTATTGAAGATTGCAAATTTGAAGGTATAGTTTTCATTAGAGGAATAGTTCCTTTTTACTTTTAATTGCCAATATTGTAACATACAAATGTAGTTCAAAAGTGCAAACATAGGTGTAAAAATAGTTTATTTTGGTAAGTGCTAATAAAACCTTCAATTTTGAGATATTCTTGCGATGCGTATGGGATAAAATCAGTAAATTAAAATTAAAACGGAGATAAGGGATGCTTGAACGTCTCAAAGATAAAGCGATCCTCTTTCTTGAAGATAATATTGAATTTGCCACCAATAGTATTGATCTATTGCACGTGTTTGTCCAAGACGTTTATCATGCACAAAGCATATCGGAAGCCAATGTAATTCTCGATTCTAATCTTATTGATATTATTATTTGCGATATTAAACTTAAAAATGAAAACGGGCTCGATTTTATACGAGATTTTCGAAAGAAAAATACCAAAATACCGATAATTGTTATTAGCGGGCATAAAGATGAAGAATTTTTGTTTCGTGCCATTCCCCTCGGACTTACAGCTTATCTGCTTAAACCAATTAAATATGAGATGCTGATCAATGTGTTAAAGCAGTGTCTAGAGATGATTGAAATTCACCAAATGGAAAAAATTGAGTTAAAAGAGGGATGGTTTTATAACATTGAGAATAAATGTTTGGAGAAAGAGGGTATTACCCATACCCTTAATAAAAAAGAAGCTCTTTTCATGGAACTTCTCTCCCAAAATCGTGACCGTCTTATTACTAAAGAGATGATTAACGGATCAGTTTGGCAGTTTGATGAGATGTCCAATTCGGCCATTACCAATTTTATATTGCGAATCCGCCGCCGTTTTGGTAAAAATTTTGTCTTTACGATTCCCGATATCGGATATCGTCTTAAAACGTAAATTTTATCTTAAAAAAATTCGTGCACATAATCCCGAATCGTTGTTTTCGAGTAGCAGTTTTGCATGATATTTTGAGGTGATTTCATAGCACATTTGAAGTCCTAACCCATTAATAGAAGCATTCAACTCCATCCCTCCGCCATTATCACAAAATAATATTTCGTTATCGGTAATTCGAATAGTGATTAAAGGCATTGGTACCTGCCGAGTTTTTAATGCTTCGATAGCGTTATTCATCAGATTAAGCCAAACCTGCATCCACTCATTCTTTATCCCTGAAATCACAACATTCTCATCGCCTTCTATTGTGATCTGTATCAAGTTATCCAACAGTTTCGTTTCGATAATAAAGAGGGAAGCGTGAATGGATTCCATCAGATTAAAAGGGGCGGAAACATCGTTCTTTTTGTAAAATTCGAGGAAACTTTGCATTGTATGGGACATAAAATCGATGGTTTTTTCGATCTCATCGCATTGTTTGAGGAGGGTTGGTTCATCAATACTTTGTGCTGCTTTGAGTTTTGCCATGGTAAGTAGATTGATGGAACTTAATTTTGAGAGCGGTTCGCGCCATTGGTGGGATATATTGGCAATCATATTACCCAGTTCCGCCTGTTTGGCTTTTTGAAACAATAGTTTCTCTTGTTCAGTGTTTTTTGTGACGTGTTCAGTGACTTTTTTTTGTAACAGCCAATTCCATAGAATGACAATAATACTTAATCCCCCCGTTGCCACAAGAAGATAAAGAAGCGGCCAAAAATAGCGATTGGTTTCATGTACAACTGCAGTGTATCGATTATAAATCATTTGCATCATCGGTTCATTAACACTGTGTACCAATTTCTCAAAAATATCATGCAGTATCGGTTCGTCATTTCGGGTTCCTATTCCAAGGTTAGTTTCCTCATTGAGTTTGGAAGATACTTTTAAAACGCCGTTATATTCCTTTTGAATCGATGCTGATACAACGCTAAGGGTATCGATATACCCATATAGCTCTCCACTTTCGACTCTTTTGAGCCCCTCTTTCATGGAAGCTACTTCAACAATGGTGAGATTCGGATAGAGTGATTTGAGTTTATCTGTAATGGCATACCCTTTGACCGCTCCCAGTTTTTTTCCTTCGAGTGTTCCGATCTCATCAATAAAGAGTTTATCCAAGGTTGTCACCATCACAATCGGAAGGGTCATATAAGCAGAGGTGAAGTTCATGTATTTCAGACGATCCGGTGTGCTGGAAGTGAGAGAAAATATATCGCATTCACGATTTTTGGCATGATTGATTGATTCTTGCCATGATGTTACAGGGACAAGCTCGAAAGGGATGTGAAGTTTATGTTCAAAATCTTTCATCACATCCGCAGCAATACCGATATGCTTGCCTTCTTCTACGGCTTCAAGCGGAAACCAGTAAGGATCAACGCAGACACGGATAGTTTTCTTTTGGAGTAAATACTCTTTTTCTTTTTGGGTTAAATCGATACCGTTTTTAAATGCTGATTGAATATCGTTGAACATAAAATTGCCCAGTTTTTGTTCTGAGTTCAAAGTTCCTGAATACATCAACTGCTTATAGGCACGTAAGACTAATTCTTCATTGGTCTGACCAATCGAATAAAAATCGGTCATCATCAGCCTCTTGGTCTCTTGTGCTTCGAAACGAAGGGCTTCACGCGATTTCCCGCAATGGTATTTTTCAATCAGGAGGCTGATGATTTCATCTTGGTGGGTTAGCGCATATTTCCACCCCTCATTCGATGCTTTGATAAATTTCTCTGTTTGAACAGGGTGTGCAACCGCTTCTTGAGGTGAGGTAAAAAGGTTAACGGCACTCATAACAAAACCATAGTCTGTAGGATCGATTATCTCATATTGCATACCGATTTTATCAAGCTGATAAAGCTGGTTGGAGCGAAATGCGCTCATGACATCCACTTTCCCGTGGATAAAGTCATCGATCTTAAAAGTATGATCGACAAAATGGGCATTTTTGGAGGAGATATCGAAATGATTGAAGAGAAGGGCTAGGTTACTGTACTTCAACTCATCTTTGGTCCCCATAACGGTTTTACCTATGATATCCGAGGGGTGCTTTATCCCTTTTTTAGCAACAAAAATGAGAGGAGATTGCTGAAAATAGGTAGCCAGTAATACCAATGGTTTTATCTGAGAATTTTCGATAACGATACTGGAATTATAGGTTCCATACGTTGCTTTTTGTGTCAATACATCTGAAATAATATCAATATTAGGTTGGTATTCTCGCAATTCGACATTTAAACCGGCATCACGGTAAAATCCCTTCTCTTTGGCAGCTATAAAACCTGCGAATTGAAATTGGTATTTCCAATCCAGTTGAATAGAGACTTTATTGAGATTTCTTTGTGACCAAAGCGGAATGGAAAGAATGATAAGAAAGAGCAATATAAACCGCATCAAATCCCTTTCTTAAATTTTTTACTTATATGTACAGTATAATGGCTTTTAACTCTTATTTCGCTTTGTATATTGAAAAATATGCTTTGAGGACATTTGAACCACATTTAGGTGATAATATACAGTTTGAAAACAGTGGATGTGGAACTGTTTTACGGATATTGTTTTAAATTTGCGATGTGAATGAGATAGGTAAGGTATACAATTCTGACCGTGACGATGAAAATCAGAGTTTTGTATACATTGAAGATAACTCTTTAAGTGGTTTTTCATGAATCAGTTGCTACTCTAATCATTGAGATTTAATATGAACTTATTTTAAACAATCGTAGTGGAGATTACTAAGTTATGAAGTATCACAATAATACCTTTTCAAAAGTAGCCGTAACGTTATCGTTGTGTGCATTCTCATCCTTAAATGCATTAACATTGCAAGAAGGGGTTGATGAAGTTCTCTCATCCCATCCGGTTGTCTTGGAACGTTTGCATAACTACCGTGCAACCCTTGAAGATTTACGAACAACAGAAGCACAATACCTTCCGACGCTCGATTATTCCGGTTCAATTGCACGTGAGAGAACCAAATCTCCGAGTACAGGCTTTGCAAGTCGTTCTTTAACAACCTATGAACATTCGTTGCAACTGACTCAAAATCTTTTCAACGGTTTCGGCACGACGTATGAAGCTGATTATAACAAAGCACGTATTTTGTCTGCGGCAAACCACTATATCGAAAATGCGAATGATGCGGCTTATAGCTTTACCAATACCTACATCAATGCTTTAAAAGCACGTGATTTACTCTGTATCGCTAAAGCAAATGTTGATTTTAACACTGATATCTATACAAAAGTCAATAAGCTTTATGAAGCAGGGATGACAACTCGTTCTGAATCTGAAAAAGCCGATACTTCTCTCTCCTTGGCAAAGTCTAATTATGTCGTGGCTAAAAATAATGTGGATGATGCATTGTTTAATTTGGAACGTGTATTGGGCCGATCCGTTAAAGTTGAAGAGCTTCAAGACGGCAAATTTCAAGGTTCTATGCCCTCAACTCTCAGTGATATGAAAGAGTATGCACGTGCACACAACCCATCAGTATTGGTTAGTGAATATAATATCAAAGCATCTCGTGCTCAGCGTGAAGCGTCGTATAAAAATTATTATCCGACGATTGATGCATATGCTCGTCAAAGTTGGGCAAACGATGCAGGTGGATTAGAGGGGAATGATGATCGCCGTGCGTTTGGATTGACGCTTAAATACAATCTTTATCGCGGTGGTGCGGATGAGTCTCAAATCCAGAAAAATCTGAGCAAAATTTATCAAGAGTCTGAAAATAAGCGGGAAACTGTCCGAAAGCTGGATGAGCAGGGTGAACTTTCATGGTCGGCACGTCATTATCTAACAGAACAGCTTGATCATCTGAAACGTTACGAAGCGACCAGTGCTAAAACCCTTGAACTTTATCAAAAAGAGTATGATTTGGGTCGCCGAACCTTACTCGATCTGTTGGTTGCACAAAACGATCATGTAGCGGCACAATCACAAATCGTACGTGCTGAAAATGACCTTTTATTTGCCCATTATCGTATTTTAGATGCGATGGGATCAATGGTTCAAAATGTTTTGGGTTCAAAAGCCGAAGCCAATACGCAAAAAGTAGGATTGGTCGTATTGGATAATCATCTCGATAACGATGATAAAATCGAAAATCTTATATTTGCGGATCGTAAGATTGACAAATACAAACGAGATAATTGAATAATTCTAGTAATCATTTTGCTATAGTGCGCGTGGTTATATTTTTATATTAAGGTTAATGTGAATGAATGAGGAAATAGAAGGGCGGATTGCAGATCCGGAAGGAGCAGCATTCGGCGTTGATCCATTGTTGCAATGTCTGGTATTGTTTACGCAGCTTTATCATAAACCTTTTACCGCAGAAGCTCTCATGGCAGGTTTACCAAGTGCACCATGGGGTGGAGCCCTTCGTCTTTTTAGTTTAAAATCTTCCAAAGGTATGTTTTCCCGTGCCGCAAGCCGAGCCGGTTTAAAAAGTACCTTGGTTAACCGCAAAATTTCTGATATTTCTGCTCTTCAGCTTCCAATGATTTTGTTATTGGAAAATTCCCATGCGTGTATTTTAGATTCTATTTCTCACGATCGAAAAAAATGCAAAATTATTCTTCCGGCAGAAGAGGCTATCGAAGAGACGATTCCTATGGAAATGCTCGAAGAAGAGTATACAGGCTTTGCCTTCCTCGTCAAAAAGCCATTTGTCTATAATGAAGATGACTCCTTAACCCTCAATGTCAAGCATAAACATTGGTTTTGGGATACGTTGAAACTTTCCAAAAATATTTATCGTGATGTGATTTATGCGACGGTTTTGGTCAATCTTTTTGTCTTGGCAAGTCCTCTCTTTACAATGAGTGTGTATGACCGTGTTATTCCGAATAATGCGACTGAAACTCTTTGGGTTTTTGCCATCGGAGTGTTGGTCGTTTATGTTTTAGATACGTTTTTAAAATTTACCCGTGCAATGCTTTTGGAGAGTGCCGGTAAAAAAAGTGACATTATTATGTCGTCAATTATTTTTGAAAAAGTACTCGATTTGAAAATGATCTCCCATCCGAAATCGGTCGGTTCGTTTGCGAGTAATTTAAAAGATTTTGACTCCATTCGTTCTTTTTTGACCAATGCTACCTTGACGGCATTGGTTGATTTTCCGTTTGCGCTACTGTTCTTATTGGTTATCGGCTACATCGGCGGATGGATGGTTGTGGTCCCAATCGTGATGATGCTTCTTATTTTGGGATACGCGATTTTTATGCGTAATCCACTGCGTGAGAGCATTGAAGAGACCCATAAAGCCTCCGCAGCCAAAAGTTCCATTTTGATTGAAGCGTTGCAAAACATCGAAACCCTAAAAACATTAGGGGCTACGGGTCAAGTACAATGGGCATGGGAAGAGGCTACCGGAGAGATTGCTCAAAGAAGTTTGAAATCACGTTTGATTTCTACTTCCATCTCTACCGTGACCGGTTTTTTAACGCAGCTTACTACCGTTTTATTGGTTATTGTCGGCGTTTATCTCATTGGTGAACATGAACTGACAATGGGTGGTCTTATTGCTATTATTATTATCGCCGGACGCACAGTTGCTCCGATGGGGCAAGCAGCGGCATTGATCGCTAATTATTCGGATGCTAAAGCGGCGTATGATGCAATTGAAGGAATTATTTCTCAGCCATCCGAACGCCCGCATGGGAAAAAGTTCATTACCCGTCCCCAGCTTAAAGGGGAAATTGAATTTAAAAACGTCAATTTTGCGTATGATGAATCGTCCCATAGTGCATTAAAAAATATTTCATTTTCAGTGAAGCCGGGTGAAAAAGTGGCAATCATCGGTCGTATCGGGTCAGGGAAAAGTACAATTTCAAAATTGTTACTCCATCTTTATGAACCAAGCGAAGGCTCTATTTTGCTGGATGGAATTGATATTAAACAGATTGATCCAGCGGATTTACGTAAAAATATTTCGTATGTCTCCCAAGATATTGCCCTGTTCAAAGGATCTGTCAAAGACAACATTGCATATCGTTCAACCCGCTCCAGTGATGAGCAGATGATTCGTGCTTCCGTGATTTCGGGTGCAGATGAATTTATCCGTAAACACCCTAAAGGGTATGAAATGCCAATTGGTGAGAGAGGGATGGGCCTCTCAGGTGGTCAGCGCCAAAGTATCGGTATCGCTCGTGCATTGTTGTTTGAATCACCGATTATTATTATGGATGAACCGACAAATGCGATGGATCAGTTGAGTGAAAATCGTCTTATTGCGAATTTAAAAAGCTATTTGGAGGATAAAACCGCTATTTTGATTACACAAAAAAATACGATTCTCCCATTAGTTGATCGTATTATCGTGATGAACGAGGGGCAAGTATATCTGGATGGTCCACGAGAGCAGGTAATCGCGAAACTTTCAGGAGGTGTCGTATGAGTGAAAAAAAACGGTTCTCTTTTGATGCCAATGATTATCAGTTTATGCGCAGTGTTTCCGCCGCAGTATTGGAAGACACTCCATCACGTCTTCGTTCTGTCCTCCTTTTTTGGATTGTAACGATTATTTTCGTATTATTATGGGCGGCACTTTCTCCGATCGATGAAATTGTACGTGGGGATGGCAAGGTTATTCCCGGCGGTGAAAATCAAATGATTCAACATCTCGAAGGGGGGATGGTGAGTGCGATTATGGTTAAAGAGGGGCAAAAAGTTAAAGCAGATGATACTTTGCTTCGAGTTGACAATTTAAAATCCTCTTCTAACTATGAGAGTTCCCAGTTTAAATCGGTTGAACTGAGAGCTAAAATTGTACGTCTTCGTGCTGAATCTTCCGGTGGGGCTTTTTCTCCTACAGCAGATGATATGGCAAAAATTCCGATGCAGATTATGCAAGAGAGAAGTGTCTACAGCTCAAATCAAGAGCGTCTCCGTTCTCAAATTTCGGCATTGAATGATCAACTTGCCCAAAAGAAAAATGAAAAGATCGAAGCCCAAGGACGTATTATGGAGCAAAAACGCGCTCTTGCACTGATACGTGAAGAGGTGGCGATTTCTGAGCCAATGGTGGCGCAAGGGATTAAGCCTCGTGTTGAATTTTTGAAACTTCAACGTGAATTGAGTGATGTGAGTGAGCGTTATAATGCGGTTCTCTCTTCTATCCCAAGACTCAATGCGGCAATTAATGAGATGAGCAGCAAAATGCGTGAAGTACGCTCTGAATTTACAATGAAAGCACAGATGGAACTGAATGAAGCTGAAACGGAGTACAGTCGTGTCGGTGCTGAGAGTTCCGCTTTGGCCGACCAAGTGACCCGTACCGTGATTAAATCTCCTATTAACGGTATCGTTCAAAAACTCTACGTTAATACGGTAGGCGGAGTTATTAAACCGGGTGATAATCTAATCGAAATCGTCCCAACTGAAGGGGGATTGCTGGCGGAAGCGAAAGTTAAACCTGCAGATATCGCTTTTATCTATCCGGGGCAGGATGCGATTGTAAAAGTGACAGCGTATGATTTCTCACTTTATGGATCATTGCATGGAAAAGTGGTTACGATCAGTCCGGATACGGTAACGGATAAAAATGACAATGTTTATTATGTCGTCAAAATTCAAACGGATAAAAAATATCTTGGAAGTAAAGAAAAACCTCTCAAAATCATCCCCGGGATGATGATCAATGTTGATATTATTACCGGCGAAAAAACGATTTTAGAGTACATTTTAAAACCGATTTTAAAAGCCAAACAATATACGTTTACGGAGCGATAAGTGAAGTTGTATTTAATCTCGAATGATATCACGTTGCGTGCACGATGGATCGGAATTTTGAGTGCTTTGCAGCCTAAAACTCTTTCTCAATTTTCATCGGATATAGAGGCCTCATCGGTTGTTATGGTATTGGATCGTGTATTAGACAATATGTCGGATGAAGTGTTGAGAGAATTTTTCAAACATCGTGTCATGATTCTCTCTATTACCCCTAATTTTCACGAATCACAAAAGTTTTTGTCACTCGGGGCAATGGGCTATGGTAATGCGATGATGCATGAATCTCATTTATACTCCGTTTATCAAGCCCTTGAAGAGGGAAAAATATGGCTTCATCCTGATTTTATTACGATGATGATTTCGCAAATTCGCGAGCACAATATCCCAAAAGAAAAATCCTTGAAAATACTGGATGTTCTAAGCCATCGTGAACGTGAAGTTGCCCTTATGCTCGGTGATGGAGCTACCCACCAAGAAATTTCGGATTCACTGGATATTACGGTTCGAACAGTCAAAGCACACGCAACTTCGATCTACCAAAAACTCGATCTAAAAGATCGTCTTGCCCTCTCTCTTCTCCTGCACGCCTAACTTTATCCGCAATTAGTACCTAAGTACAATAGTATTGCTTTTTATTCTACGGTAGAATTTACAATTATAAAAATTTCTCATCGTAGGGGATAGTCATGGCACGAGTAATCGGATACGTAAAATCATTGGAACACGGCAATTTTTTTGTCAAAGATGCAAAAGGGAATGTTCATCAGTTAAAAGCGGGTGAAGCTATTCACGAAGGTGAACTTGTCTATGGTTCAAAAAGTAATCCTAGTAATGCTCAAATCATTATCGACGTAACACTTCAAGGGGCCGGAGATCTCGTAATCGCCGGAAATGGAGCTCTTAATTTCGATACATCTTTGCTCAAAGGTATCTTTAGCCATGACGATGCCGTTGTTTATGTGAACTCTGTCAAAGATGCATTAGCACTTGCCGGTGGAAATATTACCAATGTCGAGACCGATCTACGTGACGGTCAACCTACGAATGGAGATGATGAAACAGCAGCCGGTCAGACGCTGAGCAACCAAGAACATGCAAGTGATACTTTTAATGATCGCGATGGATTGGTTAAAGATGTACGAACATCATTAAATTTCACTGGCAGCGATGTTGTGGAACCTGCGATTGAATCTAGACCTTTTAGACCAGTAATTGTGGAAGAAGAAAATATTCCTATTGTAACATTGTCTCCAAGTATCAGCATCAACGACGTCACCGTGAACGAAGACGCGGGAACCATGAGCTTCACCGTAAGCCTCAGCCACGCGACAACGGCACCGGTGAGCTTCAACTACGCATCGGCGAATAATGCTCCAAGTATCAGCATCAACGACGTCACCGTGAACGAAGACGCGGGAACCATGAGCTTCACCGTAAGCCTCAGCCACGCGACAACGGCACCGGTGAGCTTCAACTACGCATCGGCGAATAATGCTCCGATCAGCGCGGCAGCGGGATCGGATTACACGGCGGTCAGCGGCAGCGGAAGTATTGCGACGGGAGCTACGACCACCACGATCACGGTACCGATCAGCGATGACTTCCTCAAAGAAGGGAACGAGACGTTCTTGATGAACCTCTCGAACGTCTCAAGTAACGTGGCAAGCAGCGGTAACGACCTCCAAGGTGTGGGAACCATCACCGACGCGGGCAGCATCAATCCTCCGACACCGGAAGTACCGACGACAAACGATACGGTCTACGTACGTTTGGTTAATAGCGATACGGTGACTGAAACCGGTGGTGACGGTGCATTGAATCATAGAATTGAATTGGTAGATAGTAACGGGAATCTCGTAACGGTACCGACAGGCGGAAGTGTAACCGTGAGTTTGTTATACAGTGTAGATACAACTACATCAGGTGACTATAGTGCTGCACGTACGACGAGTGTCACAATCACTGCCGGTTCAAGCGGTGTTGATATTTCGAATGCAATTTTGAACGATTTGGTTTATGAGGGAAGTGAAGGGTATACTCTTCGTATAGGGACAATTACCCAAAGCGGCGATAAATTTGAAGCGGTTGCCCAACATACAACATCCAACAGTGTAACAGGTACGATTACCGATGCTGAAGATATGCCGGCACTCTCTGTCAACAATGTATCGGTAGCCGAAAACGGCGGTTATGCTGTCTTTACGGTTTCTTTGTCGAATCAATCGGCAAGTGCTACGACAGTTAATCTGTCATTGACCAACGGAACCGCTGTATCACCGCAGGATTATACGACGAATTTGCAGGTATCTACTGACGGAGGTACGACATGGATGTCAGCTACAAGTGCTACGATCGCAGCAGGCAGTACTTCGGTTCTGGTTCGTGTACCGGTTGTCGATGATACGCTGGATGAAAACAGTGAAACATTTACCCTCACTGCAACACGAACAGCGGGATCAACCAGCAATGCAAGCGCGACGGGTACCGCCACTATTACCGATAACGATTCTGCACCGATTGTTTCCAGTGTTATTTCAGACGATGATTACGTCAATGAAAACACAGATGGCAACAGCGCAAATAATATTGTTCAAAACGGAACGATTCAGAATGTCGGAGCGGCGGATACGGTTGTTCTTTCCGGTAATGCAAGCGGTATAACGTCAAACAATCAAGCTGTAACGTATACATGGAATGCGGCAACAAAAACGTTGACTGCTTCTTCGAGTGAAGGAACCGTCTTTACCGTAACGGTAAATGCGGATAATACGGGATACACCTTTACACAGCTTCGCGGAATCGATCATTTGCCGACAGTTCAAGGAGAGGGCGAATCGAAAGTCTTGAATTTTGATATGAGTGTGGTCGGTGGTATCAGTACTGCTCCGTTTACCGTAACAGTATACGATGATGCACCGAGCGTGTCGGGTGATCGAACGATTACGACCGAAAATGACGGCGATTATAGTGAGATCGGATATTTGTCTCAAGCAACCGTTTCGAACGATTTCACGAGCGTGGTTTGGAATACATCGACATTGCCTGATTTAGTATTTGACGGAAAACCGGTCTATTATGTCGATCAAGGCAACGGTACTTTGAGTGGGCAGCTTGCCGATGGCACGTTGATCTTCCGTGTAACGATTGATCCGAATACGGTTGATGCGAACAATCACCCGCAATACAGCTTCGAATTACTCAATACGCTTGGACGTTTGGGACAAGAAGGTGCCGCTTCAACTTATACCGTTATTAGTGGGGGGAATATCGATCATCTCGATCTGGCATTCGGTAATTTCCTGATCGACAGTATGAGCGCTACAATATCCGATGGCAGTCTGTCAACCGTTAACACGAATAATAATTGGATCGGGGTCGGCGGAAACTGGTTCAATACGGGTGACAAACTTAATATGACGTTTACCGATCCATCGGGTTCATATGGGCAGGTTCGCGGCATGGATATGCTCGTCGAAGGACAAGGTAGTGCTGCTTATACTCTTTCATGGACGGTCACGGCGGCGATCAATGCGGCGGGCGATACGATAACCTATTCTGGAAGTATGAATGGAACCGGAAATACGGATATACCGTTTACGATTCCGCTTCAAAACGGTGCATTGTATTTTACGAGTCTTGAGATCAGTGATGCATCATCCGGTGATTTCCGTATTGCATTCTCTGCAATTACAGCGAACGACTATTATTCGGACATCCCGATGAGTTTCGATTACTCGCTGGTTGACGCAGACGGTGATACGGCAGCAGGGCAGATTGATGTTACATTGACTGCTCCTACAACTGATTCGGCTCCGAAAGCGGTGAATGATACGGCAACAACCAATGAAGATACTCCGATTGTTACCGGAGATCTTAAAACAAACGACACGATTTCTTTGGATGGCGGAAACGTTTGGTCGTTGGCGACACAGGCTGTCCATGGCACAGCGGTAGTCAATGCGGATGGAACGTATACCTATACGCCTGTGGCAAACTGGAATGGAACCGACAGTTTCACCTATACGATTACCGATCTTGATGGGGATACCTCTTCGGCAACGGTGACGATTACGGTTGCACCTGTAAACGATGCACCGACTTCGACCAACGATGCGATTACGATTCTGGAAGATTTGAACAATACGACAAATGTGTATACCGTATCGGTAAATGATTTTGGAACATATAATGATGCGGACAATAACAGCTTGTCATCAATCCGAATCGATTCATTGCCAACGAACGGTACGCTTTATCTAAACGGTACAGCCGTATTGGTAGGTACGGTGATTCCGGTAGCATCGATTACGAGCGGATTATTGACATTTGATCCGATCAACCACACGGATGCGGACAGTTCGTTTACCTTTAGCGTCAACGATGGAACAGTATGGAGTGCAAGCTCTTATACGACCACTGTGGCGATTACAGCGATTGCAGACACGCCGATCGTTGATATTGCAGGAACAGGAGTTGTGACACAAGTTATAAATATTGCGAATGTTTCAACAAATACGAATGGATTTACCATTAGCGCATTGAATCCTGATGGCTCAACAGGAGTGATCAGTACCCATACGACTCCTGATGGTTTCGGTGTTACCGGTGTTGCATCAGGTGATAATACTGAAATTGGTTATCTCAATGGTACCGGTTCGGAAAAATTGGTAGTTCAGTTTGATAATGCAGTTTCTTCCGTCGACGTTTCATTTGCGTGGAAACACTCATATGGTACGGGAGAAACGGCACTGATCGAGTTTTATAACAACGGTGTATTAGTCGGAACCCGCACGTACAATGGTGGAAGTGACTCTGTTGATCCTGCTATTACGTTACAACCAAATGAAGGTGGCGTATTTAATGAAATCCGATTTGGAGCGGTAGGTTCCGGAGATGATTATCTGATTCACTCCATCAGCTTTGAGAAAACAGCGAGTTCAACGACAACAATTACGACAGATGACAATCGTTCGGTTGATTTAGATGCTTCATCGGCACTTGTCGATACCGATGGATCAGAGACATTGAGTACTACTATCAGTGGAATTCCAGCTGGTTATACCCTTACTGACGGCACCAATACGTTTACCGCATCGGCAGGTTCGACCGTAGCGAATGTAACAGGTTGGAACTTGGCCGCAGTGAGTTTGGAAGTACCGACGGTCACAGTACAGACAACGGTGACATTGACCATTACGGCAACTGCTACCGAGACTTCGAACGGTTCGAGTGCTTCTGCGTCCGATACCATTGCCATCGTTGTCGTACCGCATAACGATGCTCCGGTATTCGCTAATGCTGCCGTTAGCGTCAATGTATCGGAAGAGGGGCTTGCAGGAGGATTGGCTGATACGACGGGTACGTCCGATACGACCAATGCTACAACGGCAACCGGAACGTTTAATATTACCGATGTCGATAGTGCATCGGTAAGTGTTACATTAACCGCTCCGACAACGACATTGACTTCAGATGGAGTGACAATCACTTGGAGTGGTGCAGGAACCAATACGTTAGTAGGTAGTGCCAACGGTTCGAATGTGATGACGATTAGTATCGACAATAGCGGCAACTATACGGTAAATCTGAGTGGTCCGGTTGATCATGCGACGGTTGGAGTTGAAGATGTTAACTCCTTTAGTGTAGGTGTTACGGCATCGGATGGATCAGCGTTATCTACCGGAGCATTGACCATTAATATCGAAGATGATGCTCCGGTGACTTCGGCACAAACCAATACGGTCAATGTAGCTCAGATCGATACAAATGTGATGATTGTTCTTGACGTATCGGGCAGTATGACGAGCGGAAGTGTTGACCGTCTTGCCGCAGCGAAAACAGCGATTACAAATTTGATCAATGCATATGATAATTATGGAGATGTGGCGGTTAAAATCGTGACTTTCTCAACAACGGCGACCGATCGTTACAGTGTATGGATGAGTGCATCGGATGCTATCGCATTACTTGCCGGTATTACAGCAGGAGGAATGACAAACTACGATTCTTCATTGGCACAGGCGATGGATGCGTGGAAAACTGCCGGCAAGCTGACGATTGACAGCGGACATACGGTTCAAAACGTCGTTTATTTCATGTCGGACGGACAGCCGAATGAAAATGACGGTAATACTTCAGTATTGGCGAATAATGCCAACGGAACGAGTGGCGGTGCCGATGCCGGTATCCAAACTGCGGAAGAGACGATTTGGACAACGTTCCTCAATAACGGCGATATTAAAGCCTATGCATTGGGTATCGGGGATGGTTTGAGTGCAACCGATATGGCGTATCTCGATCCGATTGCCTATAATGGCGTAACGGGAACGAATGATTCATCTTTGGCAATTCTTGTACCGGATGTATCGCAATTGACACAGGTACTTTTGAGTACGATCGATCCGATCGCAACGGGTAACGTTCTTACCAGCGCGACACCGGGTGCTGTCGGTGCGGATGGAGGGTATGTCGGTGTGATTACCGTCGGAACCGGAGCGGCTCAAACAACGTTTACATGGAATACAACAGCCAATACGGTTGCTTCTTCCGGTAGCGGTACCAATACCGCCACGTATAATTCGACGACTCACGTATTGAGTGTGACGACGGCAAATGGCGGTTTGTATGTGATCGATCTGGACTCTGGAGATTATACGTATACGCCTCCGATGAGCATTTCAGGTACCGTAACCGAAGTATTTGGCTTTACGCTCATCGACAATGACGGAGACAGCTCAACCGGACAAATTACGCTCAATGTCAATGTCAATCCGGGAACGGCCACAACGACCGGAACGGCCAATGCCGATGCAACTCTCAGTGGTTCGGGTAATGATGATATTATCAGTGGACTTGCCGGAAACGACACGATCAGCGGTAATGCAGGAAACGATTGGATATCCGGCGGAGCAGGTACGGATGTACTCAACGGTGGTGATGGCAATGATAAACTCGATGGCGGAGCAGGGACAGATGCTCTCTATGGCGGTGCAGGAAATGATCTTCTGATCAGTGATTTGCAGACGGACAGTGCAAGTGGAACGACTTTGAGTGGGGATACGGGACTTGGAAGAGTTGATGGTGGAGACGGATTCGATACCTTCTTGATGAGTATGGACGGTTCAGCGATCAATTTTGCAGCATTAAGTAGTACCAATAACCCTATTAAAAATATCGAAGTGATCGATTTAGGGGCAAATGGAGCGGCAGACAATCATCAGTTGACCAATATTCGATTGCAGGACGTTATTGATATGACCGATGTAGATAATGATCTTTACATTTTGGGTGACAGTAGTGATTCTGTTTCTTTGGATAGCATAAGCGGTCAGCCATGGAGCCTTTCTGGTACATCTAGCGAAATGATCAACGGACAGCAACATATGTTTAATGTGTATTCAAACAGCGGCGATTCGACGGTAGTCGTAAAAGTCGAAGATAGCGTTTCTGTCAGTATCGTATAATTACGCTACAATAAGAGCATGAAAAAAACGGTTGCTCTTTTCTTCATAACGGCGGCACTTGCCGCCATTCTCCTCAGTTCCCCCGAATTTTCTATTTCCAAAGCTTTTATGGACAAAATCGAGCGTGAATACGGTCCGATTGCCAAAAAAAGAGCATTCTATCTCATTCAAATGATGAACGAAGCGCGGGATTTGGACGATATGGGAAAAATGGAAAAGGTGAATGATTTTTTTAATCAAACCCCTTATGCATCCGATAAAACGACATGGGGAATCAGCGATTACTGGGCAACACGCTATGAATTTATCGGTAAAGACAGAGCCGATTGTGAAGATTATGTTATTGCCAAATATTTTACCCTTAAAGAGCTGGGTGTTCCGACCTCTAAACTCTTTATGACCTATGCGAAATCGATTCGCTACAAAACGGCGCATTTGGTTTTGACCTATTACGAAACCCCCAAATCGATACCACTCGTTTTGGACAACTACAATTTTAAAATTCTCCCCGCATCGGTACGGGATGATTTGATCCCGATATACAGCTTTAGCGGGGATGAGCTCTTTAATGCCAAGCAGGCACAAATCGGGAAAATGGTCCCGGCTGCAACCAAACAAAAACGTCCGTGGGACGAGCTAGTTATAACACGATAAAAGGATTAGTGATGAGTTTATTTAAACAGTTGGTGATAATGCTAACCCTCTTTTTAGGGGTGATATTGGTATCGGTGATGTTACTGAACTTTAAATCGGCAACCGAGTTCGTCCAAAATCAGCTCTATACCGACGCTAAAAATACGGCACACTCGTTGGGCCTTTCACTCTCGAAAGTAGCGGATACTTCGGACTCTTCGAGTATGGAGACAATGATCAATGCGATCTATGACAGCGGGTATTACCAACGTATCCGACTGGTCGATATCGATGGCAAAGAGGTTTATAACCGGGAAAGTGATGTCCGTGTTAGTGATGTTCCTCAATGGTTTATCGAGATGGTGCCGATTCATAATGTGAGTGTAACGAGTGATATTATGATCGGATGGAGCCGCTTTGGTACGTTGGAAGTGAGCGGACATACGGGAAATGCCTATCGTCAACTCTATAGTACATTGATCGATTTGATCCAAACATTTTTAATGATCGGTATTGTCGTTTTTATGACGTTGTATCTTTTACTTTCACTAAGTCTTAAATCGTTGAAACGGATCCGTGATCAAGCTAAAGCAATTATTGATAACGAATTTATTATTGAGAAGAAAATCCCATTCACAACCGAATTTCGCTCTGTTACAACAGCCATGAATGCAATGGTAGAAAAAGTCAAAGATATTTTTGAACGGGAGAACGAAACATTACGACGTTATCACGAACTTCTCTATAAAGATAGCGAGACGAAACTTCATAACCGTCGTTATCTCACCGCTAAACTACCCGATTATCTTCAATCGGATGCATCCTTTTCTTCGGGTATTTATGTCATGATGAGTATCAATGAACTCGACCGATTGAAGCGTGAAAAAGGGTATGAACGTTATACCCAATTGGTCAATACTCTGGCCGAAGCATTGAACACTCAGCTAGGTTCGTTTCGTCATTCTCTGATTGCACGATTGAATGAAAGCGATTTTTTTGCGGCGATTCCGGCCTATGAGATAGATCAGGTATACCATCAAATTGAACTGATTATGATTCATATGCGTAACGTTATTGATGAGATGGATAAAGATCTTTTGGAATATTTGATTATTGGATGCGGAATCGGTACCTACAGTGAAAAAGACACCCTTAAATCACTTTTTTCACGCGCCGATCATGCGGTAACTCAGGCCAAACTTCGTGGTAATTTTATGATAGACAAGAACCTCGAAGAAGATGAGCCGCTAGTTTTGGGGCGTGAAGAGTGGCGCAGTGAATTACTCAAAAGTTTAGAGGAATCTCGTATGTTGTTGGCATTTCAAAGTGCGGTTGAACAACGTTCTGATGAACTTAATGTACTCCATGAAGAGATCTTTTTACGATTGTTGGATCGGGAGGGAATTATTCACTCAGCAGGCTATTTTATCCCTGTTGCGACGAGTCTGGGGCTTATCGATACTCTGGATCGTTATATGATCGAAAAAGTCTTTAAACACATCAAAGAGCATAATCCGATAACACCGTTAGCGTTGAATCTCAGCGGCGATTTTGTGAAAAAATATGCCAATATTCAATGGCTAAGAGCTCAATTGGAAGTATTCCATCGTCAGAGTGATTTAGTGTTATGGTTTGAAGTGAGCAACACAATAGCATTAAATGAACTCGAAGCGGTATCTACTATCAGTTCAATGATTAAAATGTTCGGATACCGTTTTGGAATCGATCATTTTGCGATTCCTGAAGCAGGTGCCCATTATCTTCAAGCAATTCGCCCGGATTATATCAAAGCAAACAGTGCCTATTTGCAAGATATGATGTTCGATAAAGAGACGGGTAAGAGTCGTGAGAGTTTTAATAACGTTATCCGAAGTCTGGGGATTTCGATCATAGCGATTAATATCGAAGATGCAAAAGAGGTTGAAAACTTAAAAGCGCTCGGTATTGAACGATTTCAAGGCTCTCATATCGCGCCGGTAGCATTGCTGCAATAGTGTATGCGGATTTTCTGTCATTCCCGTGAAAACGGCCATTGTGCCCCCTGCGGGTATGGCGTATGCTATTGTCTTTTTTTGCGTGTCAACACGAAAGCAAAAGCAGCTACAACTGCCAGTAAAATGAATAGATTTCCTTGTTCTTCCATTTAATGTTCCTTTAGTAATTTTTTCATGTCTACTTACCTTCATTTAGGTTATTTTTCATAGAAAATATTATACCGCAGGTTTACGGTGGGAATCCAGCCAAAGAAAAATAATCTTAAGTGCAAAAGATGGATACTTGGATCAAGTCCGAGGATGATGACGTTGTGGTACAATCGCGTTATGAAAACTATTACCCCTGAAACCCTCCGATATTTACCCGCCACCCGTGCTGAAATGCAGGCACACGGATGGGATCAGTGTGACGTTATCCTCATCTCCGGGGATGCCTATATTGATTCTCCGTTTATCGGTGTCGCAGTGGTAGGACGGATACTGGAGCGTGAGGGGTATCGGGTCGGGATCATAGCTCAGCCTGATATTAATACGGATGATGTGATGCGTTTAGGCGAACCGAAACTCTTTTGGGGGGTGAGCGGCGGAAGTGTCGATTCGATGGTCTCCAACTATACCGCAACCAAAAAATTTCGTAACAGCGACGACTACACCCCCGGCGGTGTCAATAATGCCAGACCCGATCGTGCGACACTCGTTTACACCAATCTTATCCGCAAACATTTCAAAAATACCGTCCCTATCGTCCTGGGAGGAATCGAAGCGAGTTTGCGTCGCGTGAGCCATTATGATTACTGGACGAACAAACTCCGTAAGCCTATTTTGTTCGATTCCAAAGCCGATTATCTCATTTACGGAATGGGGGAGGGGGCGATCATCGCTCTGCCAAAAGCGTTAGAGAGAGGTGAATCTCCTCATAACATTCGAGGGGTGTGTTATATCGCCAAAGAGCCACGTGAGGGGTATTTGACCCTCCCCTCCCATCAAGAGTGTTTGGATAACAAAGAGAAATATATCGATCTGTTTGATGCGTTTTACAACCATAACGACCCCATCTCTGCAAAGGGGCTATGTCAAGAGGTGGATGGACGATACGCTATCCAAAACCCTCCTGCTGATTATCTGGATGAAAACGAGATGGATGCGGTAAGCTCATTGCCCTTTACCCGTGAGCTTCATCCCTACCATCGTCCCAAAGGTGCGGTAAAGTGTCTGGAAACGATCAAGTTTTCCATTATGACCCATCAGGGGTGCTGGGGAGAGTGTAATTTTTGCGCGATCGGTGTGCATCAGGGGCGTACTATCCGCACCCGTAGCGAAGCATCGATTTTAGCGGAAGCAACGCAATTTACCGAGTACAAAGATTTCAAAGGGATTATCAGCGACGTCGGAGGCCCTACGGCAAATATGTACGGCTATGAGTGTAACAAAAAACTTAAACACGGTACGTGTGACCATCAACGGTGCGTCGATGACACCCATCTGTGCAAGTCGATGAAAGTGGATCACACCCGTGTTATCAATCTCCTCCGCCGACTTCGGGAAGTGCGGGGAATCAAAAAAGCGTTTGTCGCTTCGGGGGTGCGCTACGATCTCATCAACGAGGACAAACGTCAAGGGTATGAATACCTCAAAGAGATGGTAAAACATCACATCTCCGGTCAGATGAAGGTGGCACCTGAACATACCTCAGATCATGTATTGCATCTGATGAACAAACCGGGGAAACAGACCCTTGTCGAGTTTAAAAAGCTTTATGATAAATTGAACAAAGAAGAGGGGAAAAAGCAGTTTTTGACCTACTATCTCATCGCCGCCCATCCGGGATGCACCGAGAAAGATATGCACGATCTGAAACGTTTTACCACGGATGAACTAAAGATGAACCCTGAACAAGCGCAGGTATTTACCCCGACACCGGGAACGTACTCTGCGGTGATGTATTACACCGAAATGGACCCTGCCACCCGTAAAAAAATCTTCGTCGAAAAAGATACGGCACGCAAAGAGAAACAAAAGCAGATAGTGGTTGCCAAGGACTCTTTTAAGAGCGGATTTGCGAGTTAAAATCTTATATCCCGTTTACTCGTTCCCAACGTCCTCGTTGGGAATGCAGACTTATAATAAATAAATATTACACACTCCCAAGCTGGAGCTTGGGAGCGAGAAATACACCATTCGACAGGCTAG
>Ga0074197_1001328_pt1 | contig 21488 bp, 19 predicted proteins | sample EPASupsiteSAE305_FD_64526 | JGI IMG/M metagenome (GOLD analysis project Ga0074197, IMG submission 64526) | Bioremediated contaminated groundwater microbial communities from EPA Superfund site, New Mexico - SAE3-05 reassembly with SPADES | ecosystem: Environmental > Aquatic > Deep subsurface >...
GAGCGAGGCTGGAGGGGGTCCGGGTGACGGCCATGGCAGCGGAAGGCCATGACATGTTCATCGGCGGCCTCCAGGATCCCTCGTTCGGGCCGGTGGTCTTCTTCGGCTATGGCGGCATCTATGTCGAGGTCTTCAAGGATGTGCAAAGGGTGCTCTGCCCCTCGTCGCTGCGCGAAATCGGGCAGAAACTGGAGCAGCTCCAATCCTGGCGGATCCTGGCGGGGCTGCGGGGCCGCCCGGCCATCGATCCCGCCCCCTTTGCCCGCGCCATCCGCAACATCGCCCAGATGCTCGTCGACTTCCCGCAGATCGTTGAGCTGGATGTCAACCCGATACGGATTGTCGGCCAGGGGGAAATCCTGGCCCTGGATGCCAGGATCCGTGTCGAGGCCGTGGGGACAACGGGTAAGGAGGATTGACGATGCAAGCGAGGGCGCTACCGGCCCGGAAGGACAGCCCCGGACCCTGGAAGGCCTAGCCCTCCAGGACCTCGCGCACCTTGGCAGCCAGACTGGTGGGGGCAAAAGGTTTCTGGATGAAGTTGACGCCCTCGTCGAGCACGCCACGGGAAGCGATCACATTCTCTGTATAACCGGACATATAGAGCACCTTTAAGCCGGGGATCAGTTGGGCGGCCTGCTTATAGAGCATCTTGCCGTTCATCTCCGGCATCACCACATCGGTGATCAGAAGATCGAGCGGCGCCGAGAGCTCACCGAGCTTTTGCAGACACTCCTCGCCCCCCGAGGCCTCCAGGACCACATAACCGCGACGGCTGAGAACATCCACGGTCAACTGCCGCACCATGTCGTTATCTTCCACCACCATCACGGTCTCACTGCCCGAGGCGATTGCCGGGGAAGCCGCGGGCTCCGACACCTTCGGCTCAGGGGCCGACTCCGCCGCCGGCAGATAGATCTTAAAAGTCGTCCCCTGGCCCGGCTCGCTGTACACCCAGATATGGCCCCCGTGCTGTTTGACAATGCCATAGGTGGTTGCCAATCCCAGCCCCGTGCCCTTGCCCTTTTCCTTGGTGGTAAAAAAGGGCGTGAAGATCTGCTCGCGCACTTCGCTTTCCATGCCAAAGCCGGTGTCGGCGACGGTCATCACCACATACCGGCCCGGCGTCACGCCCGCATGGGAGGCCGCATATTCCTGATCCAGTTCGACGACAGCGGTTTCGATGGTGATCTTGCCGCCCTCGGGCAGGGCGTCCTGGGCATTGACCACCAGATTCATGATCACCTGTTCAATCTGGCCGGTATCGACCCGCACCGCCGGCAGCCCCGGAGAGGTCACCATCTGAATCGCGATGTCCTCGCGGATGGTGCGCCGCAGGAGCTTGGCAAACCCGGAGGCCACCTCGTTCAGATCCACGGTTTCCATGACCAGGGTCTGCTTGCGGCCAAAGGCGAGGAGCTGCTGGATGAGATCCCTGGCCCGGATTCCGGCCTGAATGATATAGCCCACATAGTCGTGACGTTTGTCCGGCTCCGGTAGTTCCGCCTGCAGCAGCTCGCTGTAGCCGAGGATGGGACTCAAGAGATTGTTGAGATCGTGGGCCACGCCTCCGGCCAGGCGACCGACCGATTCCAGCTTTTGCGCCAGCAACAGCTGTTCCTGGAGGCGGCCCTGCTTTTCTTCCGCCTCTTTGCGCTCGGTAATGTCATGCACGATCGAATAGAGCCGGTCCCGGCCCCCGACCTGAATGGCCCCGGCGAGGACTTCAACATCCCGGATCGAGCCGTCGGCGAGGCGATGCCGGAATTCAAAGCTGTTTTGCCGAGCCGAGCGGGCGCGCTCCAAAGCGGCCTTGATTTCCTCGGGCGAAAGGATGTTGATGTCGCTGACCCGTTTGGCCAGCAGCTGTTCCCGGCTCCAACCGTAATAGCGGACCGCCGCTGGGTTGGCATCCACAATCGCGCCGTTTTCGGGATCCACCAGGAGCATGACGGCGTGATTGTTTTGAAACAGGCTGCGGTAGCGCGATTCGCTCTCCAGCAGCTCGACCGCGGCCCGTTTTTGGGCGGTGATGTCGTGGATCACCCCAAAGACTTTCTCTTCCTCCCTATAGTACTCGGCCTGCGAGCGGATATCGACCAGGGCCCCGTCCGAAGGCCGAAGAATGCGGAATTCGACATCATAGGCTTCGCCATTTTGCACCAGTGCTTTCAAGGCCCGATTCAAATCGCTCCGATATTCGGGCAGGGGAATGGACTGGACAGACTCAATGGTCCAGATTGCATTGTCCAGTCCATAGATCCGACGGGCCGACGGGGAAGCCCACACGGTCCGGCTCTTAAAGTCGAATTCCCAGCAGCCCATGCCGGCCATTTCCTCGGCCCGTTCCAGTTGGTCGTGGGCTTGCCGTAGCGCGGCTTCGGTTTTCCGCTCTTCGGTCTGATCACGAAAGACGAGCACCGCGCCGGTGATCCGCTCCTGTTCATCAAAAATAGGTGCGCCGCTGTCGGCAATGGGGAACTCCGCCCCCTGAGGCGTGAGGAGGAGGGTGTGATTGGCCAGACCGACCACGATCCCTTCGCGGAGCACCCGCTCCACCGGATTTTCGACCGGCAGCCGCGTCTCCTCATTGACGATCACGAACACCTCGGCAAGGGATTTACCGCACGCATCGTCCTGCAACCAGCCGGTAAGGACCTCGGCCACCGGATTGAGCAAAGTGACACGGCCGTCGCGGTCGCAGGCGATCACGCCGTCACCGACACTCATCAAGGTGGTCCGGTACCGCGCCTCCGACTGCCGGCGCTCCGCTTCGGCCCGGAATGCGGCCTGATACTGTTTCTTGGCGTAGCGCTGCCAGGCCATCCCCAGGGCGGCGATCATGGTGGCGCCAAGGCCGAGCATCAATCCCACGATAAGGAAAGAGCGCAATTTCCATTCGGCCAGGGCCTCGGCCGTATCGATCTTGGTCACCATGAACCACGGCGTGTCCGGGATGGCGCTCAGCACCGCCAGGACCTCGACACCGCGGTAATCGGGTCCCGCCACCACCCCCTTGCCGCCGGTCACCGCCTTGACCGCCGGCACCTCCACGCGGGTCAAGGGAAGACGATACTGCAGGGCCGTGTTTTTACGATGGCGCAACTCGTTGAGATACAGGACCTCGTCACCGTCGCGGCGCACCAGCAGGGTCTCGGCGCTCTCGCTCTGTCCCGGCCAGCTCTGGATCATCGGATAGAGAAAACGGCTGGCATCGCTGCGCAGGATAAGACCGCCGGCAACCGTGGTTCTCCCGCCCTCGGCATCAAACAGGGGCACGACCGCATCCAGATGCGGTGCGGCATCGCTCTCGCCCCTCCGGTGCAGGGGGGAGAGCACGGGTTGGCGTTCCCGGACCGCGGTTGCAAGAGTCTGCGCCGCCACTTCTCCGATTTTGCCGGTCTGTCCGGAAAGGCTTAAACGCACCTGTCCCCGGGGATCGACCAGCAGGACATCGGTATACTGAAGATGGTTTTGCAGGGAACCGAACCAGGTGAGTATCCGCTCAACGGAAGCCGGGCTGGGGGAGGCGAGCCATTGGCTCAACGGAGCGGTTATGTAAGGATTCTCGCCGATCACGCGGGCATCGGCCAGGAGTTCCCCTCGCCACCGGACAATCTGATTGACCTTGAGCTCGGCGATACTCTGCAGCTCTCCCTCGACTTTGTGGCGCAGCTGTTTTTCCTGGCTAAGAAAAAACCAGAGGCCCCCAGCTATCAGGATTAAAAGCAGTACAACGGAGGAAGCGATCAATCCGCGGAAAACCGTTTTCATTTGGCGAAGACTCCCTTGCCCCTGTTGATTGTTTTTTCCAAACAGCAATAAATGACAAAATCGTGCCAGACCGAAGGGGCCGCACAACTAACTAACCTATTGAAAAAAGGGAAATAATACCGGAGAGCCGGATAACTGTCAAACCTTTTTTATGCGGCTGCGACACCAGCCGGCAAGCAAGATGCAGCAACTGGTCGGCTGATCGATCGCGGAAAAATCGAGCCTGTTTGAGGATCTCTGCCTGTTTGGCAGGGAAGAGACGGCCTCCACGCGATCACGGAAAAGCAACAGGGCAGGGTCAACATACCGCCCCCTCATCGGCCGCAGGGCTCGTATTTCTTCCGGAGCATGCCCGGCGGCGCTATTTTGCAGCACCTTCTCTCCGAAGGCGCTCCCTCCTCAGGCAAAACAACCGCCGCAATGATTGGTCCCAGGTGTGTTCGTGCCTCTTTCGTTTTCTTTTCCATTTGAATATACTGGCCCTTCCTGAAAAATTTGCCCAAACCAGCGGCAAAGATGAGCAGGCGAGCGCCAGCGACCATCCGGGTACGATGATTGCCCCTTCCAAGGAGTTTTTCACCATGAAAAAAAGGCCGTCACCGCTGTTTTTTGACAGCAACGACTACAAACTGCTCAATATTGTCAACGATGTCCTCAAACGGAAAACCAAACCGCAATCCCTGAGCTCGCTGATGGCGCCGTACATGCATCCCCATGGCATCAAGGAGATGGCCGCCCCCAGCGGCCTGCGGATCGCCTATGCCATCGTCAGCCTGCTCGGATCTCTGGAAGCCGGCAAGGCCGATGACCGGATCGTGGCCCTGCGCAGCCTCCGGGAGGAGGTTTTCAGTTCCGCTACCTCCTATTATCACAAGAATACGGCCCGAGTGCTGCTGCAGATCATGAAAGAACTGGTCCGCAGCCAGGGCAACGAACTTCGGCAGCTGCAATTGGCCCATGATTTCCGCACGGTCTACACCGGCAAACCCCGCATGGTCAGAGCGGAACTCGCCAAATATCATCTCCTGGAGATGCCGGAAGAATGGAACCAGTTCGCCTTTGACGACCATGTCCACGATGCCAATACCAAAGGCAGAAAATCCCCGACCCACCTCTTGATGGATGCCTGGATCAAGGGTATCCGCAAGCTGACCGTGGTCTATTACAACCATGTCGAGCTGGAGGTGGTTGAGGAATTGCTCGAGGCCGGCACCATTCTCGACATCCATGTCCGCATCGGCATCGAACTCTCCTCCCGATTCCGCAATAAATTCATCCGCTTTATCTGGGAGCTGGAAGGCTTTTTCGACAATCACAACCTGCTCCAGTTTCTCCAGGAACAATCGGTGCGGGAAATGCTGGATCAGGGACGGCAGGTGTCCCGGTATCAGCAGCGGTATGTGCTTGATGCCCTTAAGGAATTCAACCGCATACACCGGTCGACCCTGAACAGCGAACTCGCCCTGGAATGCGGCACTCTGGCGGAAGGTGAATTCCTCCGTTTTGTCGGCGCCGGTCAGCCCTCGCTGCTGCACCTGGCCAAGTATATCCAGGACAAATACCATTCCCTGCTGGATGAAGAAGTCGGACGCATCCATGCCGCCCCTCCCGAAAATACCCAAAAACGGGAAGAGCTGTTGGCGGCCTGCGCGCAAAAGATGCAGTCTCTTGACCTGGAGAGCATCATCAACCGCTTCCTCCAGCCCTGCCGCAACCCCGGACTGCACGATCCCGCCGTGCCCCACGATACCGGCGTGCCGCCGCTGATGAACCTCTCGCCGCCCGAGTTGCTCAGCCGTCTGGCCTCCATGCATTCCAGCTCCCGGTTCACCCTCAACCTGAGCAATCTCTCGATTCAGGACACCCTGGAACTGCTCTATATATGCGAAGGGCGGTTCACCCACATCGAATCCTTCAACCTCAAGGATTCGGCCTATGGCATGACCGCGCAGGCCGCGGTCAAAGGGAGCGGTTTTGCCGGGGAAGCGGTGGACATCACCAGTCCGGCGCGGAATTACCAATTAATAAACAATCTGCAAAAGGCCTTGAACGAGGATAATGTCATCGCCCTGAAACGATCGGTCCGCTCGATCATCTGGGATTTCGAACGGTCCCGCCTGATTGTTGAAAAAAAAGTGGAAGAACAGAGTGAAAAGACGATCGATTCCGAAACCCTGACGAGGATGAAGGCGGAACTGGAGGACATGAACCAACAAAAAGCGACACTGCTCGATATCCTCCTCCATCTCGAACCGTTTCACAATCATTACAACAAACGCTACCTCGGCTCCCGGATCGGTTCCGGTTCAACCGGGCAATCCCAACACCAGTACGGCATGGGCCTGGTGGTCCTCGATACCCTGCCGCAAAGGGCGCGCAGGATGGTTGTGTGGGAGCATAAGATGGAACAGCGCAAGCTCATTCCGGTCACCGCCCAAATGATCAGCCACCACCATGTCCGCACCGGCGATCCCGTTGCCTCCACCTGGATCAGGCGGATACTGGCCCGCATCCCGGGATTGCGGCAGAACAGCGCGCTCCCCTGGAGTGACTGGAGCCTGGACCGTTTCGAAATTCATCCCGGCACGGATGGCAATATCGCCACCCTGGGCGGTATCCGTCGCACCCCGGGAATCGATATCCATCCCGCACAGAAAAAAAACAGCGAAAGGATCAAACAGCCGCTCAAATATCTTAATTCCCATCTGCGCAATACCTTGAAGGTGGCGGTCGGCTTTATCCCCGCCTTTCTCACCTTCAGTCTCACCAAGGACTGGTGGGTGCTGGCCTATCTCGGCGCCTTCATCTGGTTCGGGATTACCGGGGTGCGCAATATTATTCAATCCATCCTCGGCGGCGGCGGCCTCAAACGTTCGCCCCTGCTCCCCTGGAATTCCCTGGTCAGCTGGAGCCGGATCGCCGACTCCCTGTTCTACACCGGTTTTTCGGTGCCGCTGCTCGATTATCTGGTCAAAACGCTGCTGCTGCAGCAGCATTTCGGCATCACCACCTCGACCAACCCGATCCTGCTCTATTCGGTGATGGCCCTTGCCAACGGGATTTATATCTCCACCCACAACATCCTTCGCGGTCTGCCCCGCAATGCCGCGGTCGGCAATTTTTTCCGCTCGATCCTGTCCATCCCCCTGGCCATCCTCTTCAACGCGGGCGTCGGCAGCCTGCTGCACCTGGCCATGATTCCGGGAGTGGACCAGGAGCTGCAGAAATGGGCGGCGGTGATCTCCAAGCTGGCCTCGGACTGTGTCGCCGGAGTGATTGAAGGCCTGGCGGACCGGCAAAACAACATCCGGATCCGGCTTGTCGATTACCGGGAAAAGGTCTCCCAGCTCTTTGCCGTCTTTGCCCGGTTCGATGTCCTCTTTCCCGAGGAGGATGTCCTGGATTTGCTTCAATCTCCCAAAAAACTGATCGCCGCCATCCATAAGGACGCCCGTGACCTGGAAAAGGTCTTCATCGTCAATGCCCTGGATCTCATGTACCTCTGGATGTATCAGCCCAGGGCGCGCAAGGCCCTGCAGCAGACCGTCGCGGCCATGTCCACCGAGGAATGGCTGATTTTCTACCGCTCGCAGCTGGTCCTGAAACGGCACCGGGAAATCAGCCAGGTCTTTGTCGATGGTCTGGTCGGCAAGAACTTCGCCAAGGCTCTCTCCTTCTATCTCGACCGGGCGGACGCCTACCTCCGGGACATGGTACAGGTGGGCGGTATGCGGGAAAAAATCCTGAAAAAACAAGGACAGATCCCCACAGCCTAGCCCGGCGGCAAGACCCTCCATCCTCCGGTGTCTCTCAAGCAGCTCTTACTGCCCGGTTACACCCCCTCCCCTCGCTTTTTCCCGGCTGGAAGCCCGAATTTGTCCTTGACAGCCCGCATCGAATAAAATATATGAGACCTTATTACTCTTATTAATCTCTTTTCCCGTGAACCATGCGTTTAACCCGAGCCGCTGAATACGCCATCCGCTGCATGCTCTACCTGTCGCGGCAAGGGCAAGGGGTCTTGACCAGCCGCCAGGAGATCGCCCAACAGGCCGACATCCCGCCCCATTTCCTTGCCAAAATCGCCCAGGACCTTGCCAAAGCGGGGCTGATCGAGATCCGCCAGGGAGCACGGGGCGGTTTCATCCTGCGCAGAGATCCGGCCGCCATCAGCCTGCTCGAGGTGGTGGAAACCATGATCGGTGAAATATTCCTCAACGATTGTGTTGCCCGTCCAGCAGGCTGTAAGGTACATTACCACTGTGCCGTGCACCGCGTCTGGCAGGAGGCCCGCGACCAATTGCGCCACACCCTGCGTCAGGTCACCTTTGATCAGCTGATCGCGGAGACCTCCTGTGTCGGGCCCTTCCAACCAGCCCCCCAGAACACGTAAGCAAAAGAGAAGGCAACAGCCGAACGGACCGATCTGTAATGAGACATCTCCATGGAAAAGCCTGATACCAAACCCGCGGGTCCCCTGAGCCGAATCTACCGATTCTATCGGGAAGGCTTCGCGCAGATGACCTTGGGACGGACTCTGTGGAAAATTATCTTTATAAAACTGTTTATTATGTTTGCGGTCTTGAAATATTTCTTCTTTCCTGATTTCCTGGCCACGAAATTTCCTACCGACAGACAACGGGCCGATTTTGTGATGGAGCAGCTCACCCGGTCAGCCCAAGGTTATACCAACCCCGTACGAGGAGAATGATTATGATCGAAAACCTTGACCTCAGCATGGTCAACTGGGCAAGGGCGCAGTTCGCCCTGACCGCCATGTACCACTGGCTCTTTGTGCCGCTCACCTTGGGAATCACCTGGATCATCGCCTTTTATCACACCATTTATGTGACAACCGGCAACGAGGAATGGAAGCGGCTCACCAAGTTCTGGATGAAACTCTTCGGCATCAATTTCGCCATCGGCGTTGCCACCGGTATCATCCTCGAGTTCCAGTTCGGTACCAACTGGTCGAATTATTCCTGGATGGTCGGCGATATCTTCGGCGCGCCCCTGGCCATTGAAGGAATCATCGCTTTTTTTCTGGAAGCCACCTTCTTTGCCGTCATGTTTTTCGGATGGAATCGGGTCTCCAAGGGGTTCCATCTTTTTGCCACCTGGATGGTGGCGGTGGGCTCCAATCTGTCGGCGGTCTGGATCCTGGTCGCCAACGCCTGGATGCAGTATCCGGTCGGCCAGGCCTTTAATCCGGAGACCGCCCGCTTCGAGATGCAGAATTTCGCCGAGGTCGCCTTCTCGCCCTATGCGGTCAACAAATTCGTCCATGCCACCAGCAGCTCCATGCTGATGGCCGCCCTGTTCGTCCTCTCGATTTCCTCCTGGTATCTGCTGCGGGGACGTCATGTGGTCATGGCCAAGCGCTCCATCGTGGTTGCCGCCACCTTGGGCCTGTTCGCCTCGGTGTTCACCATTTTCAACGGTGATGAATCCGCCTATCAGATAGCCCAGGTCCAGCCGATGAAGCTGGCCGCCTTCGAAGGCCTGTATGAAGGCCGGACGAACGCCGGACTGGTCGCCGCCGGCATCGTCAACCGGAACAAGAAGGTCTACGACACCCAGGAGCCCTTTATCGGCTTCAATCTCCACATCCCCGGCGCCCTGTCGCTGATGGCCAACCGCTCGTTGGGCTCCTTTGTTCCCGGGATGAAAGACCTGGTCTATGGCAATGCCGAACACAACATCCTCGGTGCCGCCCAAAAAATGGAACGGGGCAAGAAAGCCGTGGCCAGCCTGGAGGCTTATAAAACAGCCAAGAAAACAGGCGATCAGGCGGCAGCGGCCGCCCAATTGGTCACTTTCAATGAATACAAGGAATTCCTGGGCTACGGCTATCTGCAAAAGCCGGAAGAAGAGGTGCCGCCGGTGGCGCTCACCTTTAACGCCTTCCATGTCATGGTTGGCCTGGGAGCACTTTTCCCGCTGATTTTTATCGGTTATCTCCATTTTTCCCGCAAAGGAACGCTGACCGAAAAAAAATGGCTGTTGGGATTCGGGACAATCACCTATATCCTCGGCATGATCGCTTCCCAGGCCGGCTGGGTGGTGGCCGAGGTCGGACGCCAGCCTTGGTCGATTCAGGGCCTGTTGCCCGTTTCCGTGGCGCGGACCAACCTGACCGCGGGAACAGTCCAGACAACCTTTTTTATGTTTCTCATCCTGTTCACCCTGCTGCTGATTGCTGAAATCAGCATCATGGCGAAACAGATCAGCATCGGACCGGAGGAAAATTAAAATGATAGAACATCTTGATTACACAACCTTGCAGCATCTCTGGTGGTTGCTCTGTTCCGTGGTCGGCGCCTTGTTTCTGTTCCTCACCTTTGTCCAGGGCGGCCAAAGCCTTCTCTGGCAGGTGGCCAAAACCCCAACCGAAAAGGATCTGGTTATCAACTCGCTGGGACGCAAATGGGAATTGACCTTCACCACCCTGGTTCTCTTCGGCGGGGCTCTGTTCGCCTCTTTTCCGAAATTCTATTCCACCTCGTTCGGCGGGGCCTTCTGGGTCTGGATCCTCATTCTTTTTACCTTCATCCTCCAACCGGTCGGCTATGAGTACCGGAAGAAATCATGGAACATCTTCGGCAGCCTGGTCTACGAGGGGTTTCTCTTCATCAACGGCGCCATCGGCATCCTTCTGATCGGCGCTGCGGTCGGCACCTTTTACACGGGTTCCCACTTTCAGCTGAGCGAGAGCAACTTCGTCACCTGGACCCATCCTTTCCGGGGGCTGGAAGCCGCGCTCAGCCCCTCGATTTCCAGCATTTTCAATATTTCCATGGGATTGTTTCTGGTGTTCAACGCCCGCACCCTCGGGTCCATGTACCTGGTCAACAATCTCGAACTCAGCGAGGTGCCGGAGATGGACACCAGGCTGCGCAAGGCCTGCTGGCAGAATTTCCTCTGCTCCCTGCCCTTTCTCCTCCTCATTCTCGGCTCGCTTCTTTTTATGCGGGGATTCGGCATTGTCGACGAGCAAGGAACCATCGGGATCGTCAGCTTCAAGTACCTGCGCAATCTGCTGGCCAATCCCTGGCTGATTGCGCTGCTGGCGGCGGGCCTGGTATTGGTGGTTGCAGGGGTATGGAAGATAACCAAAACCACGGAAACCGGCGGCATCTGGTATGGCGGCCTGGGCACGGTGCTGGTCGGATTAACGGTACTGCTGCTGCCGGCCTACAACATGACCGCCTTCTATCCATCCAAGGTTGACCTGCAGTCCAGCCTGACCATCTACAATGCCTCGTCGAGCCCGTACACACTGAAGATCATGACCTATGTCGCCCTCTGCATTCCCTTTGTCCTGGCCTACGTGGCCTATGTCTGGTGGGCCATGAACCGAAACAAGATCAAGATCGAGGATACCGGCGACCACGCCGCCTACTGAGCCTCGGCCTTTGCCGCCAATCGCTCCGGGAGGGGGCCTTCCCCTTCCGGACCCTTTTACCCAACGAGGAAAAACCTACTATGAACACTATGAGCATCTTTATGTCGATAACCTGGGTGGTTTTGCTGGCAGCGTCCTACATGATCGCTGTCCATCTGCTGAAAAAACTTGAATTGTACTGAGACATCTTTGCGGGTGTCCGGGTGTCCGCTCCCAGTCTCGGCATGAGGGGCTGCGCCTTGATCGACGAAGTGCCTGCATTCACCAGTTGCGCCCCTGGCGAAATCTCTGCCATCAATGTCATGGTCAATGTCGAAATCCCGGCAGCCCCCAAGAACAGAGGGATAATCAAAAGCGCGCCTCCGGGCATGGCTGCTGCAGAACAACACGCAACACACCGTTATACTGCCGCCAATCGCCGCAGCAGCTCCAATCCGACCGATAATGGAGCCCTCCTCCTTTTCGCATTGCTATTTCTTTTCTTGTATAACGAATACTGAAAAGTAGTTTATAGTGCCGACGTGCGCCCCGAGTTGGGATCGCCTTGGCGCAAGGGCGAGAGACAGTGACGAAGACAACCAGCGGGAAGAACTATGACGGTAATGAATTGTTCAGCCGGAGAATGATATGAAACGGATATTGGCCGGGGTTTTGACCCTGCTGTGCAGCCTGGGAACGATCGCCCATGCGGCGGAGGAAAAACTGGTTGCGGCTGACCTGTCGAAGCTGAAAGTGCTCGATCTGCAGACAGCTCAATCCCTTGCCCTGGCGGGCAACCCAACCATAGCGGCGGCTCAGTCCCGAATCGAACAGGCCAAGGCCAGGGTCCGTCAGGCAGCGGCGGCCTGGTGGCCGAGCCTTGACCTGACCGGCTCCGCAGCTCGACAACGACTTTCCGATACCAGCAGTCAGGCAATCTCCCCGCGTGGCGGAGACCAAACCATTGAGAGTTACAGTGCCGGCGTGCAGGCCACCTGGGTGCTGTTCGATGGCTTTTCGCGGACCTTCAGGGAGCTTCAAACCTCCTATGATGAGCAGTCGACAGTCGCTGCTCTGATCGACAGCCGGCGCTTGCTGGTCACCTCCGTGGCAGAGGCCTTTCTCAATGCCCAGCTGGCCCAAACCAATATCGATATCGCCCGGGCCGACGAGGCCTTCTATTACCGCCAGCTGGAGGATGCGCAGAACCGGTATAACGTCGGGGCCGGTCCCTGGGGCGATGTCCTCAACATCAAGGTGCAGCTCAATTCCGCCAAGGCCAGCCTCATGCTGTTTCAGCGGGAATATGAGGCCGCTGGCTACGGACTAGCGGCACTCCTTGGCGTGCCGGATGCTAAATTTCCACCCTCCCTGCGGTTGGCGGCTCTCGACAAGGAAACCGCAACCATCGGGCAGGGGAAAGATCCGGAAACCCTGATCAAGGAGGCCCTGGCGGCTCGTCCTGATATCCACAGGCTGGAAATGGTGATCAAACAGGCGGAAGCGGCGACGGGGGTGGCAAAAGCACCTTTTTATCCCAGGGTACAGATCGCGGGAATCGTCGAAAATGAAAAATTAGAAGGTCCGGGGATTTCCAGCGATAATTTCGGCAATACGGTGGGCATAAATATGAGCTGGAACCTCTACGCCGGCGGGGCAGACAAGGCCAGGGTGTCCGAGTCCGAGCAGGCGAAAAGAGAAGCCGTCCATACCTTGGCCAATCTGCGCAACACCGTTGCCGCCGAGATCCGCCAGAATCTCGCCTTACTGGCCGCTGCCCAGGAGCAGGTACGGCTGCAGCGGGAGACCGTGAAACTCGTCCAGGAAAACCGCGATCTGGCCAAAAACGAATACGAGGCGGGCGAATCCTCGCTGGTCCGCCTGAACGAGGCGCAACGGGATCTGACCACCACCCATAGTCGCTTGGCCCAAGCCCTGGTTTCGTATCATCTTGCCATGCAGCGGCTGCTCTCGGTCACGGGACAAAATCTCGCGGCTTTCGACCAGTCGGTCAAAGGAAAATAATGTCGGCGATCGGGACCTTCGATCTGGTCGTACCGGCAACAGCGATCGATGCCAACGGCCATGTCAATAACGTCCAGTACGTGCAATGGATGCAGGATGCGGCCATGGCGCATTCCGCGGAGCTGGGATGGCCTCAGGAAAGGTATGCGTCTCTCGGCAGGACCTGGATCATCCGTTCCCATAGCATCGAATATTTCCACTCAGCCTATGCTGGAGAAACCATCACGGTCTTCACCTGGGTCTCAATGCTGCAGAAGATCCGGTCGCTGCGTAAATTCAAGTTTTACCGAAGGGCTGACGATACCGTGCTGGCTACCGCCGCAACTCTTTTCATCTTCTGCGATCTCCAGACCGGCAAACCTGTATCCATCCCCAAAGAGGCGCAAGCGGTCTATACCAGGGTCCGTGAGGAAGACGAACCGTAAACAGCTCCTTTTTACTTCGCTTTCCAGCCTTCAATCCGCCATCAGCTGCGCAAAATTGGCCTCGGTAATCTCGGGCGCCGTAAAATTCCTGAACCGGATTATTCCCTTTTTATCGGCGATGATAATGGTCGGCACGCCTTGCAGCATGTACTGTTCGGTGACCGTGCCGGTGGAGTCGAAGAACGCAGGATACGCCATGCCGGTCTTTTTGATAAAAGCCTGGGCACGCTCGACTGAATCGTTGAAGCCGACGTTGACTGCAATAAATTCCATCCCCCGACTCCGGAATTTCTCAGCCAGCTGATTGATCTTCGGCACCTCTGTTTTACAGGTCGGGCACCAGGACGCCCAGAAAATAAGCACAACCGATTTGCTGCCGATACTCTGCTGGAGATCAAACGGCTGCCCGTTGAGGTCATTGCCCTTGAAGGGGATAAGACGCCCGCCTTCCTGGGCCGCCAGCAACGCAGAGGGAAGGAGGAGGAAAATGATAAGCAGCAGTGTGTTCAGACAATTTTTTCTCATAACAATTCTCTGTGGAATACCGTAAAGAGGAGGTGAAAGCGGCGAATTCCCGCCCTTTCAAAAAAAAAGCGATCCAGCCTTGATAAAAAAATACTCGGCCAGGAAGAGCATCATCACACCCATCGCTTTCTTGACGTTTGCCATCCAGGCCCCGGATCGGGGTATCGCGGCGAGAAAACTCGAAAAAGTACCCACCCCCAGCAACAGGGCGCCCATGCCGAGGGAAAAGGTAAAAAGCAGAAGGCCTCCCAGCAAAAGACTTTTCGAGGAGGCTGTGTAGGCCAAAAGCGTTCCCAACACCGGCGTTGTACACGGTCCGGCCACCAAGGCCGCCGAAATTCCGGCCAGAAAAATACCGGCAATCCCCATCTTTTTATTGAGCAAACGCCCGGTGATCATGGGCAGATGAAACACATCGAGCATTCCCAGGGCGAACAGCAGTATCAGATTCCCTACCAGGAGAAAGGTCCAGGGGCTGGTGTTCACCATCCCGAAAAATCGGCCGGTTGAAGCGGCGAAAACCCCGAGGGCCGCATAGGTCAGCGCCATACCAAGGACATAGGTCAGGGATAAAAGAAATCCCCGCAGCTTTGAGCCGCCGATATTGGCATGGCCGATCACCCCGGCGGTGATGGGGATCATCGGGTAGACGCAGGGGGTCAGGCTGGCGAGCACACCGCCCAGATAGGCGACAACCAGCGAGGAGAGCAGGGAGGTGTTCAGATAGGTGTCAAATTGACTCAAAAAAATATCCATGTTCCGCTCCAAAAGACGTGAGATTTGTTCTCAAAAAATAACCAGTGCGTTGGAGAAGTAAAGATAAAAAACAAGATGTGACGGCTTCGGGCAGCGAGACGCCCGGGCACCCGCCCCTTCCTGCCCCCCACAGCAGCGTCAAGGCGCAGGTGGTCCTCAACGCAGTATTATTGCGGGTCCAAGCCGATCAAGGCCGCACCGATGGCATTGCCCACCTCGTAATGTTCGGGAAAGGTAACAGTGGTTCCCAGCCTTTGGGCCACGCCGGGAAGAAAACAGCGGGCAGCGGCGCCAATGCCGATAAGGGGCAGCTTCAGGGAGAAATGCAGGGAAAACAACTCATTGTCGCGTTGACTGAGAAAAGGGACAGCCTGGTCGCCCGGCAAGACGGTCCGCCCCAGGTAGTTGAGGATGATGGTCTCAATGGCCGCCTCGGTCTCGGCAACGACCCTTTGGCAAAAAATCTCCACGGACAGATCCATCTGCGCGGCAAGAGCCTTGGCTCCGGCCCGGCTGGAGTCGGCATTGCCGATCGCCAGAATGCCCAAACCATGGAGGGCATCGGTGGGGGTGAATCCGGTGAGCACGATTTGTTGCAGGAACGCCAGCCGTTCCAGCCGTTTTTCCAGGGTAATGCCGCTGAGACCGGTTTGCCGTGCAAGTTTGCCGGGCGGCATCGGACCGTGCTGGTCAAGAACGCGCAAAATGTCGTCATTGCCGACCACTTCCCTGTCCAACCCCGCAACCGGAAGCACCAGGTAGGAATCGGTGCTGCTGAGCCAGCCCATGGGATCGGGAAGATCCGGCGTCATGGCCAGCGGCTGCACCCTGGAACTTTGCAGGCTGATCCGGCCGTCCTGACGACAAACGACCTGGCTGTCGCCACCCGTACCCGAGGTGTACATATCCACTGCTTCAACATGGGTCTGCCATTGCCCGATGGTGCAGCCTTCATGATTGAGCAGGGGGAGGCCGTTTTTTATCAGGCAGACGTCGGTGGTCGTTCCGCCGACATCGACGATCAGGGCGGTGCCCTGGTTGCCGGCCGCCCTGGCCGCGCCGAACCGGGCGGTTGCGGCCGGACCGCTGGCCATGGTGGCGGCAGCCTGGTCAACGATCTGATCCAAGGCCGTCCCCTTGCCGTTGCCGCAAATAATGGTGACCGGACAGCTGAGCCCCACCGCCAGCATCGACCGTTGAATCGAGGCCCGAAAATCGACCATGAGCGGCATGAGCTTGGCGTGCAGACAGGCGGTTGCGGATCGCTCCCGCATGCCGGGATGGGGAGACACCAGGTGCGAGCAGAACACCGGTTTGGGATCGATCAGGGAAATCGCCTCCCGGGCGACCAGTTCGTGGGTGGGATTCTTGATCGACATGGCGCCACAGACCGCATAGCTGTCCACTTCGTTCGCCAAACCGGAGAGCATGTCGACCAGGCCTTCGATATCCAGCGGTTTATCCTCCTCTCCGGTGATCGTATGCCCCCCATTGAGAAAAATAGTGGCAACCACCGGTAATTTGAAATGTCGGACCGTGCCCAGGACAAACAATCCGACCCGGGCGCCGCGCCCCTCCACCACCGCATTGGTAGCCAGGGTGGTCGATACCGCCAGACAGTGGACATCCGCCGGCTTGATATCCTGCCGAAAAAGGCCTCCAAGGGCGCGACCGACCCCGATGCTCAGATCGTGAGGTGTTGTCCGTTCTTTGTTCCAGGCAATCACCTTGCCGGAAACGGCTTCAATCAGGGCGGCATCGGTATAGGTCCCGCCGGTATCAATACCAACGCAATAAGCAGTCATTTTTTTTGTCTTGGGCATGAAGGGGTGATGAAGGCTGTGAATACAACAATGGGTCGGTAAAAAGGTATCCGGGACAACACTGCAACGCCCGGTACTCTTGTCTTTTAATAACCATTCAGGCGGATAGCCTGTAGGTGTCGAGTCTTTTAGCGCTCCACAGCAATCTGCGGCCAGAGTTTGCGCTCCTGTAGAGCGAGGACAGATTGGCACCTACAGCCTGATAGGCTACAGTCTAATCAACCCGAACAGTTACGTTTTTTAAAGTCTTTCTTCCGGGGTGCCGACAGAACTGATGGATACCATTCTTAGGGTGCAAAATCAAGCGAAGGTTAAATTCCCGGTGCCGGGAAAAGGGTGGATCGCCCTGCATCAAACGCCGATCTCGTGCCGTGGTAGGGAAAAAAACGTCAGAAAAAACGTCTCAAAGGGCCGAGGAGCCATTCGAGAAACCGCACGAAACGATTTCTTTGCTCATATTCCGACAGAGCAACCCTCCGTGATTTTTCCAGCTCATCGTCAAACATGCGCCGTACCTGCGAACCGAAAGCTGAGCTGTCGATGATGACGTTGATCTCGTAGTTGCGGTGAAAACTGCGAAAATCTAAATTAGCGGAACCCAGGGTCACCCAGAAGTCGTCGATGAGCATGACCTTGGAATGGAGAATGGTCTCCTGGCGTTCGAAGATCTCGACCCCGGCCTTCAACAACGGGGCCAGATAGGCACGGCTCATCACTTGCACCAGAGGCGCATCGCTGATCGAAGGGACGATCATCTGCACCTTGACGCCTCTTGTCACGGCCCGGAGCAGGGAAAGAACGACCCGCGGTCCGGGGACGAAGTAGGGGGTAATGATCCTGATGCTGTGAGCGGCGCCTACCATCGCCACCCTGAAAGAACTGCGAATGACCGAGCGGGTATGGTGCGGGGTGCCATTGACGATCATCACGTCGGCATCCCCGGCATACACGGGCAGGTCCTGCGAATCCGATTGCCCAGAAGTCCCCTCTCCTCCTTCCTGCTTCCAGGTTTGCCGGAAAAGCCGGAGCAGCTCACCGACAGCGGGGCCATCAAGGCGAATGCCGACATCGCGCCACCGCTGGAAACTCTCACCATAGCCGGCATATTCATCGCCGACATTGAGTCCGCCGAGAAAAGCCGTTGCCCCGTCTATCAGCACCATTTTGCGGTGATCCCTGGTATCGAGCCAATGGAGCTTGGAAAAAGCAGGCTTGTTGAAAGGGAGGCACCGCACCCCGTTCGCCATCAGCCTTTGAAAATAAGAGGAAGGGGTGTCGTAACAGCCGATGGCATCATAGATCAGGGCCACCTCGACCCCCCGCGCCGCCGCATCCATCAGTGCCCCGGCAAAGGCATTGCCGGTATCGTCGGATTTGATGATGTAGAATTCAGCGCAGATCGCCATGGTGGCCGAGTCAATGGCCTGAAAAAGAGCCGGGAAAAAATCTCCTCCGTGCAGGAGCAGTGAAACCCTGTTTCCCTCAAAGTGGACGACCTCGGGTGTGCGCCTGGAACGGGATAACAACCGCAGGGTACTGAAAAGCCCCTTTCTTCTTTTATGCCGCGGGAACTTCATCCTGCCCTTCGGGACATGGTCGAATGCAGTGGGACAGCCTGTTTATTATTCTCAAAACAACCTTCTCTTCAACGTATGGGGATGGACAGAAACCAAAAGATGAAAACAATATAGCTACTGAACTCGTTATTTTGAATTCAAGGTAAGTTCGAAAAATATATCGAGCCAACAAAAAGAGAACATTTTGCATCCCGAGGGTACTGCCATGGAAAAAGAGCCACAGAAAAATGAATTAATGAAACGCTTTGAGCTGACACTTGAGGGTAAACTCGCCCAGCTTGATTATGTGGAGCAGGGAAATAATCTGGTGGTTTTTACCCATACCTTTGTTCCCCCTGAATTACGGGGACAAAACGTGGCGGCCCGGCTGACCAAGTATGCCTTGGACGATGCCCGTCGTCAGGGCAAGAAGGTGGTGCCGCAGTGTTCCTATGTTGCCACCTATATGGAAAGAAACAAGGAATATGCCGATCTGCGCGCCGGCATATGACTTTACGGGGGCAAAGCGCCTGTTTCCAAAAAAAAGGGGATAGGTTGGCGGGGGTAATTCAGCGCTCGTCTTCGAGGAAAATGCGGCGAAGCTTGTAAAAATAATCAAACCCGGACCAGACGGTAAGCACCAGGGCCACATAGACAATGGCGAGGCCGATCTGGTGCAGATAAGGAATCGGCAGGACCCCCAAGGGAAAGATCAGGGTGCCCACGCCAATGTATTGGGTGATGGATTTCCATTTGCCCTGGCTGCTGGCAGCAACAACGACCCCGGCCGAAGAGGCAACTCCGCGCAAACCCGTAACCACGATCTCCCGGCAGATGATGATCAGGGCAACCCAGGCCGGCAGTTTACCGGTGGGGATGAGCATGACCAGAGCAGTGGTCACCAGCACCTTATCCGCCAGCGGATCCATCAATTTCCCCAGCACGGTGATGCTTTCGTAACGCCTGGCGAAATAGCCGTCAATCCAATCGGATCCGGCGGCGATCGAAAAGACCGCCCAGGAAATCATCGCCATGTCGGTTGTCTGCTCCTGGAGCAAAAGCAACATCAGGCAGCCGGAGAGCACAAACCGGCTGCCTGTTATGCAATTGGGCAGATTAAAAATCTTGGAACTGCGATTCAATTGACTGTCACCATTCGTCGGACATTAATGCGGGAAAGCGATGTCACCCCGCCCCGGTAGGAGCGGTAGTGTTCCAAAACCTTGGCGACATAGGCCTGGGTTTCGGGAAAGTTAGGAATGATGCCATAGGGCGTAACATTCCCCGGCCCGGCATTATACGCCGCCAGACTTAATTCCACATCTCCTTTATAGTTGTCAAGCAGGTAGCGCAGATATTTCGTACCGCCGTTGATATTCTGGAGAGGATCGAAAGGATCATTGACCAGAAGGTCCTTGGCGGTGCCGGGCATCAACTGCATCAAGCCCTGAGCCCCCTTGGGGGAAAGCGCGTTGGGATCGAAATTGGATTCCGCTTTGATCACCGCCTTGATCAGCAGCGGATCCACCTGATGATTGGTTGAGGCCACCTGAATGTACTTGTTCAGGCTTTGGGGCGCGGTCTGAGCCAACCGGCTGCTTGAACGCCTGGCTATTGTTCCGATCAACTGATCTTCCGGCGACCCCAGAGGCCTAGCGGGCCGCTGGCTCAATTTATACCGTCCGTCACCCGGCACGTTCGTATAGTGGCAGATACCCCGCGCATCAACATAGGCATACATTGCCGCACCAGCCGAAACCGGCAGCGCAATCGCCAGAAGGAGAAATACTGTCAGAACGAGGCGGAATTCCATAGAACACCTTTTGTTATTTTTGCCGTTTTTCCCAGTCGGCGAGGAACTGGGCCATACCGATATCGGTTAGCGGGTGTTTAGCCAACTGAGCGATCACCTTATACGGAATGGTTGCAATATCGGCCCCAAGCAGCGCCGATTCAACCACATGCATCGGGCTGCGCACCGAAGCGACGATGACTTCGGTGGCGAAACCATAGTTGCGCAGTATAGTCATTATATCGGCAACCAGATCAAGACCGTTAACCGAAATATCATCTATCCGACCAACAAAGGGGCTGACATAGGTCGCCCCGGCCTTGGCAGCCAGCAGGGCCTGGGAGGCTGAAAAAATGAGGGTGACGTTGGTCTTGATGCCTTCCGCGGTCAACCGCTTCACCGCCTTCAAGCCCTCCTCGATCATCGGAATTTTGATGACGATATTATCGGCGATTTTCACCAGTTCGCGGGCCTCGGCCACCATGCCGTCCGCTTCCAGACTGACGACCTCGGCACTTACCGGACCATCGACCAGTCCACAGATATCGTGAAGGATCTCGATAAAGGGACGCTGTTCCTTGGCAATAAGCGAAGGATTGGTGGTGACCCCGTCAACCATGCCGATTGCCAACCCTTTTTTGATTTCGTCAATATTCGCGGTGTCGATAAAAAATTTCATACTTCTCCTTTCTCCGGTTTTCCGGCAAATTGATCACAGCATTGTTCACTGCAGAAATAATAGGTGATCCCATCCCTGCGCAAACGCAGGGCCTGGTGTTTGGGTACGAGGACGTGACAAACAGGATCCTCGACAAGCACATCCTCTAATTCGGATTCGTTGTCCTGCTTGTTTTTATCGTCTTGTTTGGGCGCAAAACTCCTACGGAGCAAGCGCCAGCCGATATAAAAAAGAACGGCCAGTATCAACAGACGCAAGGGTGTCATGTGCCTTGGTAATCCGTCCTGGATACTGGTATCGTTACTTTACTCAACATGGTTTATTATATACGGGGGAATTGAAATGTCTAATTGATTTGTCCGGCCGGATGACTTTTCCGGGACGCTCACCCGGAGGGCATCCGTGTCTCACTGCGGCCAGGCCAGCTTCTCAACAACCTGATTATCTGTATTTTTAAGCAAATCACCCAACAATTCCCGCACCTGTTTTCCGAGCAGGGGGTGGACATACTCAGCGGCGATGTCGCAAAGCGGCACCAGGACAAAAAGCCGCTGCTCCATCCGTGGATGCGGAATAACCAGAGAGTCGGAATGGACTATAAGATCATCGTAGAAGAGCAGATCGAGATCAAGAGTGCGGTCCCGATAACCGGTTGCCCGCACGGAACGGACCCGGCCGCTGAGGGTCTCGATCGTCTGGAGCACCTGAAGCAGGGCCAGGGGTGTCAATGTTGTCCGGACAAGCGCCGC
>Ga0074197_1001329_pt1 | contig 21464 bp, 23 predicted proteins | sample EPASupsiteSAE305_FD_64526 | JGI IMG/M metagenome (GOLD analysis project Ga0074197, IMG submission 64526) | Bioremediated contaminated groundwater microbial communities from EPA Superfund site, New Mexico - SAE3-05 reassembly with SPADES | ecosystem: Environmental > Aquatic > Deep subsurface >...
CTAAAAACAAGAGGCGGTTAATCCGCCTCAACCTCAATTTTAAACTTATCTTCCATAAATTTTCGCGCTTCGGTATCCTTCATCGCAGAGGATTGCTGCAATGCATTTTGGATTTGAACCATAGTTAAATTATTTTTATTCTCACCTTCGAGAGTAATCTCTTCGATCTCCCCTTTGAGCATTTGAATCATAGCTCGAATCAAATCTTTTTCAACGACTCCCGGAGTATTCGGCAAATCAGATTCAAATCGTTTGGCAATCGCTGTGTTAATAGCAGAGGACGCTTTTTTTCTGTCATTCATATCCGCAGGAGTAAGGGCAAACTCTTTTAAGAAAATAGCTTTATCCTCCTTTTGGAGGGTATCCGTAAAGCTTTTGACCGACTCATACGTGACATCCGATATGGCACGGTTTTCCAAAGTAAGACTAAACTCTTCCAAAATCATCGAATCGGGTGCTTGACTCGAAACGTCCCGTGCACTCATCGAAAATTCAAGCGGCATAATGGCATTGTCAATACGAAAAGAGTCAACTTCAAGATGCTTGATATTCATAGCATTTCCCTCAACCTCCCCTTTAAGCGCAAGATTGATCGAGCTGAGTTTGCCGAGTGTATTTTGCTGAAACGCATTACTCACATTTTGGGCAATCAGCTGTGCGATCATTGCTTTCGGAAGGACTACTTCATCGGCTTCGATATCAATAGAGGCTTTCACCTCTCCCCCTTTTCCGAAGGCTTTGAATTCCGTTAGTTCTTCTATATTCCCCAAACGAAGAGACCCGATGCTAAGTTGTTCTTGCCCCATGATCGAAAATTTAATCGTTTCAATCTCACAATCGGTGGTAACAATTCCGCCGCAATCGATACTTTTATAGCTCATCTCTCCGCCGATAAGAACCAAACCTTCTTGATACTCGTTGATTGCTTTTACTAACTCTTCTTTAACTTGTTCATTTTTATAATGGGTTAACGCGGTTACTCCGACAACGAGTATAGCCGCGGCAACGGAGAGGTGAATTTTATATTTTTTATAAAACGGCTCATTTCTATTTTCTTCTACTGGTAATTCTTCGTTCACGCTTTCCCTTATTGTATATAATCAACGACTTTTGAGAGGGTCGTCACCTCTTTAATCACATTGACAACCTCTTGATGCTTGGGATGGGGAGCATAAGCCTCCAATCCTGCTTGATCATCAAATGTCGAAATAAGTACCATATCGAATGATCGCTCACTGCGACTGATATCGATCCCTACTTCCATAGAACGGAGTGTCTCTATCTTCGCAGGAAGTGATTCCAACATCATTTTTACCTGTGCCATATTGGCCTCTTTATTCTCTTCTTTAAATTCAAACATAACGATATGAACTAACATGTTAATACTTTACCTTTCGATTAAATCTTTTAAACTTTGACGCGGCGATTTCCCCTCTAAAATAGCATACACTTCTGCCGCAATCGGTAAATAGATACCATGTGCAACGGCTATTTCATGCAGAGCATACGCCGTTCCTATCCCCTCGCTCACTTCACCGATCTCTTGACATACCGCTTCTTTGGATTTTCCGCTCGCCAACCCCAACCCGACACGATAGTTGCGTGACATAGAAGAGCTGGCCGTCAAAAAAAGGTCTCCCGCACCGCTAAGCCCTAAAAAGCTCTCTTGTGTTGCACCGTAAGCCCTGCCGAAGCGCTCCATCTCGACAAGACCGCGTGCAATCAAACTTGCTGCGGCATTATGCCCTAACGAGAGTCCTTCGCAAATCCCCGCTGCAATAGCGATCACATTTTTATAGGCTCCCGTAATCTCGGCCCCGATAACATCTTTACTCGTATAAGTACGAATGAAGGATGGGAAAAGATTAGCGAACGCACTCGCCGTCTCTGCAGATACAGAATTCACGACAAGTGCCGTAGGAAGAGAGCGCATTACTTCACTCGCAAACGAAGGACCCGATAAAAAGGCGATATTTTCTTCGGGCACATATTCGCCATAGATTTCATTCAAAAAACGGCCGCTTGAAGCTTCGATCCCTTTTGCCGCAACAAGCACCTTTTGTCCGCTATAAACAAAATTCTCGCTCAGCCATAGTGCAATCTGCTGTGCAGGGAGAGTGATAATAAGATACTCACATCGCAGTACCTCTTCGAGCGATTTAAAATTATCCCAATCTCGCGGAGTGCGTGACGTAATGATAACCTCATTTTTCTCACTCATTGCAAACGCGAGAGCTTCACCCCATTTTCCCGCTCCGATCACCCCTATTTTAGACATTTTCGACCCCCATCAGCATCGTAAGTGCCGCAATTTTATCTTCATACCCGACCACCACAAGAATATCCTCAGGATCAATGTGGTGATTATGCCCGCGTGCCGTAAAGCTGAACGTAGCGGAAAGCTCATGATCAACGATCGCTAATACTAACACATCGTACTCCCCTGCCCAATCGATATCGTAGAGATGTTTCCCGACCAAGAAAGATCCCCTAGGAACCGTTATCTGCGCAATTTTCAAAGATGAATTTTCATATAAGATATCGTGTAGCACTTCGGTGACGGTCGGTTTTTCAAGCATTTCAGTAATGACGTTTGCCGTAATTTGAAGAATTGACATCACTTTATTGGCTCCCGCACTTTTCATCTTAGCCGCACTCTCCTGATCCCCTGCAAGGGCAATAATCGGGAGTTCTTCAAAAGTGGAGCGCAATGATATGGTCAAAAATACATTCTCCGCATCATTATCCAGTGCGCAAAATGCAATTAAATCATTCGGATTGAAACGCTCTTCAATACTTTTCCAATCTTCCCCCAAATCAAAATGCTCCGTCTCAAACCCTGCTATCTCAGCCGCTTGACGTTCATTTTCATTCATTGCAAAAACAACAAAAGAGTCGTATTCATGGACAATTTGCAAAGCAATTTGTTTAGCGTATTCATTAAAACCGAATACAATAGCACTGCGATATTTCATCTTCTCCCCTTATGGTAGAGTAAGGTTTTAAATTCATCGATGAGCGCTCTTGTACCGATGACAATCGCAACATCTCTTTCATGAATCACAACATTTTCGGGAGGATTAAAGAAAAACATTTTTTCCTTCGTTTTATACACACCTAACACAATCAATCGTTTGTGAAAGAGAGGCAATCGACAGGTATCGAAAAATCGCTTTGCCATTACCGAGTCTAATCCGATTTCATCCATAAAAACACCGTTATTTTCAGAACGGAGGGCATGAATCACTTCAAATGCTACGGGTCTTCCGCTCACCTCTTTGCTGATCAGTCCGATGAGCTCCTGAGTATAAACAATCTCATCGATTCCGGCAAGTGAGAGTTTACGGCGATTTTCGTTGTGCACCAGTATTGACAGCAACGATACGTTTTTAGAGAGTTCTCGGATAGTAAGTGCCGTATAAATATTATAAACGTCGCTCTCTTGCAATAAAATAACCGAAATAACCTGCTTTTCAAAATCGATTCGTAACGCATGATAAGAGTGAAGCGATCCCGAATCAAACGCTAACGCTAAAAAACCCTCTTTTTGTGCCCGATGCACTTTTTCAGGATCTTTTTCTAAAATAACCGCTTTTTTGCCGCTCTTTTTAAATCGAGATGCAATCTGATACGCCAGAGGAGTATAACCGCAGATCAAATAAAAACGATCTATTTTTGAGACATCTTCGATGAGTTTATCCTCTTTAATCTCATCGAGTTTTTCGGTAAATGCTGAAACGACTATCGAGGTTGCAAATGAAATAACCGCAATCCCCGCTACGATAATCGCCATCGCAACCGTTCTCCCCTCCGTCGTGACCGGTACCAAATCACCGTATCCGACCGTAAAAATCGTTACAACCGACCAATAAAGTGCATCAAAAAGGGTGTTGATCGGCGAAGCGGGATTGTTCGCTTCCATCACATAGATCAAAACCGAAGAGACGATAATAATGACCGTCGCGAAAACTGCGAGGGTAAAAAGCTCAAATTTTTTCGATGAGAGGATCGAGAGAAACTGGGTCAAACTTTTTGCATACCGAAACAGCTTAAAGACCCGAAAGAGGATAAATACCCGTAACAACCTCATTTCATGGAAAAACGGCATAATTGCCAGTAAATCGATAATGGCGGATGGAGATACGACGTACTCCAGTTTCTTTACACCGATGAGGCGTAACGTACTCACCCAACGGAACGGCCGTTGCAAAAACAGATCATGTTCGTACTCTTCTATAATAACCTTTGACGTATCGCTGTAAACCCACAATCGTAAAAGGTACTCAACCAAAAAGATAAGAGAGACGACATAATTATTAAAAAAAAGCCATTGCGGGTTCACGTCATGCTTGACATGGAGAATCAGGATATAGACACTCATGGCGATCAACACCATCATAGTGTAATCAAAAAACTTTTTATACGGGTATGAAGGGTTTTCGAGAAGATTGTGAAAAAACTTTTTACTATGGCGATAGCGCGGGGAGGCGTGAAGAAAAAAAGCGATCCCTACAATCCATCGGCCAATCATAAATGGCTCTTACTGCGCTAATTTTGCTTGGAGAATATCGTTCAGCGTATTCGGGTTAGCTGATCCTTTGGACGCTTTCATCGCTTGACCGACGAAGAATCCGAAAAGTTTGTCTTTCCCTGATTTATACTCGGCAACTTTATCGGTATTAGCGGCTAAGATTTCATCGATCAATGCTTCAAGAGCACCCGTGTCACTCACTTGTTTAAGCCCGAGTTTTTCGATAACCGTATCGATATCCCCACCGTTTTCAAGAAGGTAATCGAGGACCTCTTTCGCCGCTTTGCCGCTTATAACACTCTCTTCGATCCGTTTAACCAGAGTTCCGAGCATTACCGCACTGATCGGCGACGTTGAGGGGCTCATACCGCCGCTTAAACGCCCTTGGAGCTCAACCGTGAGCCACGTTACCGCATTTTTCGCACTGATCCCCTGCTCTAACATCGCTTCAAAATAGTGCGCGGTTTCGAGTTCTGCCGTAATAACCGCCGCGTTATAGTCGTTGATTCCGAACTCACTCACAAAGCGCTCTTTTTTCGCATCGGGGAGTTCCGGAATATTGCAGACATCGGCATACATCGCATCATCCACGATCACTTTCAGCAAATCGGGTTCAGGAAAATAACGATAATCCGCCGCTTCCTCTTTACCGCGCATTGAGCGGGTCTCTTGTTTCACTTGGTCAAACAAACGGGTCTCTTGAACGATCTCGCTCTCATAGGTGCCGTCTTCCCATGCCTCACGTTGACGCGCTACTTCAAGTTCAATCGCACGTTGAATAAAGCGGAAGCTGTTGATGTTTTTGATCTCGACACGGGTATAGAGTTTCTCATCACCGCGAGGTCGGATAGAGACGTTAACGTCAACGCGGAACGATCCCTCTTGCATATTGGCATCGGAGATATCGATGTAACGGACGATCGAGTGGAGTTTTTTGAGATACAAAATCGCATCTTCGGCAGAGCGCATATCGGGTTCGGATACGATTTCAAGAAGCGGTGTCCCTGCACGGTTCAAATCTACTTTTGAGATAGCGCCGTCATGGATATTTTTCCCTGCATCGGCTTCGATATGGGCACGGTTTATACGGATTGTCTTATGGCTCCCGTCTTCGAAATCGATAGTTAGTTTCCCGTGTTCGACGATTGGGGTATAGAGCTGAGTAATTTGGTACGCACTCGGGCTGTCGGGATAAAAATAACTCTTGCGGTCGAAGAAACTGGTACGGTTGATTGTTGCCCCTACCGCCGTACCGAACATCCCCGCTTTACGAACCGCCTCTTTGTTGAGTATAGGCAATGCACCCGGAAGGGCTAAACACGTCGGGCACGTATTGGTGTTTTGGGTATGGTTAAAACTGGTAGGGCATGAGCAAAAAAGTTTTGATTTGGTATTGAGCTGGACGTGAACTTCCAAACCGATAATGGTTTCAAACATTTGAAAAAATCCTTGATTTATATAAAATAGCGGATAGAGGCAAACCCATAGGCACCGCACTCTTCAACCGCTTTTATCTGCTCTTGGGTCATAATCCCGCCCAACGCAAAAATAGGTACTCTTATTTTATCCACTATTTCTTTTAAATCCTCTAAACCCTTGGGCTCACCTTTGGCAGGAGAGAAGAAAATCGGGCTATAAGTGATCGCATCTGCACCTAATTCCTGTGCTTTGTGCGCTTCATCGTGGGTATGGGTGCTTATAACAACATATAACCCCAGTTTTTTTGCCTCTGTGATCGCATCAAACTGCGTGGAGGTGAGGTGAACCCCATCGGCTCCTAAAGTCTTTGCGAGGACGTAATCGCCGTGTAAAAGTACGTTTGCGATGGTGTATCGACGGCATATCTTGACAAAAGCAGATGCAAGCTGTGCATATTCAGACGTGGATTTATCTCGATAAAGGATAAAATCGGGAATATTTTTGGAGAATACCGCCTCCAAAGACGATTCGAGCGAATCGGCACTACTGCCGTAGTAGGAGGGATCGGTGATAAGATAGGTTTTCACGCGTCCGTAGAGGGACTTTTAACACTCTCTCGAATCTCTTCGAGAAGCTCGTTTTGTTTTGCAAGAATATCGTTACGATCACGCGCCATCGACATCGTCTCTAATACCAACAGCAAAAATACCGCCAAAAAGATAAAGAGGAATGTAAACATCAGCGCGGGGACAATACCGAGAAAAACGAAAGATTGGAAAGTGACCCAGGCTCCGACGATAACGAAAGCCCAAGATACGCCTCCAAGGAAGCTTAAAAGCGCGTCAAACGTACTTCGCTTCATCAAAAGGTCTTAGTGATCGTCGTGAAGAAGAACTGCACCGCCGAGGTAAACGTAGGTGAGCATCATGAAAATGAACGCTTGCAAGAAAGCCATAAAGGTAAGCAATGCAAAAGGGATCATCGGAAGCAACCACGGAGCCAACATCAAGATAACCATCAAGAACATGTCATCCCCTTTGACGTTACCGAATAATCGGAAGCTCAAAGAGATAATACGAGAGATATGAGAAACGATCTCGATCGGGAACATCAACCACGCTAACCACCATACAGGACCCATAAAATGTTTCAAGTAGCTGATGATACCGTTACGGCGAATACCTTCGAAGTTATAGTAAACGAAAACAACCAATGCTAAAGCAAGGGTAAAATCCAAAAATGCACTCGGTGCTTCAAAACCGGGAATAACACCGATAACGTTTGCGATACCGACGAAAAGACCGATCGTCGCAACAAGAGGAAGGTAACGACGTGCTTCCGCTTTACCCATAACGTCTGCACCCATTGCGAGTACGCCGCTAAGATACGCTTCCATAACATTTTGCGCTCCGCTTGGAACAAGACGGAGATTAGAGGTTGCCATTTTCGCAATCACGATAACAATAGCCGCTGTAAGCAACATGTGCGTGAGGAAAATGAACGAATGATCGTGGCTGATAAGGCCGAAGAAGGTAAACAACTCACCCATAAGTAGCGTTCCTTTACATGAAAAATTATCGGGATTTTACCCTAAAGCAGATTAAATTCCTATAAACTGAGGTGAACCAGTTCACGCCGTGCGTTTAAAATATCATCACCGATCGCTTTTTTAAGGCTCTCAAGTGATTCAAACTTCTGATTCTTGCGTAAAAATTTGACAAAACTGAGGGTCGCTTTTTCACAACTTCCGATACTCTCACCTAAAATATGGCTCTCAACCGCGTAACTGCCGTCCGTTGTCACCCGATGCCCGACAAAAACGACGGAAGGGTGAAAATGCTCTTCATTATCTAAACGGGTTAATGCGGCATATACCCCCTCATACGGGAGCAGATATCCGGGGCATTCAAGATTTATCGTCGGAACGAGATCAGTTTTACCGATCCCCTGCCCTTTGATCACATTCCCTTTAATAGTATAGTTGTGGCCCAAAAAGCGGTTGGCTCCGCTGAGATCACCGATTTGGATTTTGGTACGGATTTTATGCGAATGTACCGAATCTCCTTCGATACACACCTGATCGATTACTTGAATCTCACCTTCAAACAGTTCCCCTAGATTGGCATGAGAATAGCGGCGGTTTTTCCCAAAATGAAAATCGTACCCCACTACGATTTTTTTCAGATGAGGAAATCGTTTTCGTAGCATTGCCACAAATGCTTCCCCCTCAAGATGACGAATATCTTCAAGTGAGTAATAGAGTATAGGATAATGGGTGTAGTGCTCACGCTCGCTTCCAGGGGTGAGGTTAGCGTACCCCGTCTCGATAACGACAATCGCTCCGTTTTTCCCTAACGCATCAAAAAGTTGTTGGTGTCCAACATGCATCCCGTCAAATCCGCCGATGGCAATCGCATTAACCTTTGACAAAGCCATAACATGTCTCCTGATTTCCCTCTTTCCCTGCAATATGGGCAACCTCTTTCGCGATGAGTTTCCACCCGATCAACGCACACGCATCTTCGAGACGGATCATCGCTTTACCGATTGCTTTATCGTCTTTTACGACACCGTTTTTATCCCGTTTCACTTCACGCCCCACCTGAAACTGAGGTTTAAAGAGGAGTACGATGTATTTGGAAGCGAGGCGATCGATCGATTCGAGTATCAGTTCCAACGGAATAAAGGCAACATCACACGTTACGATTTCATAAGGGATTTCAGCGCTGAACACTCGAATATCGGTATTTTCATGAACACTGATGCGCGAATCTTCCCGCAATGAGTGGTGAAGCTGATCGCTCCCGACATCGACACAGGTGACACTCGCAACACTGTTTTCCAAAAGAACCTGCGTAAACCCCCCTGTAGAAGATCCGATATCTAATGCGTTAAGACCTTTGAGATCCCATTCGGTATAGGGGAGAAATCCTTTGAGTTTGATCGCGGCACGGCTAACGTAGAGTTCCGTATCGGCAATTTCGACACTCATCCCATCCGTAACGTCATAGGAGACCTTATCGACAATTTTACCCTCTACGCTTACACTGTGCTCTTTTATCAGTTGCTGTGCTTTATTTCGGCTCTCAACCAATCCATTCTCTACCAAATAACTATCAAGTCTCATATTTATCCATTATTTTATAATTCGTTATGGTGGCATAACTTTGTTTAGGATACCATTGCGGATCAGTTTTAGCTCAAGGGTTCAAATGCAATCAGTTCATGTGGTCGTCATCGGCGGGGGATACGGAGGCATTCGCGCGATTGAACATTTGGCACATAACAGCCATATTTCTATCACCCTCATCGATAAAAACCCTTATCACTATATGCAAGCCGAAGTCTATGATTTCATTGCCAACAAAGTCGATATGTCACAGATAATGATCGACCTCCCCTCACTCACGAAAAGTTTCGGCTTAGTCGAATTTATTTGTGAGGAAGTGAGCGGTATCGATACCGGATCTTCGAATGTTTTGACAACAACGCAAAACATCTCATACGATTATCTCATTATCGCCACCGGAAGCCGCACCTATTTCCCTGACTTTATCAAAGGGCTTCGTGAAAATACTCACGGTGTCAAAAGTATCCCCGCAGCGCTCGATTTCAAACAACAGTTTGAACGCTCCCTTCTCAACCGCATCGAAGCGCAAACTCGCGGGTGCGACGTCGAACCTTTTAACATCGTTATCGGCGGAGCGGGTCTCTCAGGGGTAGAGATCGCCGCAGAGATGGCGGCGTATGCCAACCATTTTTACCAAAACGGCAATTTCGGATGTCGCGGAGTCGATGTTTACCTTATCGATGCGTATGAGACAATATTGTTCGGTATGGATCCGTTTTTAATAGAGAGTGCCTATGAGCGGCTCACGAAACTCGGGGTTCACGTGTGGCATAACAACCGAATCAGTGAAGTACGAAAAAATGAGATTCTTCTCGACAACGGTAAAATACTTGATTTTGAATTTATGATTTTTACGGGGGGAATCGCCGCATCGACTCTCACCCAATACATTGGGTTTGAAACGAATACTAAGGGGCATTTGATCGTCGATGAACATCTCAACATCCCCAATCATCCGAACATTTATGCTATCGGCGATATCACACAAGCACTCGATGAAAACGATAGATTTATCCCTCCGACCGCCCAACTTGCTGAACGGGGCGGTGAGCACGTCGCCGCCAATATCCTCCGTTCTCTCAAAGGGAAATCCAAACGTCCATTTCGATTTAAAAACCAAGGGGTGATGATCGCCCTTGGAGGGGAATACGGAGCAGGCTTGCTCCCCGGAGGGATCAAGGTGAAAGGGTATCTCGCCTATTTAATCAAAAAGGCTATTTTTTGGATGTACACCGCTCCCCTCCGTCGCCGAAGCGCTATCGGAAAGCGACGTTAGGGAGCGAACCTCGCTCTCAGTGAGGAGCGTCACACCCAGTTCGACCGCTTTATCGTATTTGCTCCCCGCATCTTCGCCGTACACGACGTAATCGGTCTTTTTCGACACCGATGAGGCAACTTTCGCCCCTAACCCCTCTAATATTGCCTTGATACTATCGCGCGGCACCGACATCGATCCCGTGATCACGACGCTTTTCCCTTTAAACGGGTTCTCGTGAGCTTCCACTTTGATCGGGGCTACGGGATTTAAAAGGGTGCGGAGTTTTTCGATTTTTTCGCTGTTAACACGGGAAAATTCGAGGATCGATTCGACCATCTCACCCCCGAATCCCTCCAGTGCCAAAATTGCTTCACGGCTTGCGCTATCAAATGCCGTTCCGAATGCACCACACAGTGTTTTAGAGGCTACTTCGCCGATATGCTCAATCCCCAGCGCATTGATAAAACGCCAGCAATCGCACCCCTTGACCGCCGCAATGGCGTCGATCAGGTTACGGCTCTTTTTCTCTTTGAACCCTTCCAGTGATAAGAGCTGTTCCATCGTGAGAGCGAAGAGATCAGAGAGTTCGCGCACCATCCCCGCGCTATGGAGTGCTTCGACGATTTTATCCCCTAGCCCGTCGATATTGAGGCATTGTTTGGAGGCAAAATAGATGATGGAGTTCACCACCCGTGCCTCGCACGAGAGGTTTTGGCATTTGATCAATGCCCCCTCATCGAGAAGTTCGCTGCCGCAGACGGGACAATGCTTCGGTCGGGGAATCACCTGCTCGCTCCCCGTCCGCTCGCTCGCGATCACTTTGACGATTTTCGGGATAACGTCACCGCTACGCAGGATGATCACCTTGTCCCCGATGCGAATATCTTTGCGCTCAATCTCATCAAAATTATGGAGTGTCGACCTCTCGACTGTAACCCCCTCGATATCGACAGGCTCGACGATGGCGACAGGGGTGACGACACCGCTACGCCCCACCTGCAATATGACCTCTTTCAGTGTTGTGAGTTTTTCAATCGCGGGAAATTTATACGCCGCCGCCCAGCGGGGATTTTTCACCGTATAGCCCAACTCATCTTGGACGGCTATCGCGTCTACTTTGATCACCATCCCATCGAGAAGCATCGCGAAATTATCCCGCTCAACGCGCATCTCATGGTAAAAGGTCTCAATCTGATCCGCGCTCTCGCACAAGTGGGTCATGTGGGGATTTCGAAATCCCAGACCATAGACCCACTCCATCCGCTCGCTGAGATTTTTGATCTCGAGGGTATTGGCACCGATACCGTAGGGCATAAACACCAAACGGCGCGACGCGGTGATGCGGGTATCGAGCTGTCGGAGACTTCCCGCCGCCGCATTGCGCGGATTAGCAAACAGCGATTCACCGTTACGGGAACGCTCCAGATTGATCTTCTCAAAATCCTCTTTGAAGATCACCACTTCGCCCCGTATCTCGATCCGCCCCGTATACTCGATACGAAGAGGAATCGACTGGATCGTTTTAGCGTTTTGAGTAACCTCTTCCCCCTCGACACCGTCTCCGCGCGTGATCGCTTGAACTAACGCACCGTTATCATAGATGAGATTGAGACTCGCTCCGTCAAACTTCGGTTCGCAATAAAAACGGACATCCCCGTACCCTTTCGTGATACGGTTGACCCACGTCTCCAACTCCTCGCGATTAAAGAGGTCTTCGAGGCTCCACATACGACTGAGATGCTGAGCTTTGTCGAACTTATCCTGAGGGACATCCCCTACCCGCTGTGTCGGAGAATCGGGAATTATTTCATCGGGATGTTCTCCCTCATACGCTACCACGAGGTGATAGAGGATGTCGTACTCCTCGTCCGTCGTGATCGGATCGTCGAGGACGTAATAGTGATAGGAGTATTTTTGGAGTTGTTTTACGGCGTTTTGGTATTCGATTTGGGTCATGGTTCGATACTTTTAGGTTTAAAATTTTGTTGATTGATTAAAGAGGTGATAGTGATCATATCGTCTTGGATAATATATACAATCACGTACCCTTTAAAGATTAAATCGCGAACATTATCATCGTCATAGTAGATCGATTTGCGACAGCGATACGGCATATCTACCAATGATTTGCATTGAGCTATCAACATTTGTTTAAATTCGCGTGCCGCATTCGGTTTATCTTCCGCTATTGTTTCGATCTGTTTGATCAAAGCAACCATATATTCGGGATCAAATTCAATCTTCATAACGTGCAAGTGCTTCGTCTAACATTTTTTCTGCTTCATCTATAGAGTAGCATTTAACTTTTCCGCTCTGTAGTGCTTCAACTTGTCGTGCTACCATTCGCTTATCAGCTTCAAACTGTCTTTGTTGAATCTCTTGTTCGATCATGATTTCGAGTTCATCGTTACGCATCAGAACAAAATCGAGTTTATTGTTTTTGAGAACGCCGATTTTATCGACTTCGTGGTTGGCTAGTTTCGAGAGTACCGCTCCGAAGTTTTTGGCGACATCGGTCGAACTCATCAGTTCGTTTGGCTTGTAGGCTACCATCGTAATCTCCCGTGTAATCTTACGGAATATTATACAAGATTTTTAGAAAGTTTGAGGATCACGTCATTCCCGACCTGATCGGGAATCTAGTTTTGGGGTTATAGTTATTACCTGACCCCTATTTTTTATTTTCTATTTTCTAGTTTTTTTTGTTAGCTTTAACTTCGTATTCTGTCTACGGTATTAACAGCTTTTCTAAAACATGGATGAATTTGCACTTCGTCAAAACGTGGTTCATGTCTATCAGCATATGAATAAAAGGTTTTACTACCTCCTTCACCACCAAGCACAAAATCCCCAATAAATCCAATTTCATAAAGTATACTAAGAAATCCATCAAAGTTGGCTTCTTTCGCTAGTTCATTAAACCATGTTTGATTCACAGTCGCTTCATCAAAAATTTGAAATATCTTTTCAGTAATATCATCGTAACTTAAATGGTATTTATGTCTAAAAAACTTTGTTTTCCAAAATGAAAATATATTAGCTAAACCTGGATATTGATTAGAGTATTCTGTAGAAAGATCATCTAACTTCCATGAAGAGTAAGTACTTTCACATGATTTTAAAACTTTATCATCTGGAGTATTGCTTTCTAAACCTTCAGTATAAAATCGAGAAATTTGAATCAATTCTCTAGGTCTTGATAAAGTTCTTTCTACAAGCCAATTATCTGTATTATGAGTACCTATTGTTCTTGGAAAAACTGTATAAAATACATCTGATTCTAAAGGTTCACCAGCTTCTTCAAAATTATGTTTAATCCTTTGACTTAGTAAACTGACTAATGACTCAGAATCCCATCTAATTCTCTCAACATTTCTATATTTATCTGAGTGTTGCGTCTTTTCCATTAAAATTGAATATACATCTTCACGCAAATAAATAAATACATGGACATTACTTGACAAAGCCATTAAATATGAAGATGCAGCAAGAAGACCAAGTAGCAAGTTATTTGAAACTTCTGTATTATCCCATCCAAGATCAAGGTCATCTACCATGATTATGGTTTTGGCTCCACTTGTAGTAATTTCTTTAAAGTGATGTTCTAAAGAATCAACATCTGCAACATTACGCAACTCTTTTTCTAAGTGCAATCCTAGCTCACCTAAATTTCCTGCTTTAGTTTTAATTCGGGACAATATATCAGATATATTTTCAACAATATTTTTTGAAGTTCTATTGAGTTCTTTAGAAATTTCGCGTGCATATGCCATGCTATCCGTGGCATATGCACCTTTTGCTTTATGTCCAAATATACAAAGTGCATCTAGCATCATTTGTCGTAGCCAAGAATGCTGAAAAAAGATTTCTTCTCCAAAGCTTTCACGTAATGATTGATCGTTAATAATATTCCTGATAGAGGAATATTTCGGCGAAATATTTATAACATGTGTGTCGCTTTGGTGTATAAAATCGCTTTCTAATTTTTTTCTCAATGCACTCTTACCTGAACCTTTACGTCCTATAACAAGTGATTTTGACTTTCTAGAAAGTCGATTGTAACTCTCAGTGGAAACAAAATATGAAAGAAGATTTTCATCTTTTTCGGCACTATCATCTCCCCATTCTATATTTTTTAAATTCATATTATCAATCCTTCAAGTTTTTAGTCAATTATTTATTCCAAAAATATACATTTTTACCCAATTTCAAATAGATCATTAGATACTTAGAATATCTAAAGATGAAAACCCATCTATCAAAATTAAACAAAATGACATATTTTTAAAGATTTTACTGTGAAATGAGAAAGTTTGCAAGGGGATGGATTCCCAATAAAGTTGGGAATGACGAAGCACCCTTCGACAGACTCAGGGCGAACGGAAAGAGAAATAACGGATACTTAAAGTCTTACGATCTTCGCCCCGAATCCCCCCAAATGCTGAGGAGCATCAGTAAAGCTTTTGACACTCGGATGAACTTTTAGAAACTCTTTGACGGCATAAGAGAGTTTCCCCGTTCCGATACCGTGATAGATAATCACCTCATCAAATCCCTGCAAGAGCGCATCGGAGAGGAATTTGTCCATCCGCTCGCACGCCTCTTCCCCTCGAAGTCCGTGAAGATCGAGTTTGAGACCGCTTTTTTGGTCGATCTGCGATGTTACCGTTACTTTGGGCTTTTTCGGGAGGTTGCCGCTGGGTTTTAGATCGGTGAGTTTGACCCGCAAACGCATCCCCTCCACCTCGATCATCGCATCTTTGGCTCCGACACTCACTACCGTTCCCCGCTGGGTACGATATTTGACACTCTGCCCCACTACATAGGTGATCGGTTCGGGTTCGGCAATCTTGATCGGTTCAGGTTTCGGGAGCTTCGCCTGCGCCTTGTTGAGCTGACGGTGGATAGAGGCCATATCCATACCCCGTGCCGCCTCTTTCGCCTCTGCGATAGCGAGGTCATAGCCTGTACGAAGTTTCGCTTTTTCGGCTTCTAACTCGGTTCTCAGATACTCACGTGCCTCTTTGAGATCACGCTCTTGGGATTTGAGGGTTTCGAGTCGTTCGTCTACTTCGCGGTTTTTCCGTTTTAGCTCACGCTCCAGTTCACTCCCCCGCTCGATCAGGACGCTCAGTTTTTCGTGGTTTTCACCGTAGAGCGATTTGGCGCGGGTGATGATGGCGGGATTGATCCCGTATCGGGCGGCGGTTTCAAAGGCGTAGCTCTTGCCGATCACCCCTTGTAAAAACTCATAGGTCGGGAGACGGCGCTCTTCATCATAGAGTGCTGCCATCAGCTCCACATCGTCGCGATCCGCCATCAATGCGGCGAGACGTTTGTGATGGGTGGTGACGATGATCTTCTGCCCCCGTTTGATCAGCTCATCGAGGACGATGGCAAAGAGTGCCGCCGCTTCGTCGCTGTCGGTTCCCAGTTCGATCTCATCCACCCCGACGAGGGCACTTTTATGCTCGAAGAGATGGCTAAACTGCACCATCCGCCCCGCAAAGGTAGAGATATCGTTGCTCACGCTTTGGGGATCGTCGATCACCGCTTCGATCCGTTTGAAACTTCCGATCCGCGATTTGTGGGGATTGATCTTCATCGGGATGAGATATTTCGCCATCAAAGACGCCGAGAGGAGCGATTTGAGGAGCATCGTTTTACCCCCCGCGTTCACCCCCGTAATCATCAAGAGGTTGGAGCGGAAATCGACACTGATCGGTTTGGGTTTGTGGATGGCGGGATGGGAGAACTCTTCGAGGACGATATCGGTGTTGTTTTGGGGTTTGAGGATCGCGAAATCTCGCGCTCGGGCGAACAACACCCGCGCTTGGTAATGATCGTATCGGTCGAACTCGCGGTCAATAAATCCAATAAACGGGACGAGGTTCGAGAGTTTGGCACTAAAGCGTTTGGCGTACTCGTAGAGTTTCGTTTCACGCTCTTGCAATACATAGCGCAACTGCTCTTTAGAGCGGAGCACCGAATCGGGGGCAACGTAGAAAAATCCCGCACCCGTCCGTCCGACGACGGAGCCTTTGAGGACATGGTTGAACCCGCCGCGTACCAAAAGGGTCTCTTCGTCATTAATATAGTGGATTTGGGTATCGACGAGATAGGGGGAGAGTTTTTGGGTGTGAAAGAGGCGCTTTATCGACTCGTTAATCTCGGTTTTGATCGCTTTGATCCGCTGTGCGATGCGATGGAGTTCCTCATCACGCGACTCGATGAAGTTCCCCTCATGATCGAAATACTCATCGATCTCACTGAACACTTCGGGGATGATGATCGTCTCCATCCACTCGCCGATAAGACCTGCGAAGTTGTGGTTGCGCATAAGACGAAAATAGCGGACAACTTTGAGGAGTTCATGGATCTCTTCGAAGCGCAATACCCCCTGCTTTTTGAGGTGGTTGATAATGCTTTCAAAAGCTACACTTTTCGGCGGGGCTTTGAACTCCAACGCATCGAGGGCTTGGATATAGCGGTAGTGCCGTTCTTGATCCCCTTGCATCGCGATGTTTTGTTCACGGGAGAAAAACTGCTCTAAGGAGGCGATATGAGGAAGAAGATCGAGCTTGCCGAAAAGCTCGGCGAGGGTAGAAGAGAGTGAACTCATTGACACTCACGGGCATTAATGATTTGCTGATAGTGCGAAGTTCCTTTATTGCCGATAAAACTTTGTGTCCCTTCACTGTAGCCGAACGTCGAGCTGTTCACCTCTATTCCCTGACACATTACACTTTTTCCTTGATAATAGTCTTGAACAATGGCATTCACATGATCGCGTTCACGGTCACTTTGGATATTGTACGCTATCGCTCCCGCGACACTCAATGTCAGAACAAGGGAAATTATCCCTTTTTGTTTTCCGCTTAGCTCCGTAAAATAGTGCATCAATGCAAACCCAAGCGCGACAATGCCGAACCAAAGAAAATACGCCATAATCTATTTTGTCCCTCTAAGCTGATAGGTCAAATCCCCTGCCCCGAATCCGACAATGAGATCGTGATCATAGGTTTGAACGACGGCATCACCGATAATCGATTCGATGGTATCACCCGCACGGTGAAGTTTGTCGCTCATCGTGAGATTATAACGCTCAAAACGCCCCTCAAAATCGATATCACGAGGTTCTTCGCTTGCCGCCCATACAGGGAGAATAACAAGTTCGGCACACCCTTCGAAACACTCAACAAACGCATCGAGGTTATCGATGGTTCGGGAGTATTTGTGCGGTTGCCAAATGGCAATAATTCGCTTGAACCCTTTGAGTTCCGCATAGGTTTTGAGCGACTGCATCGTCGCTTTGATCTCGGTCGGATGGTGGGCGTAATCATCGATGATAACGCGATCCGAGCCTTTGAAAATCACATCAAACCGTTTTTTGATTCCTCGAAAATTCAGGAGATGGACACGGATAGAAGCGATGCTCATCGTCTGTGCCGCCGCCATGATCGCCAATGAAGCATCCATGGCGATATGTTCGCCGAATCCCCATACCTCAAACTCTCCGAATCCTTTGAGGTGAAAACGGGTGTAGGGTTCATCATCGAGGAGGGTATAGGTGATATTTGTGATATCCTGACTCGGATAGAGACGCAATGCATCGCATTCGAGTGTTGCCATAAACGGATCTTCCGCATTGATGACACGAACAGGAGCCATTTCGATAAAACGGAGATACGCGTTGTGAAACTCGTCGATATTGTAGTTGTAATACTCCATATGTTCCGGTTCGGCATTGGTGACGATCGAGCAATACGGATTAGAGTTGAGAAAGCTTCCATCAGACTCATCGGCTTCAAAAAGCATTACATCCGTACTTCCGTCATAGCGGACGTTGGAACCGAATCCTTTGGACTCTGCGCCGATGATCGCACTGCCATCCATGATTGCCGCCAAAATCGCCGTCGTCGTACTTTTACCGTGTGCTCCGCACACCGCGTAGACTTTTTTCTCACTCAATATTCGTAGTAAGGCATCGCGACGATGAAGCACTTCAATCCCGCGACGGTGGGCTTCTACGATTTCAGAGTTGGTCGGACGGATAATCGCCGAATGGATAACGAGATCACACCCCTGCGGGATATTGGCCGCATCATGCCCGATATGAACGGTAATTCCGCGATCAATTAAACGCTGGGTAATATGGGTAGCTTTCATATCCGAACCGCTCACCTCATGGCCGCTGAAACGCATATATTTGGCGAGTCCTGAAATGCCGATTCCGCCGATCCCGATAAAGTGGATTTTCATTGCGCAATCTCCTTTTTGAAAGTACTGATATAAAATTTCCCGCCCTCTTGGGTTGCCACCATATCGACATACTCATCGATAAAATCATCAAACGGAATTTTCGCGTCACATCCCGCACGGTGAACGCTCATCGCGATGCTGAATTCCTCATCGTTACTGATCCCGCCGAGCACTTCGAAAAGCGCACTCGCATCGGTAGCTGATCCTGCACTGTAATGCTCTATCGCGTATTCGTACAAAGCTCGGAGCGTTGCAAAATCCTGCACTTCATTCATATCGAGTTTTTCGAGATTCTCTAACGCATTGGTGAGACGCTCCAGTGCGAGATCGAGGATATTGGCATAATACGCCATCAGAGTATCTTCATCAAAGCTCTCATGAGCTTGGGATTCAAGGACGTAGAGAGAGGCGATATCCCCCTCGCTCTGTGCTTGGAAAATTTTATCTTTTAACTCGTTCATGATAATGCCTCCTTTAGGCGATTAAGTGCTTGAATCGTTCGCGTTGTCTCTTCGACGAGGGCGATACGGATATAGCCGATGCCGGGATTTTCCCCTGACGCATTCTCCCGTGCTAAAAATTCTCCCGGTAATACCTTGACATTGTAGTCGCGGTACAAACGCTGTGTGAATTCGAGTGCGTTGTCTACTTTTAGCCAAACATAAAAGGTCGCATCGGACGTTTTAATCCCTAAAATTTCCTGCGCCGCTTTGAAATTCTCTGCATATACCGCGCGCGCTTTCGCCACATGATACTCATCCGCCCACGCCATTGCCGCCGCCGCTTGCAGAGGAAGCGGAGAAGCACATCCGACATAGGTACGATACTGCGCATACCCTTTTAAAATCTCCGCATCCCCCGCGATAAATCCGCTACGCAGACCCGGTGCGGAAGAGCGTTTGGAGATTGAGTTGATGACGAGGACATTTTTAAACGACGTATTGCCGACATAGAGTGACGCTTCGAGGAGCGAGGGGACTTTTTCGGCCGTATAAATCTCGCTGTAGCACTCGTCGTTGATGAGGCAGAAATCGTGTTTGAGGGCAAGTTTCACCCAATCACCCAACTCTTCGAGACTGAGTACCGATGCCGTAGGGTTATTCGGGAAGTTTAAGATGACCAAATCGCACTCAGAAAGTTCCCCTTCATCGATGATAGGTTTGAAACCGTTTTGCTCAGTGAGGTTGAGATGGATCACCCGTGCGCGGGATGCTATTGCAGAGCCCTCGTAAATCTGATAAAACGGGTTAGTGTAGGCCATCACAGCCTCTTTTTTATCGAACAGATAGTACTGAGGGAAATTAAAGAGAACTTCTCTGGTCCCGAACGAACTCACCAGCTCATTGGGTTTGAGTTTTACCCCGAAACGGCTCTCTACAAACCCGCGCATCGAGTCGTTTAGATACGTTTCCCCCGCTGTTTTCGGATAACGGCGAAGCTCTTCGGAGTGCTTGGCAAGCGATTTTTGGATAAAAGCGGGGGTCTCAAACTGCGGTTCCCCGATGGTAAGGGCAATCGGAGAATACTCACGGTTTGGGGTAATCCCCTCTAAAAGAGAAGTGAGTTTTTCAAATGGGTACGGTTCAAAATGCAAAGGACGGTCTTTGTAATGGAATGTGTTGTTATATTATAGCGTTTTGGAACTGTATATTAGTAATGGAGCGGATCAAATTATGGCTGCCTTTGAAGTTTTATATCCTCAAAGGATCCTTCTGTCTCTCTAGAATCCGAAACAGCTTGGCCGTGATGTAAAACATCCACACCGCACTTACGGCATAGCTGAATGATGACCATTGCAAAGGGTTTAAATCCATCTCAAGAATCCCGAAGATCGGTACAAGCAGTATGATTTGCAAAAAATAATAGATAAACGGTTTAATATAACTCACACGGCGGCGCTCACACGTCAAAGAACTGTTTCTCTTACTTTTTTTTCGTTCGGCACCCTGATACAAAGAGTCGTTTTTCATAATAAATATCCTAACTTTTATAAAAAATTATAATATTAATATCGGTTGTTACCGCTTTATATTTGAATCAATATTTCACGACCTCTTTTTTTGAGGGAGGGAGGCGATCTTCTCTCCCGTTTACCATCCCCTCAAACGCTTTGATGTCGTGCTTGCTTACCACCATATAACGTCCTAACGCCATCGTATTATCACCGGATGAGGCATGTTGTCGATCGATCGTAAACGCCGCCGCGTACCCTGATTTTTTAGCATCCACAAGTAATCCATCATCATAAATTCCAAATACCCATGCCAGATATTTGATCTCGTGCCCCATTCTCTCTTCGAGTTTTTTCTTCGCACCGCCGAGCTGTTTATCGACAAATTTTGAATATTCCTCGGATGAGAGTTTTTTCTTCTCTTTTTTGAAATTCGGATGCCAATACGTATGAGACTCCACACGGAACAGTTTTGTCGTCTCAAGCTCACGAAGTTGTTCCCAGTTCATAGCATACGCAGCATTGGAGATCGCACTCGGATAGACAAAGAGGGTGACGGGGACTTTATATTTTTTGACCAACGGTGCCATATCGCTGTAAACACTTTTGTGTCCGTCATCGACGGTAATAACCACCGATTTTGCAGGGATCGATTTCACTTCGCCTCGAAGGTATTTGGCAGCGGTATCCAAAGGTATAACCGTATAACCGTTTGTTTTAAGCCACTCCATCTGCTCCGCGAATGCGGAGGTTTTGATTGTCATCGAATCAGCTACTTCCACGCCGAAACGGTGATAACACAAAATAGGAACTTTTTTTTCAACTGCCGTAGCCCACAACGAACCCATCAAAACCGCAACCATTAAAACCAATCGAAACATATGCACTAAAACCCTTCTGTAATAAAAATTCG
>Ga0074197_1001331_pt1 | contig 21412 bp, 23 predicted proteins | sample EPASupsiteSAE305_FD_64526 | JGI IMG/M metagenome (GOLD analysis project Ga0074197, IMG submission 64526) | Bioremediated contaminated groundwater microbial communities from EPA Superfund site, New Mexico - SAE3-05 reassembly with SPADES | ecosystem: Environmental > Aquatic > Deep subsurface >...
TGCCAACACATTGGCAAAACCTAGCGTATAGCGCTCTCCCCCTCCCATTGTATCCAGATACGGATTGAATATAGCTGCTTTCATAAAACTCCTTTCTTTTTGTTTAGTTGTTTCTCCCAAAGCTTGGAATAAGTAATTAATCTACTGTACATCTGATAGATTATCTCAATCACCCCGACGGTGCCATCTAGAAAACCTAACTTTACTATTCCCCTGTACCAAAATTCTCTAAAACCCGCTGAGCAAAATCTAATAAAATTCATCCTCGGGTGTCCCGATTTATACAAAAGCTCCGCCTCAATTTCAGACCATTTATTAGTCTTTTCCACCATGTCATGCAAATTCCGATGACTGTCATGAAGAAGCGGATGTTTCAGGTGTCCCACCGTCCCATCAATTAAAGGCTGTTCATGAAGTTCTCCGAACCAACCTTTTAATTTGTCTTTTCTAATGAGCCTTAAAACAAAGTCCGGGTACCAGCCACCCCAGCGCATGACCTGACCCAAGAACTTGTTTCTACGGGGAATCGCATATGCGACAAAGTTTCCACCATCTATCTCTTTCCCTATCTCTGATCTCAACTCCGGTGTTACCTCTTCATCGGTATCAACATAAAAAAGCCAATCGCTTTTAGACCTACTCGCCCCCTCATTTCTCCACTCGGAAAAACTTCCTTTTATACCCTCTGTTTCAATTTTGACTATTTCATCGCACCAGGCCACAGAATCCAAACACTTTTTAAGCAGGTTCTTATCATAATTTCCACCAATTAAAATAATTGCTGAAATTGTTTTTTTCATCGCTTTCTCCACGCCCCCATTCCTTTTACGCCCAAAAGTGCATCAATTGCCCCCCATCTCTGCCATTTTCTTCCGGCAAACGCAAGTTTTATCGTATCTCTGAAAACCGCAAACTTTGTTCTTGGCACTAAGTGTCTCATTGCAAAATAAAATCTGTTTCGTGTCAAAAAATAATCGTTGGTTGTACTTCCCGAACCCCCGGTCGATGCCGAAACTTTGTGCCAGAGATATGTGCCAGGGTAATACATTACTTTATAACCTGCATTTTTAATTCTCTGACTAAAATCCACATCTTCCCAATAAAGAAAAAGTGATGAATCCAGGAATCCCACTTTCTCAAAAATCCCGCTGCGGATTATCGCACATGCGCCGTTTGCAAAATCAGTCTCTACCGCATTGTCATATTGTCCACGATCGACCTCATCAACCCCTCTGTGGCTTGAATAGGCATTCTTCCTATCAACTATTCCCCCTGCATACCAAAACACTTTCCCCAAGTCTCCCTCTTTATATTTGTTTTTGTGAAATTCATATCCCTTGGCAAAATATATTTTGGGCGAGGCAATCCCAACTTCCGGATTCCTCTCCATAAAATCCACCAATTTTACGACAATGTCTTCCGGCAGGATTAGATCATTGTTCATCAGTATTACATAGTCGGATTCACGCTTAAGTGAATCTTTTATGCCAACATTATTTCCGCCGGCAAACCCCAAATTTCTTCCGGTTTCAATAAATTTATAATCCATATTCGGAAGTTTATAATTTTTAAGATTTTCTTCCGTTCCGTCATTGCTGCCATTGTCGACAATCAAACATTCGGCTTGGATGCTTTTCGTATCGAGTTTAGCAACATCAATGAGTTGCTCCTTTGTCATTTCAAGAGAGTTAACGGTTAAAATAACAATCGAAACTTTTGGGGATTTAGACATTTTTAAATCTTTAGTTTTTTGCGGATTTTATATTTAATGTTTCCAGTCTCTTTATAAAGTGAATCATTTTGCCAAAAATACAGTTCTTTCTCTCCCTTTTTCATTTCGGAAACAACTTCCAGGATGTGTGCTTTTTCTTCCTTGAAACCGCTTTTTTGCCAAACTTTTATATAAACCGTGAGTTCCGAAAAGGCCTGGAGAAGAGACAGGACTAAACCGTGAACGCCGTCTTTGTATCCCTCTCCCACAAAGTAACGATTGGAGAATTCCTTTAACGGTTTTCTAATTAAATCCGTCCAGGAAAAATTGTAGCCGTCTTTTACCAAAAGATTCGACTGAACCGATGTGTAGCGATTGAGTTTTTCTAAATACTGTTCCGTGAAGTCATAATTGTGGTGTAATATCGCATACTTCTCCTCAGCCGCTATGTCAGCACCGCTGCCCACTGTTATGGGAACTGTGTGGATCAGCTCGTTCCAGGTTACTTTACCTTTTTTAAACAATCTAATCTGGTAGTCGGGCCACCAAAGAGTGTGTTCTATCCAGCTCCCAAAAATAATATTTTTTCGGGGTATTCTGAAATAATCGGCTTTGGGACTTTTAACTATATCCTTTATCTTTTTTGCCAGAGTTTGAGGAATTTCTTCATCTGCGTCTAAAATCAAAATCCAATCCCCGCCTGCTTTTGAAATTGCAAAATTTCTGGCAGGTTCCACATAACCTGTTTTTTTATGAGTAAATATCTTGGCGCCAAGTTTTTCGGAAATTTCGCAGGTTTTGTCGCTCGATTCCATATCAACAACGATAACCTCATCCGCAAAATCCTTAACCGATAAAATTGCCCTAGAAATGTTCTTTTCCTCGTTAAGAGTGTTAATTACAACCGAAATCTTGTTCACAATCTCAATTGTAGCACTAATTTTGAAGCTATTCGATTATATTTTATATTTTCCCTGAAGTGCGTTAATACGAACCGATAGGAGTCCTTTTAAGCCTTCTATCGAATCTTTAACAGGATCGACTTTAGTTCCCTCTTTGTGATGCCAATCAACCGGAACTTCGGCGATTTTATATCCCAACTTCCGTGCAACATAAAGTATCTCTAAATCAAATCCGGCTGTAACCGAAGCTCCGGAACTTTCACCATCTGCCTTGAAAAGCCTTAATCGTTTAAAAATTTCCCGGGAGGATGAACCCGTAAAAGCTTTGAACCCGCACTGTGTATCTTTGAAAGGCAGCCTTAAGACCAAGAGTCTGAGAAGAGAAAATCCGTACGCCATAATCTTTCGGATCAGGGGTGCCCCCTCCCTTCCGTGGCGGGATCCGATTACAACATCATACCCCTTGCTAAATTTTGGCAATATTTTTTCAAGTTGGTCAATAGGAGTTGCTTGGTCGGTGTCGGTGAAAAGAATTATTTCTCCTTTTGCCTTAAGCATGCCTGCAATCACGGTTCCACCTTTCCCTCTATGCGGTTCTTTCAAAACAAAGAAATTATCATGTTTTTTGGCGAACTCTCCTGCAATCTTTGCCGTCGTGTCGGAAGAACCATCATCAACAAAAAGAATCTCCCAGGAATACTTTTGTTTATCAAGATAGCTATAAACACTTTCAAGAACCCCCGTTCTTAAATTATATTCTTCGTTATAAGCCGGTATTACTACACTTAAATAAGGTTTCATTTATTTATCCTTTGTCTCTCTTGAACCACTATTGTGCCAAACTTTACCTCCTTGACCACTCTACCAATACCTTTTTGCCTATCCAACCAAGCCTGCAAACGCTCAGGATGTGGAAGATCGGCTTCATATAAAGTATACAAGAGAGAAATTTGAGGATCTACTGGAAGCTTGTTGTATTTTGTGTTGCCGAGCCAGGTAAATAAATAATTATATGCGTATGGAATTACAGGTGGAACATAGACATCAACATTAAAATCTCTTGTTCCAGCCGCTTTGTAAATCCAGTCTATAGCCTCTTTCTGATTAACAAAACAAACACTGGTCGTTTCCTGACAAGCATCGTTTACTCTTCCCCAAATTACCGGAATATTATTCATATAGAATAAATAGAAAAAGAAAAATATAAAAATTTTTCCTACAATTTTGAGTTTCCAAATTTGCGCCAAGATGATTGCAAAAAGCAAAACAAAAACTAAATAATAACCGGTCATGTAGTAATCATATAAAATTCCATAATTTCCGCGATAAAAGTAAAGACCAAATACGGCAGACCCTAAAAGGAGTAAAACTATTTTTATCTTACTGTTCTTGATTAGCTTAGGCAAAAATGCCAAAAACGATATTCCGGTAATCACCAAGGCTATGGAATTAAAAGCATTACGGGATTGAAAGATTTTGTTTGTAAAGATGCCAAAATATGTTTCAGTCCGAGATTTAATAAAACTCCACGTTGGAATTCCAAAACTTCCACTCTCAACACCAAAAGTTCCAAACAAATTATTTAAAAGAATATTTTGATGCCTTAAATCAAATAAAACCAATGGGATAAAAGTTAGAATAAACAAAAAAATAGACAAAATAAGATTCTTTGTGTCGGGTCTGTTTTTCCACTGCCAAACTAAGAAAATTGCCAGAGCCGGTAGATAGAAGAGTTCCCCGGAAGATCCAAAGCTGAAAAGAGATAATCCTGATACAACGGCAACAATCGGCCATGCCCACTTTCTTCCCTCAGTGATCTTAATCATACCCCAAACCAGAAGCAAAGAAAGCAAAAGCATCGGAGTCGGGTTTGAAAGCCATCTGGAGGCAAGGAATATATTAAATGAAAACGCTGCAACAACCGCAGCAATTATACCTGTCGTCCTGTCCTGAATTTTTTTTCCTAAATAGTAGATTAATGCTATTGCAAGAACGGACGTGAATGTCAAAAAAACATACGGCCAAATTGGATTTCCGTTTCCCAACCAATAAAAAGGTGTAATCAAGTAGTAATAATATGGAGCCCTAAAAATCCCCGGTAACCCCGTTGTTGGCCCTATCAAAAAGAATTTATTGGAATGAATAAAATCCCAAACAACCAAAGCATCCCTGCCTTGGTCATAGTAAAAACCTAAAGTTTGATCAATCCTAAAAACCCTGATTACAAAAGCGACCATCAAACCAACTGAAACTAAAATATTTTCTGTAGAAAAAAATTTTTTAATTCTTTTGAGCATATTTTCTGGCAACTATAAGCACTTTGTTGACAGCTTCCTGAAACGGTAACCCTTCAATCCTTGCTCCCGCAGCGGCTTTATGACCGCCCCCACCAACCTCATTTGCAACTTTTGAAACATCAAACCCCGTCCTGGATCTGAAACTCACAGAAAGAACATTTTCGGACGTTTCGATCATTATGATTCCAAACTCGGTTCCTTTAACAATTGGTGCAAATAAATTGGCCACATCCTCTTTGGCATAGGTATATTCGCCAAAATCTTTGTAGACCGAAAGCGGAATTGCAGACCAGACAAATCTGTCTTCAATCATCATGCTTTCAATAAATTTACCCCACATTTTTACTTCCCTAAATTCTATGTTTCTGTAGAGGTTGTAAACAATTTTGTCTTTGTCGGCACCCTTTTCGATCAGATCAGCAGCAATTCTAAGGGTTTCTTCCCCGACATTTTGATACTGGAAAGTTCCGGTATCTCCGATTATTCCGGTCAAAAGGCTCTCAGCGACAAATTTATCAAGGTCAATTTTCCAATCCTCAAAAACTTTATAAAGAAGCTCCCCTGTCGACGTTGTCTCAGCGTCAATCAAATTTATATTCCCGAATTTTTCATTTGAAACATGATGATCAATAACCACCGAGTTAATGCCGGGTTTGTCGGAATCCTTTAAACCCGTGACCATTGAGTAAGTTGAAGAATCAAGAATTACAAAAAGGTCATACTCGGAAAAATCGAACGAAGTAAAGTTAACCCTAACCACCTCATTTGCGCCCTTTAAAAACATTAAATCGGAGGGTAGGTCGCTTGGACAAATAACCATGACTTCTTTTCCCAAATCTTTTACAACCTGGGACATTGCCAGGGCGGAACCTACCGAGTCGGAATCCGGCCCCCTATGGCAATTAATTAGAACCTTGCCGGCTTTTTTTATTTCCTCCAGTATTAAAGATGATTCTTTGTAATTCATTGTGTGTGAACCAATTTGTATATTATAACCCCGTCAACCTCCCACTGTTTATCAATCTTCGTCATCCCGAAATTTGCAACCTCTGCTTTTGGTGAGTGTGTCGGATCGCATTTGACGGGCTCATTTTCACAGACAACAATAAGCTGATCCGAAATTGTTGACGGATCCCATCTGTCTGCATGTAGTACTTCTCCACCCCAAAGTTCAAGAAAGTATCTGTATCCGTCTTCGTAATTCCTCTCAGCTATAACCGCCAAATTAAATGGCTTGCCGTCCACATTATTCAAAACCAACCTCGAAACATCCATACTTCTTTGCATCAATCTATTAGGCTCTTTTCTTAATGGATTTTCTGCAAAGTTAATTCCGATTAAATAAATAAGGAAAACCCATCCGATAATTTTTGTAAAAATATTTTTGGACATTAACTTTGAAACAATAACTCCAATTAATATGAATGGAACCGGAAAAAGGAACCCAAGATAATGGTCGTAGATACTTTGTTTATAAAGACCAAGACCGATAAGACCAAATCCCAGCCAGGAAAAAAGAAGCCAATATTCTGCTTTAATTTTGAGATTTTTCCTTTTGACAAAATTTTCAACAAACACATAAGTTATACCTGCCGCAATAACAACAGAGGATACAATCGCAGCCATGGAGTTTTTTCCGGCAATTAGGCTTTTATTAATAAAGTTAAATATCTCCGGCATTTGGAATATTGCCGATCCCGGACTTGAAGAAAAATTGGTTTGGCGCTCTATAAAAAAATTATAAATTGCTTTTGTATTTAAAAAATCATGTCTAAAATCAAATATCAAAAGCGGGCTCATTAAAACCAAAAAACAGACCAAACCAAGAACAGATTTCTTAATAAATTGCTTAAACTGTTTCTTTTTTCTAAGTCCCCTGAATATCAAAAACCAGAATACAAGAATTGTCGGAGCAAGCAGTAGCCCCAGATAGTGAGACTGAAGAACAAAAGCAAAGGATATTCCTAAAACAATCAACCAACTTAAATTCTTTTGCTTCCAAACTTTCCAAACAGAATAAATTGAAAGAACGGCAAAGAATGGCATGATATTCGGATTCCATGAAGAATGGGCAAAAATAATCGCGGTTGGTGAAACTGCATAAAGCCCTGCTGCAATAAGACCCGCCTTTTTATCAAACCAAATCCTTCCTACCCACCAGATAAAGGCAATCGTGACAACCCCAAGTAAGGCAACCATCACTGCAGGCCCGACCGGGGAAAACCCTGCAATAAGAAGTGGAATTGCCATCATGTAGTAATAAAGGGGACCCAAATACATATCTCCGACTGACGTTCCTGGACCAATGAGGGGTGGGTGAAGTTCTGTAAAAATTCTCCTGACTATTATTACATCCCGTCCTTCATCACCCAAAAAAGTCATGTAAGAACCGATTTTATATAATCTGAAAAAGGCTCCGATCAGTAAAATAAGTCCAATAATTACCAGTTCTTTTCTGTTTTTTTTGACAAAATCAGCAATTTTGGATTTCATCTTAGTTTTTTCCAGAGTTTTAGAAGGTCAATAAAACTTTCAATAATTACGTTCAATTTTCTCCCGGTTCCCCGACCTTTTAATCTTGGATAATGAGTCACAGGAACTTCGGCAAACTTGAATCCTTTCTTTTTAGCTTTTATTAAAAATTCACTGGTGATAAATGCCCCTCTTTCGCTTTCCAATTTGGGAATACTTTCAATTACTTTTTTGGAAACCAACTTAAAACCACAGTCAATATCATGAACCTTCAGCCCAAACAGAATAAAGACAAATGCTTCCCAAACCTTGCTGGTAACAACTTTCGTAAAAGAAACTCTCCTTTTTTTGTAGTAGCCGATTACCAAATCTGCGCCCGTTTCTTTTTGTTTTTCAATGAATTTACCAATTTCCGAAAAATCAAACTGGCCATCGGAATCGATAAAAGAAATCCAATCATATTTTGAATTATAAAAACCTGTTTTCAGAGATGCTCCATAGCCAAGATTCTTCTCGTGTTTAATAATCCTTATGTTTTTATTCGATTCGGTAATTTTTGTGACAATTTTGTTTGTGGAGTCGGTGGAGCCGTCATCAACCACTATTAGTTCCCATTTTTCGGCATTCCCGGCAGCAGATTCGGCAGTATTTTTAACTACTTTTTCAATACTTCCCTCCTCGTTATATGTGGGGAGGAAGACGGATAATTCTTTAATCAGGGTGTTCACATACGAAGTCTAGCATATTAGCCTTATCTCATGCTAATATCATTCTAATGAAGAAAAAGGTTAACGAACTCCTTTTAATTCTGGCGTTTTCTCTGATTCCGGTGGTTTTGATCTGGCTGCCGTTTTTATTTAGGCTTGATTCTTTTTGGACCATCCCTCTCCCCCAAAACGGTATGGCAACGATTGTCGCGAATTATGACGGCCCCTTATATTTGGTTGCCGCCAAAACTCTGTACAATCAAGATTTAATTAAGGCTAATTTTCAATTCCCCCTGCCAACCGAATACTATGCGGCACATTTCCCGCTCTTCCCTCTTTTGATAAAAGTTTTTGGAATACTCATTAATTATCCTTATGCAATGCTTATAGTTACCCTTCTCTCCTCCGCTCTTGCTATTTATTTTTTTAAAAAACTTATATCTCAATTCGTTGACAGTAAAAGCGCTGTATTTTTGACATTCCTTTTTTCCATACTTCCGGCAAGATGGCTGATTGTCAGGTCAGTAGGTTCCGCCGACCCGCTATTTATTGCCGGTACTTTGGCTTCGATTTACTTTTTCAAAAACAAAAAATTTTGGCCGGCGGCTTTATGGGGGGCTATTGCAACATTCACAAAATCTCCGGGAATACTTCTTTTTGTCTCTTACATAATTTTCTATCTTATTGAGTCCATTCAAAAGAAAAGGGTCGGCTTTAATTTAAAAAGGACATATCCGCTTTTGTTGATTCCGATTGGTTTACTTCTCGTATTTGTCTTTTATAAATTCACAATTGGTGACTTTTTTGCTTATTTCCACTCCGGAGACAATATTCACATGGGTTTTCCCCCATTCCAGATATTCAACTTTTCCGCTCCCTGGGTGGGAACTTTTTGGCTTGAGGAAATAATATTCATTTATACAATTGGCGCAATCGGTATTTACAAACTAGTTCAGAAAAAAGAATTGGAGCTGGCTTCATTTGCCGGTCTTTTCTACTTTATGATTTTATTTGTCGCCCACAGAGATATTTTAAGATATTTTCTTCCGACAATACCATTCCTTTTTGTAGCCTTTTCGGATTTCCTGATAAAGAAAGAGGTTAAAATTGCTTTGGGAATTATTATAATTCCGATATATCTTTACTCCCTCGCTTTCATTTCCCAAAATGTAATGCCCATCAGCAATTGGGCTCCTTTTCTGTAAACTCCGTGGGTTTTTAAGATAATTTCCGACTAATGGATTATCGAATAGTTATATGGAAGTCCCTAGACATTGGAGAACAAATTCACAAAGATATGGTTTAGTTGGAAGCGTTTGTTCAAACTGTAATGAACCAAGCTTTCCTCCCAGAGATGTCTGCCCAGATTGTGGAGTAACATCTGACAAGCATCAAGTTTCAGAAAATTGGAGGGTAGAAAAAACCATTACACAAAATAGCAACATAGTAAATTCTTCAGCGAGAATTACCAGCCCCGCATATAATAGAGATCCTCAAGATCCAAACGCCAGAGACGTAATAGCTCATTCACAAATTCTAAAAAACGAAGCTCTGATTGGCAAAAACGAAATCCCCGTTAACGCGCACACAGAGATTGTTGTTGAACTGAAAGAACAGATTATCTACAGTGCTCAACTCTTAACCGCAGATTAAATACCTCAGAAGCCGGTTCTAATTCCTTGCAAAAACTTTCGGAAGTCTCCATGTTTTCCAAATAAACAAATTGTAGACAATGTAGTTATAGGGGACAATTACAAATATCAGCGCAAAAATCAGTGCGGCAAAGCGAACTACAGATGTATCTCCCAAAAGTTTTGCTGCCCCGGAAACAATCAGCGGCTGAACTATAACCGCAAAAAGTGAAGAAAGGTTGAATTTGGCAAATTGCACTACTACATCTTTAAGTGAAGTTATAATTTTATCCTTAAACGTCCAGACATTATTGAAAATAAAGTTGGAGACAATTGCCGCTTCGGTAGCAAAAAGGGTTGCCCAATAAGTTGTGAGTCCCAGACGCTTTAAAAATTCAAGACCCAGGTAGTTGACCAAAAACCCAGTAAAACCGACCACCCCAAATTTTATAAACCTCTGTTTATCTTTAATTCCTAAAATAATCGCAAGCTTGAAGGTGGCCACCATTTCTTTCCAATTAAATTTAGATTTATCCTTTGTGCGGGATGCAAATTCCAGAGGAACTTCCACCGTCTTTTTGGAGTTCTTTAGTGATTGATAGAGAAGATCTACTTTGTAGGCAAATCTATCCAAGTCGTGCAGTTTTTCCAGATCGATCTTGTCCAAAACCCCGCTGACTTTGGTCAATCTGAAACCTGTGGTTAAATCGTGAATTTTAAAATTAAGAAGTACAGTTCTTATAAATAAATTCCCAAAAAAACTGATTGCCTTGCGACTTGCTGCCCACTCCTTCGGTACGGAACCTCCTTTTATGTAACGACTGCCAATTGCGTATTCCGCTCCTCCTAAATAGGCTTCAACCATTGGCTTAACAAAGCGCGGCGGATGTTGAAAATCCGCATCCATTTCCAAAATTGCATCCGCTTTAAGTGTTTCCATTGCATACCTCATACCCGTAACATAAGCCCAACCAAGTCCGGATTTTTCTTGCTGAATGATAAAGACGTTTTTGTGTTTCTCGGAGGCCTTTTCGACCGCCTCGGGAGTCCCATCGGTTGAGTGGTTATCAACAATAAGAAGCTTCATGTCGGCATTAATTTTTGGAAACTCTTTTTCAGTTAGCTCCTCAATCATGCTCTTGATATTCTCCACTTCATTCCAAGCGGGCATTACAATTACTATTTTCTCCATATGATTAACTTTAACCGAAACTGCTGTTAAAATACAGTAGTAATGATAAGCAAAGCTTGTCAACCTATGAAGTTATGATAAAAATCGATGTCTTAACGCTTTTTCCAGAAATGTTTACGGGGCCTTTCAGTGCCTCCATCATCAAACGTGCCCAATCAAAAGGACTTTTGGAGATTAATGTTCACAACTTAAGAAACTGGGGAGAGGGAAAAAGGAGCGACGTTGATGACAGGCCATACGGTGGTGGGGTTGGAATGGTTCTCCGCGTTGACATTTTGGATCGTGCATTACACGATCTCAAATCAAAAATTAAAAATGAAAAATCTAAAGTCATTTTATTGGACGCAACAGGTGAGAGATACACGCAACAGAAAGCACGGGAACTCTCCAAGGTCGATCATTTGATTTTAATAGCCGGACATTACGAAGGTGTAGACCATAGGGTGCATGAGGAACTTGTCGACGAAGTTATATCTATCGGAGATTACGTACTCACCGGAGGGGAGATTCCGTCAATGGTTTTGGCTGATTCGATAATCCGTTTAATTCCCGGTGTTCTTGGTAAAGATGAGTCTTCGGTTGATGAATCTCACAAGGAACCCGGCTACTTGGAATATCCACAGTACACCAGACCCGAAAAGTATAAAAAATGGAGTGTACCTAAAGTTCTTCTTTCGGGCAACCACAAAGAAATTGAAAAATGGAGAAAGGAAAAATCAAGAATTTAGCTGCGAGATAAATTCATCTATCATTTCCTGCCAAGTTTTAAACTTCATTCCCAACAACTCTTCTGTTTTTTCAACTTTTAGCCCACCAAGGCGCGGTCTGGGAGTCCTCCCGGGAGATTTCAAAAACTCAACCATGGAACCTTCTTGAATCTTAACAGGTAAGCCTGTATACCTTTCCAGCAAATACGATCCGGACTCGTAAGGTGTTGTTGTGTCTTCCGAAGCAATATGAAGTACTCCTTCGATCTTCTCATCAATAATTTTTTCGAGCGGGCTTACTAAATTATCTATAAAAACTATACTTTGTATTTGATCCGTAAACAGTGGATACATTTTATGTTCATCATATAAATTGATCAAATTTCTTGCCCAATCCGGCTTAAGGTCGTATTTATCTGCCCTAAACGGATATCCATATCTGATAATTGCATATTTACACCCTGAACCGACTACCACCTTCTCCGCTTCTTTTTTTGTCCATCCATACCATCCTATTCCCTCGGAGTTTTCCGGTAGGGCTGTGTCCTCAGAGTACGGTCCGGGGTTTTTCTCATTTCCCGGAAATACAAAATCGGTGGAGATATGAATTAAAAATATATTTTTATTAGAACAGACTTTAGCCAGAGATCTCGGACCCTCTACGTTTAGCTTCCAAACAAACCCTTCTTTGTCCCCTTTTTGTACTTCCGCAGCGTCAACGTTTGTAAAAGCAGCAAAATTAATTACAGTGTCAAAAGTATTTTTCTCAAAGTACGCCTCAATATCACCGCTTTTTGTAATGTCCAGGGTTTTTTCGTCGGCAGATGTAATATCAAACTTGTCCTTTGCCAAATCGATAAACCTTGAAGCAACCATACCGCTCCCTCCAATTATTAATATTTTTTTCATTTGGAAAATTTTTCAGTAAAGAGCTCTCTTAGGCTTGGGTTATTCTTATCCCTCTCTGAAAGAATTGGATTTTCTACCGGCCATTTAATATTTAAATCCGGGTCATTCCAGGCAATTCCCTTGGCTTTTGTATCATCCCAGTACTCGTCAACTAAATACATATAGTGAAGCGGCTCCGTACCTAACACACATATTGAATTTCCGATTCCCCCTTTCGGCAAAAAGAGAGCCTGTCTTTTCGAATCCTCTCTGGTGTTGTCAATTGTTATATTTTCAACTTTTCCGAAAGTTGCACTTTCCGGCCGCAGATCTACTATCGGGGCATACAAAATCCCGGTGACAGGATATATGAGTTTATTCCAACCTTCCGTGTGAATTGCCCTTATAACTCCCGGCATACTCATCGAGTGGCTCCATTGTATCGCGTTAAAATCGAATCCCACTTTTTCATCAAGATCGCTTTTCCGAAAAACTTCATGAAAAAATCCGCGCAAATCTGTCCGCACCGGACTTTCAATTATCAAAACTCCGGGAATGGAAGTTTCCTTTATCTGACTTACTTTATTTTTGTCCGGTTCGTTCATATAATTTGTCTGCCTCTTCTTTTAACGGCCTCCACCACCAATCATTTTCTTTATACCAATTTACCGTTTTGACCAGCCACTCTTCAAAATTATGTTCGGGTTTCCACCCAAGGTCTTTTTCTATTTTGGACCAATCAACAGCATACCTTCTATCGTGACCCAACCGGTCAGGTACAAATTTTATTTGGCTTTGATCTTTGCCGAAAAGCTTTAACAATCTTTTAGCTACTTCAAGATTTGGGATATCCTCAGTTAGTCCTCCCACCAGATAGGTCTCCCCAATTTTCCCTTTTTGCAATACAACATCGATAGCTCTCACATGATCTTCAACATAAAGCCAATCACGAACATGCTTTCCATCTCCGTAAATTTTGACGGGACTACCGTTTATCAGATCTGTTATCATTCTCGGAATGAATTTTTCAGGGTCGGAATAGGGACCAAAATTATTTGAGCAGTTTGTTATGGTTATCGGCAATCCATAAGTGGTGTGATATGCCCTTACCAAGTGGTCTGATCCGGCCTTTGAAGCGGAATAAGGGCTTCTGGGGTTATACAAAGTACTTTCGTTAAATTTTTCGGCAGACTCCAATGGAAGCGCACCGAAAACCTCATCGGTTGAAACATGATGGAATCTTTTAACTTTATGGCTGACTGTGGCATCCAAAAGTACCTGTGTACCAACAACATTGGTCAGAATGAAAGTTTTTGGTCCTACTATTGATCTGTCTACGTGGGTTTCTGCGGCAAAATGAACAACTATATCAACCCCCTCTATTGCCTGATCAACAATCTTCGGATCACAAATATCCCCTTTTATAAATTTGTAGTTTTTATTTCCGGAAAAATCTTTTGTGGTTGATAGATGTCCGGCGTAAGTTAGTTTATCAAGATTAACAATCTCATTATCCGGATATTTCTTCAGCCAGTACCGGATAAAATTGCTACCGATAAAACCGGCTCCGCCTGTTACAAGAATTTTCATACTACTTTAGTATACAACCAATGCAGAATTAAACTTTCTGCCCAGTTTGCCGTTTGGCCAGAAATCAAGTTTACCAGATTTGTCTTTTTTATGCGCAAGATAATGTAAATTACCAAAAACCTCAGTTTTACCATCCTCCTTAAATACAACCTTAACACTCGATGACGGGTCAGTTGCTATAGCCGATTCATAATCAGGATAGTAAATATTTACAAATTCGATAAGTTCTTTCAAAGTTACACCGGGATAAATATCTCCCGCTTGGGGAATCCCGTCTATTAGAACGGAGCAAAGTCTGCCATCTTTTAATTTCACCAAACACCCTCTTGCGAGTTTTTTTGTTTCTTCATGAGGATTATTAGGATTAGCCATGTCGGGAATTGAAAACTCTTTCTCCACCTGCTGCCTGGTTTTTTCGTAGGAAGGAAATAGCATCGGGCCGGTGGAAACGGCAGTTTTTACATCCTCCAACTTAAGACTATCAACCGAGATAAATTCCAAGATATCTCCGGGTTTTACTGCTATTTTTTCAGAAATTCTGATCACTAAATCTTTATCGTTAATCAAGACCTTTGTTTTGGAAATCTCTTCAACAATGTATTTACCTTCAAACCTTTTACATATTGCCAAAATAAAACCGGGTACGTTGTCTATGTAGGTTTCTTTTGCCATTCTTGAAGGTCCCATAACAGGGTCTTTTACAATAGGTATCTCTATATTTGAAGAATCGTATATAACAATTGATTCGTCGTTGCCTTTTGATTTGGATCCAACCCACTCATATTTATTTCCATTCAGTAAAAGCTCACCCTTTGCCTCCAAAAATTTTATATTCACCGAACCGTCATTTAAAATTACAATTGCGCTCCGATCAAGAACGGGAAGATTGATAAGTTTTCCGCCCTCAACCACTAAATTTCCGGTTCTGACCTTGGGGGGTGCAATGGGATCCATCTCCTCATCGTCGGTAAGATAGAAATACCCGGCGTTGGTCACAAGTTTGGGATCTTGAAGTTTCTCGAAAGCTTCAAGGGGATAATACATCCCGTCTTCGAAGAACTCGACAGATAGAGCTCTCTCTTTGGGGTCTATCTCAAAAATCATAAAATTTGAGAATCCGCTACCTTGTTTAATATGCCCCTTTTTAACTTTCAATCCGGGAGATAATATTTTTTCATCCTCTTTTTGAGGAATAGCATTCAAGGCAAAAAGTCTGTGGGAATCAAACCAGGTACTAATTGGTTTATCTTGAAACTCAAAAAGGCCTAAGGGAAAAAGATCTCTATATTTTTTCGGGTCGTAACTCATGATAGATCGAGTGACTTGAGGTATTCCCTGAACTTACCGTTCATGTCTGGGTGTTTAAGTGCAAATTCGACAACCGTCTTGAGGTACTCAAGTTTATTTCCCGTATCATAATACTTCCCGTTTTTAATTTCGGCCGCATATACATCTTTACCGTCAGCAAGCATAAGTTTGAGTGCGTCATTGTAATAAAGTTCGTCCCCGGCTTTTAGGTTTGCATATGCCACTTCAAGATATTTAAAGATGTCGGGGGTAAACAAAAATCCTGAAACGGTAGCCAAATTCGAAGGAGCGTTCTCCTTGCCCGGTTTTTCAATCACAACATTCGCTTTAATAATTCCGTCTTCCATTTCCGTTCCGCCTGCAAAACCATAACGGTCATAATCTTCATCTTTAGTCGCTTTGATTCCCCCTAAAATACTTCCCCCATATTTTTCATAGGCAGCTATAAGCTGTTTGAATCTTGACGGAGTTGCCTGGATAAAATCGTCGCTCCACGCGTAAATGAAAGGTTCATCTCCCACCAAATGCCTGACGTTTAGAAGTGGGGTCCCGTTTCCATACGGACCTTTTTGCCTGACATAAACAAAATTTGCCATATTGGCAATTTTTTCAACAGCTTCCAACAGTGGTTTTTTCTTTTCCCCGCCCATCTTTAAATTCTCAATCAGGTCAAGGTTTGGAAAATCAAAATGGTCTTCTATGGTACGCTTGTGATATCCGGTCACAATAATAATGTCTTTAATCCCGGCCTCAACCAACTCCTCAACAACATATTGGATAACAGGTTTGTCAACAATGGGTAACATCTCTTTGGGCATCGCTTTGGTCTGGGGAAGAAAACGTGTCCCAAAACCTGCCGCCGGTATGACTGCTTTTCTGACACTTTTCATAATCGTTGAGAGAAGTATATCACGTAGTCCCTCTCAAATTCACGTCCTAATTACTAACGAGAATATTATTACAAAACCAAGAATTGCCACCACGAAGTATTCTATTACCGTCTCCAGACGCAAGTCATGATCAAGATAGTGGTGCACCACTCCCCAGGAAACATAGGATAAAACCAAGGCTGATGCGACCGCTATCTGAAAAGCTTTGTCATAAGAAAAAAGTATCAGACCGGCAAAACCGGCCAGGAGGATCCCAAAAAGCACCATATAATGGCTTAAATGTTTTAAAAAATGTCTCATAGCAAAATATCTACCATCATATTATTTGTCCTGCTTTCAATATCAGTATAACCGCCAAAATCATTCCGAGATAGGCTATATGTGCAAGAGTTCTGCCGCCAACTCTGACAATTCTTTTGTGTTTTACGACTATAAAGTCAATCGACAGGACCATCAAAATGATTCCTGTGACAAGAAGTGAAATCCCTTTGGTCGAAGAAAACGGTGAAACAAAAGTTATCGACGATCCGGAAGTCGTAACTTGCGGTGGAGCCGCCGTTGGGGTTGGAACCGGCGTGGGAGTCGGGGTGGGAGTCAAGGTTGGCTTTGGTGCTACCGAACTTTTAGGCTGTATTGTAGCAGCCACCCCTTTTGCCTTGGCCTCAGAAATACTTCCTGTTTCACTATTAAGAGGGGTCCCGAAAAACTGAACTATTATCGTTGTATCTGTGCCGGATAAACTTCCCTCGATAACTCCAATACCTATCTCCTGGTAATTTGGGTTTAGTATATTTTCCCTGTGGGTGGGAGAGCTCATCCACGCGTTAACTGCGCTTACCGGATCCGAGAAATCTCTTGCAAGGTTTTCGCCTGCATATTTGTATTTATAACCAAAATTCAGGAAAAAGCTCCAAGGAGAAGTCCCGTCAGGAGCAAAATGTGCCCAGTAACCTTTTGCAAGCATATCATTTCCCTTGGCAAGAGCGGCCTGGGACAACTTCGAGTTTTCCGACAGGGAGGTAAGGCCGTTTTCTACACGTTTTTGGTTTGTAAGCCTGATCACTTCCTCAGGAGAAATGTTGGCAGCATAACCCAACACCCTGGGAAAAGACCTGTTTGCAAGACCAAGAATAAATTGAAAAGAAACAAGGCCGAGCACAATCAAAAAAAGGCTTCCGGAGTGCAGAATCTTTGCCTTTTGATTATTGCTTTCGTGAGGAATAAAAAAATGTCTTAAAAGATGAAAAAGCCTCATGAATCCATATTAGCATATCCTGAAGGATGGTTCCTGTGCCACAAAACGGCTGTTTCCACAATCTCTTTAAGTCCGTATTTGGGTTGCCAAGAAAAGTCTTTTTTGATTTTTTCAATTGATGCAAAAAGCGCATCGGCGTCTCCCGGACGCCTTGAGACAAACTTAATTCTTAGATCTACCCCGGCAATATTTCTAACTGCATCTAAAATTTCCTTATTGGAATATCCCCTGCCGATTCCGGCATTGTAAACATTACTTTCCGCCCCGTCTATTAGTTTTTGCATTGCTATTGAGTGGGCTTCAACAAGATCCAGTACGTGGATATAATCCCTGACATTGGTTCCGTCGGGTGTTTTGTAATCCGATCCGAAAATCTCAATTTCCCCACCCTCCAAAGCCTTTTTAACAATATTTGGAATTAAGTGGCTTTCTTCCGGATGATCCTCTCCGATACTGCCATCAAGTGCAGCCCCTGCAGCATTAAAATAGCGGATACTGATAAATTTCATTCCATAAGCTGCGTCATAATCTTCAAGCATTCTTTCTAAGATATATTTTGTTTCACCATAAGGATTCAGGGGATTTTTGGGATCATTCTCCTCGATGGGAAGCTTTACCGGGTTTCCATAAACTCCGGCACTGCTGGAAATTATAATTTTGTTTACCCCTCCTTTTTGCATGGAATCCAGAAGATTCATAAATCCGTAAACATTGTTTTTATAATACTTTGCGGGGTCTTTGTAGGATTCGCCCATTTGAATAAAACTGGCCATATGTACCACTCCGTCAAATTTTTCCGACGTAAAAAGAGTGTCGAGTTTTTCTTTTTCTTTGACTAAATCTATCACTTCTAACCTGAAGTCCTTAACCGCTTCCTTATGCCCCTGAGATAAATTATCCAGAATTACAACCTCAAAACCTTTATTTTGAAGCTCTCGAACCATAAAAGAACCTATATACCCCGCCCCGCCTGTTACTAATATTTTTGCCATATCCTTATTTTATCCCAAATCCAAGTAGAATTTCACGCGCGCTTTTGGGAAGCTTGGAAATAAATCTGTAAACAAGATACATTGCAATCCCTGCGCCGAAGCCATCAATGATGGTATCTCTGAATCTTGCCTCCCGACCCTGGGTAAACATTTGGTGAAACTCATCAGAAATTCCATAAAGAAAGGATATGACAACTCCTAAAATTGCGGCCTTTTTACGATTCACCCCTTCACCAATTAAAGCCCTGTAAATAAGAACTGCAAGCATTGCAAAAAGAATTACATGGCCAATTTTTTTAACGGCAAAGTCCTGCCAATATATCTCTGAGGCAATAGGCACCGTACCTGAAGAAAATTTATATATCATCGCTGCCCACAGAACAGGGGGAAGCCACAGATTAAGAAGTATCGCTGCTTTGTTTTTCATTCTCATCAGTATAATCTTTTTTGCCATCCTTAATAATACTAAAAATTGGGATTGCAACAAAACAAACGCCGGCAAAAATCAGGATTATTGGTAGAAGTGGAAAATCGGCTTTTTTCTCCGGTAATGCTTCAATACCTGCCGACGGAGAACTGCTTGGACCTGCCCGAATTCCCAATACTTCCGATATTCCAGCACTTACTGTTGCAATGGGTGTCGAACTATTAGTTCTCAGTGGAGTTTTTACTGGAGTTGGTAAGGGAGTTTTGGTTGGAATTGGAGTCGGAGTTGAAATTTTTGTTGTAGCGGGTGTCGGAACTTCAGTCGAACTTGGAGCAGAAGTTTGCACAGGAGCTGAAGTTGGACATTCAAAAGAAATCACATCTCCCTGCTGAGAGGAAGAGTTGAGTACGACCCAATTGGAACCACCATCTGGTAAACGACTAATAGACCCCAAGGATGGCGGTTTTCCAAGGGCGTATCCAGATCCATAACCAATAACATCAACGACATCATCGCCGTTTTTAAGAGTTACAACATCTCCACTGTCAGCTAGCCAATGACTAGTTAGGTTAATAATTTTGTGGGCATTTTGGCCAATTATTTCTTCGTCACAAAAAAATTTATTTTGAGAGTCAGTGCCAAAATTAATTGAGTAGTTTTTTAAAGATGCTGATGACGAACTTAGATTGAATAGTTCTACCCATTCAGAATTTGAGGCCGGGCTAACTTCATTTATTACAACCTGAGCAGAAACTTGCCGGGGCAACAATCCAAAAAACAAAATAATAAACAAAATACCGAAGTGCAATGATTTCTTCCTAATGATATAAATCATTGATATATACATCATATCATAGATCTATATGAGTGAAGTTTAATATTCTTGAAACTATTACTTAGAGGACATAATTAACATGGAGATAGAAGACATCTAAGCCGCCATCATCGTTGTGAACACGAACATATCTGAGTGAACACCCACTACCCCCTACATAGCTTCCCCTGAATAAAGTTCCTGCCTTAACCGCTTTGACGTCACTCGATGATTCACTATTAATGTCAATTCCGTTATGAGAACTGTAAATTCTTCCTATGTAAGTATTTCTAACGGCCCATGTACTGCCGTACCCCTGATTGAACTTTATCTTAGGATTGATTGGCCAATCCCATGAGCCGGTCGGGTTAAAGCCATCTCCGTCTGAACTGCCGCAAGTAGAACCTGAACAATTTTCATAATCAATTCCACCTTTGAGATAGTTGAATGGGTTTTGAGCTACACCGTTTTGGCTTACGGTAAAGTGTAAATGGGTTCCTCCGGAATTACAGGATGAACCTTGAATTATTGTTGCAATTTTAGCACTTTGATCGACATGCCCCACCTCGGTTTCTTTGCCTCTTCCGGCCAAAATTCCTTGAATAGCCTCAAATTCTGCTCTTGCTTCAGCCAAAAGTTGTTGATATCTTGCTTCACTGTTTTGCGTATCTTTCAAAAGTCTTGCTTTTGCAGCTTTTTGAGCATTTAAATTTACCTGCTGTGCCTTTAATTGCTTCTGTAATTCCTCCTGGTCGGCTTTTTCTCCTTGGTAAGTGGTTTGCGCCTCCTGAAGTCTCTGAAGCAGGTTTCTGTCCTCTTCCTGAATTTTCTGCAAATAGTGAAACCTTGAAACGGCACTACCAAGATCACTTGCGGAAAGTACGAAGTAAAAATTGTTTTCAAACTTTGACAGCTTATAAGTTTCAACAGCTCTTGAATTGAAAGCCAATGTCAGAGAATCAAGCGATTCTCCAAGCTGTACAATCCTTCCCCCAAGCATGTTTATTTGTTCCTGTGTTTGGGCAATTTTTAAGGTTGTCAGTTTTATTTGGGCATCAAACTGGGCAATTTGATTTTTTAACGTGCTTGCCTGACCTTGAAGTTTTGTAACCTGCTCCTGATACTCCTGAATTAATTTATTACACTCATCCAGGTTGCTACAGGTCTGAGCATAGGAGATTTTTACAAAACCGAAGAGTATTGATGAAAAAACAAGAAGTAGAAAGATTTTCTTAAAAACATATTTCATTGCGTAACTTTTTTCATGCCCCGGCAACAGGGCCAAGGCATTATCTCACTTTTTTAACCCTGGAGATAGCAATCAAGCTTCCCGAAAGTGCAAGTACTACACCCGCGAAGATCTCTATCCCCAAGATTGCCCCGAAAAGTTCAAAAAGCCCGATGGCATCTTTGGGTAAAATGGGAATTTCTCCGAAATAGGCTACTACCGTAGGTGCCAAATAAAGGATGGCGATAAAAGCAATTGCCCATCCGAGAACTACACCAAAAAGAGTGTAGATAAAAGCTTCAATTACAATAGGGCTTCTGATAAACCCCTTTGTCGCTCCAATCAAATTAAGAATTTCTACTTCATCCCTTCTTCCGACAACACGCATACTGGTAATCACA
>Ga0074197_1001333_pt1 | contig 21408 bp, 23 predicted proteins | sample EPASupsiteSAE305_FD_64526 | JGI IMG/M metagenome (GOLD analysis project Ga0074197, IMG submission 64526) | Bioremediated contaminated groundwater microbial communities from EPA Superfund site, New Mexico - SAE3-05 reassembly with SPADES | ecosystem: Environmental > Aquatic > Deep subsurface >...
GGTGGGCGGGGTGCGTGCGTCCCGGCATGTCACGCTTGAACTTTTCGGCGGCGGACAGGCCGTGGCCAAGTGCTCGGATTACCCGAAGGCGAATCTGTACATCTGCGGACCGACCGGCTGCGGCAAGACGCACCTTGCAACGGCGATAATCCGCAAATGCTATCCGGACTGCATGGTGGTCAAGCCGATGGAAATACTGCGCCGGATGCGCGCCTGCGAGACGGCGCGGGAAGAGGGGGATATGCTGGAACGTTATGCCGGGGCGAATCTGCTGATAGACGACCTCGGCGTGGAAAAGATGACGGAGTACGCCCTGCAGACGATTTACGAAATCATCGACAAGCGCTGGATGGCCGGTGCAGGTGGCTTGATAATCACCAGTAATCTGGAACTCGATGGGCTGTCACACAAGCTCGCCGATGATAGGATTGTGTCGCGCATCGCGGGGATGTGCCGGGTGATAACGCTCAAGGGTAAGGACTGGCGACTTGATGGAGACAAGATATGAAACGGAAAAATCGTACCAAGAAGCCGGGCATCCGGCTGTCCACGCTGATGCGTGACAGAGAAATCCTAAAGCGGCTCAAGCAGGGCAAAGCCCCGAAAGAAATTGCCCACGAGATGGGTCTATCGTCGGCATGGGTGGTTTATGATGCGTGTAAACGTAGACATCTAGTGTCCCCGTAATTCCTTCTCTGCAGATAACCAGTTATTCAGTGTATCAGGACAACCTGAATTTTGCCATTTAAAATATGCAGCTACTTTTGTGCGAGGGTGAAGTCTTGCATAAAATAGATTTTCTTTCCGATTTGTTCTAAACATCCCATATTGAGCCAATGTTCGAGTGAAACGTAGATCAATTTCAGCACCAGAATGCTGTGTTCCCATACTATTCCCATCTTCATCCAAATACCTTAAAGTGCCTGGCACATGATTTGCTGAATAGAATCTATTGATTTCTGAGGCCCCGAGCAAATCATCGTTGTTTTCATAAATGATTCGGCGTGCTACATGATATCTCCATGCCTCTATGGTAATACCATTAATTTTCATGCCAGGTGTAAAATTATTTCTGAATAGTTTTGGGAACGCCACCCTAATCACAGAATGATTTGGCCCAGTAATGAAGTGTTTACCATGGTTGCTAGTCTTAGTCGCATCAACAAGTGCATGCATTGAAAGATAAATGTCTTTCTTTGTGGACTGAGAAATCCTATGCAAACGCCCCAAAATTGTATTAATCGAAGTTCCAGAATAATAGGTTTCAACAACAAATATTTTAACAGGGGATTCTAACGAAGCAATAATATTGCACATCTCACTCTCAAAGTATGCGGCGGAATGCTTTAATCCGATCCACGTTTTAGATACACCGGGAAATAGATGAAACACTTTGCCATCTAGATATCGAGATTGTCCTAACATTCGCAATCGCTCTAGAATTGAAAAATTAATAGGAATACCGCCTCTTGCGAAAATCGGAACAATATCTGGATTAAACTTTATCAATTCATTAGTCAGCTTATAGCTGATCTGTTGCAGACGTGCCAAATCCAGCAATGGAATATCCCAATTTTTGATTTCAGATGAGGTGATGCCACGAGTCAAGCATTTATTAGATGGATGTGCCGTGTACAAGAGAGAACCATTCAAATATATTGGCTGCAAGTGTCGATTACACATATATCCCTCAATTAATATTTCCCAAATTTTCCCAAACTAATCGCGTGACTGCAAGGACTTGACGCGCTAAAATATAAGTGTCGAGTCAAAGACATGGAGGAATTCATGTCGGTGGCTCGATTTATTTTTGTCGTAAAACACAGCTTCAATCTCGTCTTTGACTCGACACCAAAGACACGGCCCTGCCCTATGGGCGGGGTGCCGTTTTCTGGCGGCGGCACGGCTTCGTGCATCGTGAACGAACCGGTCCGTCCTGCCGCCATCCTTTTGCGCCCGAAGCAGGGTAACCCCATACACAGGCATCATGCCGCTGGCCTCGCGAGAGGGCGCAATACTTTCGCCGGAGGGATATATGCTTAAGCCTGAATATATCCCTGTCGGCAAACTAACCCTTAACCCGCAAAATCCGCGCGTCATCAAGGACGAGGCGTTCAAGCGTCTGTGCGTCAGCCTCACGGAAGACCCGGCGTATTTTGAGGCGCGGCCCATACTGGTCAACAAGGATATGGTCATTTTCGCGGGAAACCAGCGATATCGTGCTGCCATGGAAATAGGGATGGCCGAGGTCCCGGTTATTGTGATGGATAACCCGGAGCTGGAAGCCAAGCGGATGCTCCGCGACAACCTGTCCTCCGGCGACTGGGATATGGACATGCTCGCCAACGACTTCGATGCAGACTTCCTGCGCGAAGTCGGCTTCTCAGACGACGAGTTAGGCGAGATGGGACAGGGCGAAGCCCTGCTGGATGAGGACAAGCTGGACGAAGTGCCTGACAAGCCGGAAACAGCCATCACAAAACCCGGCGATTTGTGGCTGCTGGGTGACCACCGCCTCCTTTGCGGCGATTCCACCAGCGAGGCTGATGTTGCCCGACTGATGGACGGCTGCAAGGCCGACATGATATTCACCGACCCGCCGTATGGCATCGCCTATGTCGGTAAGACCAAGAAACGCCTGACCATCCAGAATGATGCCATGTCGGACGAGGATTTTAGCGCGTTCCTCGGCAAAGCGTTCGGTGCCATGCGTTCGGTATGCGACGGCGGCGCACCCTATTACGTCTGTCACGCTGACGGCAAAACGATGCTGTTCCGGCAGGCGCTCATGGACAGCGGGTTCGAGGTCAAACAGACGGTCATCTGGGCCAAACAGAGCTTCGTCCTCGGCAGGCAGGACTACCAGTGGCAGCACGAACCCATCCTGTACGGCTGGGCGTCAGGCGCAAGCCACAAGTGGTACGGCGGACGCGCTGAAACAACCGTCTGGGAAATAGACCGCCCCACCCGCAGCGAGGAACACCCCACCATGAAGCCCGTGGAACTGTGCGCCCGCGCAGTACGCAACAGCAGCCGCAAGGGCGACACCGTGCTGGACCTGTTCGGCGGCTCTGGTTCAACGCTCATAGCCTGCGAGCATACAGGGCGCAAGGCTCGGCTCTGCGAGATAGACCCTCTATACGCAGATGTCATAGTCAAACGCTGGGAGCAGGCAACCGGTAGGAAGGCCGAGGTGCGACATGCCGTATAAGCCTCTGGCACCGTGCGCGTATCCCGGCTGCATCGGCCTTGCACCGGAAGGTGAGCGGTATTGCGCCGCTCATAAGCCCGTGATGGCTATTACGGAGCAGGACAGGCGGGGCAGCGCCAGCCAGCGTGGCTATGGCAGGCGCTGGCGCAAGTTGAGACTTATGGTACTGGCCCGCGACCATGTGTGCAAACATCCCGGCTGCAACGAACTGTCCACCGATGTTGACCATATCGTGCCCAAGGCACTGGGCGGGACGGACGCTATGGACAACTTGCAGGGCCTGTGCCACGCGCATCACAGCGCGAAGACGGCGTGTGAGGACGGCGGGTTTGGCAATACCCGGTAGGGCGGGTCGAATCCTCCGGGGCGAGCGGGCGAAGACCGCGCCATGCCTACGCGCAAACGCGTCCATAATTCGCATAGGGGGTAGCGGGGCATCGAGGGCTATTATGATTCGAGGAAGAAAGCGTATTCCGACGGGAATCAAGCGGAAAACAGGCACTTTGAAAAAGTGCCGGACCAACCCCGCCGAGCCGAAGCCCGGTCCCGCCGACAGCGAGCCGCCGGAGTTCCTCGACGACGAGGCCAAGGCGAAGTGGCGCGAGCTGTTCCCGGAACTGTCCGCGCTGGGCGTCATAAGTTCGATAGACCGGGACCTGTTCATGCTGTACTGCTCGGCGTATTCGAACTGGAAGCGGGCGAACGATGTCATCAAGGGGCACAAGCAGGTCTACCGCACGCCGAACGGCGCGTACCAGCAGATACCGCACGTGTCCATGGCGAAGGGCTGGATGCAGATGATGACTAAGCTTGCGGCTGAAATGGGTATCCCGGCGACGATGCGTAGCCGGATAGTCCCGAAGACTGGGAAAGGCAAGGACGAGGACACCGAGTTCTTTGGTTACTGAGGCATATGGCACAGGCAACGCAGGACTTTTACTTCGACAAGAAAGCAGCCGCCACGGCGGTGCGCTTCTTCGAGCGTTACCTAGTGCATATCAAGGGGAAGTGGGCGGGCGAGGCGTTCACGCTGGAACCTTGGCAGGCGGACGACATAATCAACCCGCTGTTCGGGTGCAAACGTGCGGACGGTACCCGTCAATACCGCACCTGCTATATAGAAATCCCGCGCAAGAACGGAAAGTCCAGCCTGTGTTCCGGCATAGCTTTGTACCTGCTATACGCCGATAACGAGCCCTCGGCGGAGGTATACAGCGCGGCGGCGGATACCAAGCAGGCGGCAATCGTGTTCAACGTGGCGAAGGGGATGGCGATATCGTCTAAATCGCTGATGGCGCGGGGGCAGGTGTACCGCAATTCAATCTTCATCCCCCGCACGGCGTCCACCTATCAGGTGCTGTCGGCGGACGCGTACACGAAGCACGGGCTTAACGCGCACGGGATTATCTTTGACGAACTGCACGCGCAGCCGAGCCGGGACCTGTGGGACGTGCTGGCGACAAGCACCGGTGCGCGGTCCCAGCCGCTTACCGTGGCAATCACCACTGCGGGCTTTGACCGCAATTCCATCTGCTGGGAGCTGCATGAATACGCCCGCAAGGTTAAAGAGGGCATCATCACGGACGATTCGTTCCTGCCGGTCATCTATGCGGCGGATGAGCAGGACGACTGGCGTTCCCCGGCGGTATGGCGCAAGGCGAATCCCAACCTGGGCGTGTCCATCAGCGAGGATTACCTGAAACGGGAATGCGCCAAGGCCGAGAACATCCCGGCATATGAGAACACCTTCCGGCGGCTGCACCTGAACCAGTGGACGCAGCAGGAATCCCGCTGGATACCCATGGCAGCTTGGGAGGCCTCGGCTGGCGAAGTGGATGCCGTGGCATTGCATGGCAAGGTCTGTTACGCGGGGCTGGACCTGTCCAGCACGACGGATATCACGGCCTTGGTGCTGGCCTTCCCGCTGGATGGCGCGATAAAGCTGTTGCCCTTCTTCTGGATACCGGGCGACAACCTGCTGGAGCGTTCCAAACGCGATCATGTGCCGTATGACCTCTGGGTAAAGCAGGGGCTTATAAACGCCACTGCGGGCAACGTTATCGACTACGACTTTATCGTCGCCAAGATAACGGAGTTGCGGAAGCAATACAACCTGAAGGAACTGGCCTTTGACCGGTGGGGCGCGGCGAAAATCGTGCAGGACCTGACGGAGTTGGGCGTGACGGTGGTGCCGTTCGGGCAGGGTTTCGCCTCAATGTCTGGCCCGTCAAAAGAGTTGTTGCGGCTGGTACTGGCCGGGAAACTGCACCATGGCGGCAACCCGGTGCTGCGGTGGATGGCGGACAATGCCGTGGTCAAGAGCGACCCCGCCGGAAATATCAAACCTGACAAGGCGAAAAGCACGCAGCGCATCGACGGCATAGTGGCGACGGCAATGGCGCTGGACAGGGCGATGCGGCACGGCGCGGGCATAAGCGTATACGAGAAGCATGGGGTAACTATTCTATGAATTGGCTGACCAGACTTTTTAAACGTGACGGGCAAAAGATGCAAAGCATGCAGCAATTCTTCGCCGACGTGTTCATGCCTCTGTCCGACACGCAAAGCGGCGTGCTGGTGAATGAAACCTTGGCTCTGAACCTGTCGGCTGTATACGCCTGCGTGCAGGTGCTTTCGCAGACAATCGGTTCCCTGCCGCTGATAGTGTACCAGCGGACGGCTGACGGCAAGGCTCGGGCAGTCAAGCACCCGCTGTATCGGGTATTGCACGACGCCCCCAACCCGGAGATGACCTCAATGAGCTGGCGGCAGGCGATGCTGCTGCATCTGTGCCTGTGGGGCAACCACTATAGCGAAATCGAGCGTGATTCCGGCGGAAACCCAGTGGCCTTGTGGCCGATAACGCCGTGGCGGGTGAACCTAAAGCGCGTGAACGGGCAACTGGTGTATAGCGTGGGGCTTGATACGGGTATGGTATACGTCCCGTTCGCCAACATGCTGCACATAAAGGGGCTGTCATATGACGGCATGACAGGCTTGCCGCCCATGCGCGCGGCGCGTGAAAGTATCGGCCTTGGTCTTGCGGCGCAGAAATACGCGGCGAAGTTCTTCGCCAACGATGCCAGGCCGGGCGGCATACTGGAACATCCGGGCCAGTTGTCGGATGAAGCCGCTACGCGCCTGCGAAAGTCCTTCGAGCGGGCGCATGAGGGGCTGGATAACAAGTTCCGCGTGGCTGTGCTTGAGGAAGGGATGAAGTTCAACGCCGTGGGGATACCGCCGGAGGACGCTCAGTTGCTTGAGACGCGCAAATTCGGCGTGTCGGAAATCGCCCGGTACTTCAGGATGCCGCTGCACAAGATATCGGACCTTGAACGGTCCACGAACAACAACATCGAGCATCAGGCAATAGAGTTCGTCACGGACACGATACGCCCTTGGCTGGTTAATATCGAGCAGGAGCTGGCGTTCAAATTGTTCACCGGGGATTACTTCGCCGAATTCCTCATCGAAGGCCTGCTGCGGGGCGACATAAAGACGCGGTATGAGGCCTACGCCATCGGCAGGCAGTGGGGCTGGCTCAGTGCTGACGATATTCGCGAGCGGGAGAACCTTAACAAGCTGCCGAACGGGCAGGGCGCGAGCTACTTAACGCCGCTGAATATGGGCACTGGAGGACAAAATGGACAGGCAATACAAAATACTGCCGATTGAAGGCGGCAAAATCACGCAGGAAAACGGCGCGGTGTACCTTGAAGGCTACGCCAATACCAAGGGGCAGGCCGACCGCTATGGCGATATCCCGACGGTGTATAAATCGAAGCGCGACTACGTTTACGACCTGAAGGAATATCTCAAGAACCCTGTGCTGCTGGTGGACCATGTGAACGCGATAGACCATGTTGCCGGTTCCATGGCAGAGATACGCGAGGACGCGCGCGGGCTCTACTTCAAGGCCAAGTTTTCCGCTTCGGATTACCCGGTAGTGGAACACGCCCGCCGCATCTACACGGAAGGCCACGCGAAGGGCATATCCATAGCGGGCAAATTCCATTACGAGAACCCCGACGCGCCGAACCAGCTCACGCTGGCCGAGATATACGAGATATCGCTTGTAGCGGTGCCCGCCGACCCAGACGCGCTGGCGGAGGCGGTACAGAAGGCCCTGAAAAGTTTAAGCAAATCCGATAAAGACGGAGGCAACACGATGGAAGCACAGACCGAGAAACAACCGTCCGGCGAGAAGCCGGACATCAACGCGCCCTTGGGCGAGTTGCGCAGGACGCTGGAGGGCAGAATAGACGACTGCCTGACCAAGGACAAGGCCGAGAAGCTGGTAGAGGAAATAGTCCGCAAGATGCACCCGCAGGCCACGGGCAGGCAGGTCCCGCCCCAGACGCCGGAAGAGGTTCTTGAACGCGCCGAAACTTTCAAGGCGTCACCCAAGAACGTGGCTGAAAAGCCGTGGACCAGCGAATACGGCAGGAAGTTCGGCGGCATGCGCAATTTCCTGCTGGCGGCGAAAGAACGGCACCCCATGCTGGCTGACGCGAAGGCGCTTATGGTGGAAGGCGCACCCGCATCGGGCGGCTACCTTGTCCCGACCGAGTTTTCCTACGAGGTCATACGGTTGCTGCGCGACGCGTCGCCCATCATGCGGCTGGCGAACGTGTTGCCGATGAGCACCTGGAAGCGCCAGTTGCCCCGGCAGCTTACCAACGTGAGCATCGGCTGGGTGAGCGAGGCCGGGACAAAACCCACCACCAGCCCCACGTTCGGCCAGTTGGAGCAGGTGGCGAAGGTGATGGCGGCTGTGATCAAGTGCACCGATGAACTTCTGCGGGACAGCGCCATCAACCTGACGGCCTTCCTGTCGGAGCTTATCAGCGAGGCGATGGCGCTTGAAATCGAGCGCGTGGCGCTTACCGGCGCTGTCGGCCCCGTGGGCATGACGGGCGACCCGTTCGCAGGGGTGCTGTACAGCTCCGGCGTGAACGTCGTCAGCATGTCTGGCGCTTCGGTCAGCTTTGACGATATCGCGGAGCTGATATTTTCCCAGAGCGGCGTCTATTCGCAGGGCGCGACGATAGTGCTCAACCGCACGGGGCTGAAGAAGCTGCTTAAAATCCGCGACACGGTGGGCAACTACATCTGGCAGCCGCCCGCAGGGAACATCCCGGCGACCATCTGGAACGTGCCGTATGAAATCTGCCCCACGCTGCCGAATACGCTGGGCGACGGCAGCCAGACCGTGGCGATATTCGGGCGGTTCGACAAGGGTCTGTTCATATCCCCGCGCGAGGGCATGGCGGTGAAGGTATCGCAGGACGCCTACGACGCGGGCGACGCAAGCAACGCGTTCATGCAGGACCAGACCTGGCTGAGGTTCACGCAGGCGCTGTCGATAGACGTGGCGCAGCCCGCGCTGTTCAGCTACCTGCTGTTCAAGTGAGGATAACCATGGGCATATACAAAGTCAAAAAGGCGTTCGGGCATTACTCGGTCGGCTCCATTGTTCAGCTGTCGGACGGCGACGCCGAGAAGTACAAGGACTTCATCGAGGCGGTGAAGGACAACAAGAAGGCGACCGCCTCCGGGGGCAAATAGCCATGGGTTCCCGCCTGCTGGTGCCGCCATCTGTCGAGCCTGTCAGCGTAGCCGAACAGAAAGCGTTCATGCGCGTGGAAATCGCGGATGAGGACGCGCTGACGGCTTCGTTCATCACGGCGGCTCGGCAGGCGGTGGAATCCATAACCGGGCGGGCGCTGATAACGCAGCAATGGCTGGCGACGTTCGAAAGTTCCCGGCGCACCGGCAGGCGGCTGGAACTGCCGGTAACACCGGTGCGGGCGGTGGAGTCCGTCATTGTGGACGGTGTGGCGCTGGATAAAAGCGCATATGTGGCTGACATTGTGTCGGAACCCGGCACCATAACGCTGCCGAAGATGTGCTGGAAAACCGCCGAAGTCACGTTCACCTGCGGTTACGGTGCCAGTGCCACGGATGTGCCGGAAGCGCTCCGGCTGGCGATCAAGCTGATGGCGGGCCACTGGTCGGAAAACCGCCTCGCGGTGTCCGACGCCAGCCATGCGAAGTTCGAGGAGCTGCCGATGGGCGTGCGCTATCTGTTGGCCACATACCGGCTGTGGGGACGGGCGTTATGAACCCCGGCATGCTGAACCGGCGGGTGACGCTGCAAAAGCCGGGTGAAACACGCGACGGCGCGGGCCAGCTTGGCGGTTGGACGGATGTAGCGACGGTGTGGGCGGCGGTGCTGCCGTTGCGCGGGCGGGAATACTTCGCGGCGGAGCGCGTGGACAGCGAGGTGACGATCCGCATAATCGTCCGTTATCGCGCGGATGTGGGAACGAACTGGCGGGCATTGTGCGGCGGGCAGGCGTACCACATCGTGGAGATAATCAATCCGGCTGACGGCAAAGAACAGTTGCAGCTTATGTGCAAGTGGGTGGACTGACATGGCAAAGATTGCGCTTAACGGCAGGGACGAACTGATAGCGGCGCTTAACCGGCTGGGCGCGGACGTACAGGTTGGTGCTGCGGAAGCCCTGCAAGGTCACGGGAAGGACGTGGCTAAAGCCTTGCGCGCGGCCCTGCCGGAGGGCGGCGGCGTATCCAAGCCGGGCGAAGCGCCGCATTCGCAGGAAACCCGCGCCAACCGCAGCGAAACGGCGAGAAAGGCCGTGCAGGTGATTGACCTCAAGGGCAGCGTGCATTGGGCAATGCGCAAGGCCGAGCTCGGCAAAGAGATCCTCGTCAGCGTCTATGTGCGCTTCAAGGGCAGCAACGGTTTCTACGGGCACATGCTGGAATACGGCACGTCGAAGCTGGCGGCGAGGCCGTTCTTCTGGCCGACGTTACTGAAACTGGCACCTGATGCCACCAAGCGTATAGAGCAGGTCATTCGCAAGGCCACGGAGCGCTTCAATGCTCGCTGACTTCTACGCTTATCTGTCGGCTGATACGGCGCTTGCAACGCTGCTTGGCGGCGAGGGCCGTATATACCCGGATGTTGCCCCGGAAGGGGCCACAGCGCCATATCTGGTCTACGGGATAGCGAGCGATGGCGGAGCGGAGGAAGTGCTTGGCGAGCTGTCCATCCGGGTGTCGGTATACGCGGACAGCGCGCTCAAGGCCGAGGCCATAGTGGAAAGGGTCAAGAGGTTGCTGGACGTTCAGGACGCCATAGCGATACCGTCGGCAATATACCGCATACGCTGGTGCAAGCAACTGGCCGGTTCCGGCATGTACGAGCCCGACACGCGGCTTTACAATCGGGCGCTGGTGTTTTCATTCAAGTTTACGGAGGTCATTTAAATGGCGGGAAACAAAGGGAACGTGATAGTAGGCTTGCAGGACGGAACCATCAAGGTGGGCGAATACGGCGCGGCTGAAACGGCAGCCGTGGACGTCGGCTACATCAAGGGCGGCGTGCAGATACAGCACAGTGTGGACTGGGTGGATATAGAGGTGGATCAGGCGCTGGGCAAAATAGACATGGTGCCGAAGAAGGAGGAGATCACGCTGAAGTTCAGTATGGCGGAAGCGACGCTGGCGAACCTACAGACCGCGCTGGGCCACGGCGGCGCGAGCGTGTCCGGCACCACCCTGAAACTGACTGACGGCGCGTCGGCTAACGTGAAGACCGTGTTCGTGAACGTGAAGGGACCGGCGGGCGGAACGCGGAAATATTCCTTCTGGCGGGTGGTGTTCACCGGGAAGATATCGCCCGCGTACAAGAAGGATGCCGAGACGTTGTTTGACGTAGAGGCCGACGTGCTGTGCGACACGTCCAAGGCGGCTGACGTCCGCTTCGGGCAAGTGGAGGACACGGCTGCAGCCGTGTAAACGAACATGAACGACAAGACACCCGATACCGTGGCCGCATTGATGCCCAAGAGTCGGCAAATCACGCTCGCCGGGACGGACTATACCATCACGCCGCTGACCATACGGCAAATCATGGGGCTTATGCGGCTGGCCGGGAACTTCAAGCCGGTGGAACCCAGTACCAACCAGAAGGGCATGCTGTTCGCCCTGCTGGCGCAGGCCGAGCCGAAACTGCCGGAGGTACTCGGCATATTGCTTGGCAATGGCGAGCCGGACGCGGCGCTTGTCGAGCGGTGCGCCAGCCTGACGCTGGAAGATGTTGCCATGCTGTCGCTGGCCGTAGCCGAGGTCAACGACTTCGGGAAGCTGCAGGCGACTTTTATGGCGGCGGTGGCGAGGATCAAGGCCGGTCTGTCGGCGGCGGGGACGGGCTCGGCGTCGCCTTCCGCCTGATAGCGGCGAAATTCCCGCAGTACGGCTTCGAGGCGTTGCTGGACAAGACGCCGCAGTGGCTGGAGTGGGTCGCATATCAAGCGGCTATGTGCGACGTGGACATGGTGAAAAAGATTCAGGCGGCAATAACGGGCGGTTATTCAACGGAACAGGATACGGACGCAACACTGGCGGATATGGGCATAGGAAAGAGGCAGTAAAAAACCGCACCCCGAAGGATGCGGCTTCAAAAGGTTCCCGATAGGCCCAATGAAGGGGAACTACCGGGCACCATTAGCATAGCAGGTATTTTTTCTTGAGGCAAGTTGGATGGACGATTATGGCTAATCAGGCGTTATCGGTGGATTTCGGGCTTAACATCGACTGGGACAGCTTTAACTCGGCGGTCAATTCCGTCAACAAGCTGGACCGGCAGGTGTCTAAGTTCATATCCGGCGCGGAAAAAATCGCCACGGTATTCGCGGCTGGCGGCATCGCGCATACGCTGTTTGAGTGGGCCGAGGGCGCGGTCGAGAAGTACGCAGAGGTACAGAAGGCCGTGATGGGCTTCGAACACGCCATGAACAACCTCGGCATAACCAGCAAGGCCGCCATAGCCGATTACGTTGCCTTCGCCGAGGCGCAGGCCAAATGCGCGATGTCCACCAAGGAACAGATACTGGAAACCGAACGCTTGCTGACGACGTTCGGCCTGTCGGGCGAAGCGCTGAAGCGCTCTACAAAGGCCGCGCTGGACCTGTCCTCCGGCCTTGGCGTGGACCTGCGCACGGCGACTATGATGCTTGGCAAGGCGTTCGAGGGCAACACCGCGTCGCTAGCGAAACTTGGTATCCAGATAGACGAAAACACGCCCAAGTCCAAGATCTTCGGCGAGGTGATGCGGCAGGTGGAGGAACGCTTTGGCGGCAGCGCCTCCGCTGAAATGAACACCTACGCCGGTAAGCTGAACCTGCTGAAGAAACAGTTCGACGATATCACGGAGACCATAGGCCGGTCGCTGATGCCTGTAGCCGTGAAGGTGCTGAACTGGTTCAAGGACCTCGGCACCGTACTGGAATGGCTGCTGCCGAAACTGGGCTTCTTCCAGAACGAGGACGAGCAACTGCGGGCCCATCTTGAGCGCGAGCTGAAAATCGCCGAATCCCGTCTTGAGGGTTGGGAGAAAATGCTGGCGGCGCGACAGGGCAAAGACGGCTGGCTGTCGAACCTGCTGATAAACCGGAGCGAGCAGGCCATCAAGGACGCGGACGAGATGGTGGAGAAGTACAAGGCCAAGATAGCCGAGATACACGCCCAGCTGGCATCCATAGGCAAGAGCCAATCCACCGGCAGCACCGTGCCTACGCGAACAACTGGCGCGGTGGATAAACCCGCCGATACGCGGAAGGCCGACCTTGCCACCTTCCGGGAGTTGCAACGCGAGCTGGCGGAGTACCGCCGGGAGCAGGAAGCTCTTGCCGAAGCCTACACCGATGCCGACAGGAAGTTCACGGAACTGTCGCTGACCGAACAGGGCAAATCCTACGCCGAATACTTCGGCACGGTACGCGTGGATTCATACATTACCGCCGCTAAACAGGGCGAGGATGCCAAGGCCGTGCGGCGGAATACCGAACTTGCCCTCCGGCAGATGAAGGCCGACTACGCGGAGGCGGGCAAATCCATAGTATCCGGCTGGAAGCAGGCTGTCATAGAGCTTAAGAACGCCGGTCTGGACTGGAAGGCGTCGTTTTCGGGGCTGCTCGGTTCCGCAACAAGCAGCTTCGCCACCGCCTTCCGGCAGATATTGACCACGGCGCAAGGCGTGTTCGACGTCATACTGGAATCGGTCAACGCGCTGTTCCAGAGCATACTGGACGCCTTCCTGGACCTTATAGCGCAGATGGTCGCCAAACTGGCCATCTACGGGCTGCTGAACTTTTTCACCGGCGGGACAGGCGGTCTTGTTGGCAAGCTGTTCGGCTTTGCCGAGGGCGGACTGGTGCCGGGCGCGGCAGGGGCGGCGGTTCCCGCGATAGTCCACGGCGGCGAGTATGTGCTGCCCGCCAGCGTGGTGTCGGCCATCCGTTCCGGGCAGTCCACTGGGCAAGCAACTGGCGGCATGGCTCTTGCCGGGGCTTACGCCGGGTCAGGGGCGGTCAATATCAGCATACCGGCGGTAAACATCTACGGGAACATGGCTAACACGCTGGATGTGAAGGCCGTGGCTGGCGAACTGTCGGAAGCCATACGGCGCGGCGTGTCGCAGGCGGTTGATCTGGCGAAGGTCAGCTACAAGGTAGGCTATGCCCGCAAAGGGGAGTCCTCGCTATGAAGATGAGCCCGATGGAAATCTATTCCGGGAACTTCCTGTCCGCGCAATGCCTTGTCACGGCAAGCAGCGGCGCGGGCGGCGTTGCGCTGCTCTATGACCAGAAGCCCGCCACGGCATGGTCCAGCGTTGCCTCCAGCGACAGCGTTACGGAAACGCTGGCCATAACCTTCCGCGATAACGCCGGACAATCGGTCGCCCGCGCGTTCGACGCCATCATGCTGCTGAACCACAACGTGAAGGCGATGAGCGCGCGCTATCAGGACACCGCTGGTATGCAACAGGCCATAACCGAAGCCGTCATAGCCAATTGCCTGATGTCGGACCTGTTCATTGACCTGCCAGCGACGGTTACCGGCTCCGGCCTGACGCTGAACCTGTCGGCCACGCAAATCGCCGACCGCGAGAAATCCATTGGCGAGCTGAAGGTATGCAAGCGGGTACTGACGCTTGGCAACGCAAAAGCAAGCTTCGAGCGGCGCGACCAGTCAAAGCAGGGGTATTACTACACAGCCGACGGCAGCCTCGTGTCTTGGCGGGAGTACACCAAACGCGCCGGAACACTTACCCTGGAGAACCTTCCCCTGCCCGACCGCAACACGCTGCTATCCGCCGTGGAGACTTACGACTTCCTGACCTTCGTGTTCCACCGCGATTTCTACGCGCGCGAGGTGTTTGAGTTCGCCGTCATAGCCCCGGTGAGCGAAACGCTGTCGCGCGATACCGGGCGTTACACGCTTTCGCTGGAGGTTGCGGAGCGATGAAAACACTTTCAAGCACGCTGGCAAACAGCCTCGCAAGCCCCGCGCCTAAATATTTCAAGCGGATACTGCTGATGGCGCGGACTTGGAACGGTTCGGCCTACGCGTGGTCGGCTGCGGAGGACGTTACCGCCGAGCTTAAAGAGATGTCCACGGTGCGCTGGAAGCTGGACACGGAAAGCTTCGGCGTGTGGTCGCTGTCAAACGTGACGCTTGCCTTCCGCAACGACCGCAACCAGTGGCGGCAGGGGAAGGCTGGCGGGCATTTTTCCACATCGCAAAACCGGCTGCTGTACAAGAGCCAGCTCCAGGTGCAGGCCGGGATAGTTCGCGCTGACGGCACCGAGGAACTGGAATACGTCTTTACCGGGCTGATAATAAATGACCCGGCCTACGACCCTGACGGCAAGACAGCCTCCATAACGATTGTAGGCAAGATGGCGCTGTTCGACGAGGTGTCGGCGGAGGACATATCCATGACGGTCACGGATGAATGCCTCGGCGGCGACAGCGGCACGGCGTTTGTCACGGCGCATACGGGCGTTGGCATAATCAAGGCGGTCAGGCGCGGGCTTACGGCTGACGGTGTCGGTGCCGCATCCACGCTGCGGGCGCAGTCGGACTATACGGTAACCGACCTTAACGATGCCGCCAAGGCGGCTACCATAACGCTGACGGACGAACTGACATCCGGCAACAGCCTGTGGGCGAGCTATATCCGCTGGTACCAGAACAAGACAATCGAATGGGTAGTGGCGCAGCTGTGCGCGGCGGCTGGCGTGAGCGATACGGCCATAACGCCTGCGGTGTTCGAAAACAATGCCAAGAATACATTCACGCAGACGGACAAAGCCGGTTTTGATACGGGGACGGGAGAGCATACCGTTTGGGACAGCGGCGATGTCGGGCTGAGGAACGATTTCCCGGTAGCGACTAACTTCACCTGGCAGTACATGGAGTCGCTCGCCATCCTGTGGGATTTACGGCCCACCTTCCCGGAGTTCTACACCTCCGGCGAGCGTGTGTCAGCCGCGTCCAGCTGGCCGAACACGACCGCGCGGTGGGCATCGGCCAGAGCCGCGTCCACCAGGGCATACGGCACCTGGCAGTTCACCTGCGACGCAGGGGCGCTTTACGGCATAGGGACGGTGCCACATTACTTCCATTTCGTGTCGGACACGGGTGACAGGGCTACAACCACCGGGTATTGCCTGCTGGTTGATTTCTACAGCCCCGCTACCAATACGCTTCGTTTCACGCTGTACAGAGCCAACGCTGGGACGCTTACGCAGCTTTGGAGCACGACCTATAATGCCACGCGCCAGCCTTGGGGCAACGCCTTCGTATACCTGCGCTTCCGGCTGGCGCGCAACGGTTCGGCGTTCAGCCTGCGCGTGCTGCACGGCGCGAGCGGGCAATGGACCGACTACGGCACCATAGCGCAGGATGGCACAATTACAGTCTCGGCCTATGTAATCGCGGCCTTCAGCTTCCCGGCCTGGACTAGCAGCTACCCTATTGGGACTTTTCAGGGTATCGGCTATGACGCGCAGGTGATGACCGGCACCGGCGACTATTACCCTTACGGCGAATATTTATCGCCCGCTATCGACGGCACGGCCTCGCTGAAGGGCTGGGGCGTGCTGACGCCGCTTGAGGACATACCGTCAGGCTGTGGCACGGGGTTTGACGTGCGCGAACGGGCATCTGAAAGTGAGCCATGGGGCGCATGGTCGCCTATTTCCAACACGGGAGCCATACCCGCTACAAAACGCTATATACAGTTGCGCTGGCGGGCGTATGCCGACGCCGGGCAGTCGGCCACGCCGCTGCTTCAGCAGTGGACAGCCACCTACTACACCAGCACCGTGACCATACCGCTGGTGAACCTTACCGGGCTAACCTGCAGGCAGGCGCTTGAGGAACTGGCGAAGATGACCGGCTACGAGATCGGCTTCAACACGGCTGATACCTTCCTGTTCAGGCCGCGCTCGTCCAGCATGGCGGCGGTGGAAAACTTCGACCGGGGTAATATCGTGGAGGTGTCGTCCATCGGCACCGGCATAGAGCGGCACTACAACCGCGTGAAGGTGGCATTCGGCGAATACAGCAATACTGTGGACGCGCGCACGCGGGGCGAAGCGCGCCCCGACAGCATCGATAAATACGGCGTTCGGGAGCTATCCATCAGCTCCGGCGGTTTGCTGCCCGCGACCTCGGTCGACCTTGCCTACGCCATAGCGCCCACGGTTTACGCCTATACGTCTAAACTGCGGTTGCAGGCTAGGGTGAAGACGCGTTTCGCGCTGAACCTGGAACTGGGCGACAGGGTTACGGTGGCCTTCGATGACATGTTCCGGCTGTGGGTATGGGGCGGCGACGCGCGGTACGGTCAAGCGGGGCTGGCCTATTACAGCGCGGCATACCTGTCGGCTAACGGGATTGATTGCTCGCTCGGCATGCGCGTGGAAGGCATAGAGTACGACCTGGATAACTGGCAGACGACTTTCGACCTGGTGGAATCGCTGTAGAAGAGGGCTTATGGGATTACCGAACAACATACAAAACGGCGACGTGCCTGACGCCGACAAGCTGATGGCCAACTTCAATTACCTCGACAGCAAGAGCGGCGTGCGCGTGGATACCTTCGACAACTTGGTTGCCAGCGCGGCCTCGGCACCGGCCCGAACGTTCCTGTGCTACGCGTCGGACCTGGCGCAATTGTTCTTCTACACCGGCGATACAAGCGTCGGTAATGGCGGTTTCAAGCTGATAGCTTAGGAGGCTTCAATGAAAAAGATACTTGCCGTAGTCCTGCTGATGCTGTACCCCGCGCGCATATACGCCGCGTCGCCCTATTACGACCTTTCCATGTCGACAGCGATGGGGAAGGCTACCATGCGGCTGTCCGGCCCGATAAGGCTGTCAGCCAACGCGTCTTCGTATGCCTCGCCCGGCATGCAGCTGGCGGCTGACGCGAACGACGCCTATATCGATTATGGCGGTATTCTGGGACGGCTGTTTTTCCGCTCTGGCATAGAGGGCCCCTCGCGCGTCACGTTTGATCCCTTGGGAAACATATCCGCCACGGCTTATTATGGCGACGGCTCGCACCTGACCGGCCTCGGGTCAGTGATTACGGGCAATATAACAGCGTCCTCGAACACCTTTACGGGCATAAACACCTTCCGTAATATCGGCGCGGGCTATTCGCCGCACCCGGATGCGCCCGTCAGCGTGTTCAACACCTATGTTTCAACGTATACCTCCGGCATAGCCAATGCCGTGGTTGGCGTGCTGTCAGCCGCCGAAAGTTACATCCACCCGGCGTTTGGCCTGTTCGGCCTTGCCAACAACGTATCCGACAACAGCGCGGGCGACCTTTACGGCGTCTATGGGAAAACGCGCAAGACCGGCGTCGGCGGCGGGATAACGCACGCCTATGGCACCTATGGCGATTCTTCGGAGAACAATACCCACAATTACGGGGCCTATGGACATGCGGGCAGCCCTTACGGTTCGGGCAACAACTACGGTGTGTATGGCGTGGCGGACGGCGCTAGCGGCCTGAAGAACAATTACGGCGTGTACGGCAAAGCGCTGAACGGGTTCAACAACTACGCGGGCTACTTCGAGGGGAACACCTACGTCAGCGGTGAGCTTGGCGTGGGCTCCAACGACCTGCTGGTAAGCGGCGGCAAGGTCGGCATAGGTACGGTGGCGATGGTTTCAAAGCTGAACGTCGCGGGAACCATACGCTCGACCGAGGGCGGCTTCGTGTTCCCCGACGGCACCACGCAGGCCAGCGCCGGGATAAGCGCAGGCGCAGACCTGACCTTCACCGGCAACGACTATTTCACCAACTACGTCACGTTGGCGAAAAATGGGAACTATACCGTCAATATCGGCACGGCGGGGTATACGGGCTACGCTGGCGACGGGACCACGGACGTATACCTTAACGGCAACCTGAACTTCATGAGCGCGCAGCCGCTTATAACGGCATGGAACAACGCCAATATCCGGCTCGGCAGCTCGCTGGAGACAACCGACGGATACTTGGGCCTTGGGCCGCAGTGGAACGGCATCCACGTGTTCAGCCCGCGCAAGCTTACCGTGGACGGTACCGCTACGCTCGGGACGGTCGAGGCCAGTACCATCGCGGTAGCGAACACGCTGACCGGCTCAACGGCAACATTCACGGGCACGCTTACGGCAGGCACCATATACGGCAACCTGCCCGGCTATGTGCCCTATACGGGCGCTACCGGCACGGTAAACCTTAACGATAACGATATCTACGTCGGCAACCTGCATAACCACGGGCATATCTATGTCACGCGCGCCTTCGGGCCCACGTTGTTCCTGAATTCGGAACGTACTGGGCTCGATAGCTGGATGGGTATAGACTTCACTTCGGCTGGCAATAACAACCATTCCATCTACAGCTTCCAGCAGAGCAACCCGTACAACCCGTCGCGGCTGACCTTCCTCGGCAGGCAGGACGCGGCCAGCTTCCTGTTCTGTGGCGGCAATTGCGGCGTACAGAACCCCACGCCGGGGCTGGTTATAACCTCCGGCAACAAGGTCGGCATAGGGACAGCCAACCCGTCAATGGCGCTGGACGTTATCGGCATCATCAAAAGCAGCGGCAGCACCAATTCGCTGATGTTCGGCGACCGAGTCAATTCAGCAAATAGCTGGGAATGGTACTCATCGGATGGCACGGCTGGGCTCTATAAAAACCACAACACGGCGGGGACGGTGTTATCCATATCGCCCAGCGGCAGGCTTGGCGTCGGGATAGCCACACCGGCAAGCGTATTGCATGTTCAAGGCAGCGATGGGCGACAACTGACGCTGCGTAGTTCGAACGGATACCAGACCGGCATGCAGTTCCTTGATTCCGGCGGGAGCGTCATCGCCAACATAGACGCGGGGACGACAAGCAACGTGGGGCTTCGTTTCGACAGCGGGAAGTTTTCATTCGTGACCGGGCAGGTCGGCATAGGGACAACGGCACCCGCGCATCTTCTGGATGTATATGGCTCTGGAGCCGCTGTTCGCGTGAATGGGAATGCCAGCGCCTCGCATATGTACATGGCAAAGTCCGGCACCAATTACGCCCAGTTCGCGGTGGACGGAACGGACACATATTTGGACTACGGCGGTTCGACGGGACGCTTATTATTCCGCGCTGGCGTCGAAGGGACTATCAAGGCCGTCATGGGCACGGGTGGTGAGCTTACATCCGCATCGCTTGCCGGAACGGGCAATCGCGCGGTATATAGCGATTCCACCGGACAGCTGACCAATTCATCGTCGGATGCCCGGCTAAAGAAAGATGTCGTTTCGCTTTCGACCGCCACGGCACTCGGGCAGACGCTTCAGTTGAGGCCGGTCGCTTTCCACTGGGACACTTCGCTAAAGCGCGCGGAAAGCCTTGGCAACCAGCAGGAACTCGGCCTCATCGCGCAGGAGGTAGAGGGCATAGTCCCGCAGGTGGTTGGAGAGAACGCCGACGGCTACAAATCGCTGGACTACGCCAAGCTGGTGCCCGTCCTTATCGGCGCGGTACAGGCGCAGCAAGCGATGATTGACGGACTGAAGGCACGGATAGCGGCGCTTGACGCTGCGGGAGGCAATTGACCATGGGCAAGATAGACGAGATATTGGAGCGCCTCGCGCGCATAGAGGCCAAGCAGGACACGCACCTCGCGGCTTACGCGACCGACAAGGCTGGCAGCGACGGGCGCATAGCCAAGCTGGAGCATACGGTAAACGGCAACGGGCAGGTCGGCCTTGCCGAGGAGATGCGCAACATGAAAATGCGCATTTCATGGATAGTGGGCGGCATAACGCTGGCAGCTAACGCGGCGTTCCAGCTAGCCCTCAAGTGGGGTGGTAAATGAACGACTTCAACCTGACGGAGCATTTCACGTTCCTGGAACTGACCAAGACCGATAAAGCAGAGTTCCAAGAGCTGAACCGCCGCAAGGCGCTGTGCTACACCGGCAGCCTGACCGAGCTATGCCGCACGGTGCTGGAGCCGATACGCCTGCACTATGGCAAGCAGGTCATCGTGCATTCGGGGTTCCGCTGTTACGAACTGAATAAGGCTTTAAGCGGCAACCCCGCCAGCCAGCACATGATTGGCGAGGCGGCGGACTTCCACGTTGAGGGCGTGGCGCTTGAGGAGGCCTTTAACTGGCTGTGGAAAGAGTCAGGCATTCCGTTCGGGCAGCTTATAGACGAGCGTCGTGGTGGTGACCGTTGGTTGCACGTCAGCACGGGCGACAAACGGGAAGTGCTGGGTTTCAAGGATGAGGTATATAGCCGACTGGCATGAGGACAAAAAAAAGCCCTGACTGGCTCAGCGCTGCCGTGCTCTACTTGCCACGGAGGGGAGCCATTCAGGACCTATAAATAGGATACCTTCCCCGGCGCAAGCTGTCAATACCCATGCGTTGATTTGAAGTCAACAACAGGAGGTGTTATGAACTACGAAAAGAAGGCGGAGGAACTGCTGGGCAAGCTGGACGAGGTGAAGGGCAAGATAGCGGGCGTGGGCAGCCTAAAGACCGCGTTTGATGTGGTGCCCGACGTGGTGTCGCTGGTGGAGGCCGAGGCCGCCGACCTCGCCGGGGCGGACAAGAAGCAGCTGGCTGTCGCCGTGCTGAACAAGCTGATCGACATCCCGTTCATCCCGGAGTCGGTCGAGGCCGTCATCATCGGCTGGGCCATCGACGCGGCTGTCGCGGCCCCGAACAAGCTGGGGGGGAAGGACTGGCTGGGGGGAAATTCGCCCCCCCGGGCGCGAAAAAACCCCCCCCGGTGTTGGGGGCGCAGCGCGCCACAAGCAA
>Ga0074197_1001335_pt1 | contig 21387 bp, 23 predicted proteins | sample EPASupsiteSAE305_FD_64526 | JGI IMG/M metagenome (GOLD analysis project Ga0074197, IMG submission 64526) | Bioremediated contaminated groundwater microbial communities from EPA Superfund site, New Mexico - SAE3-05 reassembly with SPADES | ecosystem: Environmental > Aquatic > Deep subsurface >...
GGTCAGGCTTTCTGATCTTTAAAAAGTATTTTATATTTTTACGGAGATTTTAATGAGAAGAGTTGTAGTTACCGGTTTAGGCATGATAAATGCAGTTGGAAATGATAAAGAGAGTTCGTTTAAAGCTATTTGTAACGGTGAATGTGGCATTGATACAATTACTCTTTTTGACCCAGAGAATTACAGTGTAAAAATTGCCGGTGAAGTTAAAAATTTTGATCCTGAGACTGTAATGGAAGCAAAAGAGGTTAAAAAAGCTGACAGATTTATTCATCTTGGATTAAAAGCGGCTCAAGAAGCTATGGCAGATGCCAACTTTACACAAAATGTTGATATGGAAAGATTCGGTATTAGTGCAGGTTCAGGAATCGGCGGACTTCCTTCAATCGAGAAAAACTCTATAATTATTGAGACAAAAGGCCCAAGAAGAATAAGTCCGTTTTTTATTCCGGGTGCTCTTGTAAATATGCTTGGAGGATTCGTCTCTATTGAGCATGGAACGAAAGGTCCAAACTTATCAAGTGTTACTGCATGTGCAGCAGGAACACATGCAATAAGTGAAGCTGTTAAAACTATTATGTGCGGTGGAGCAGATAAAATGTTGGTTGTATCAGCTGAATGTGCAATTACCGGTGCAGGTGTTGGCGGTTTTGCCGCAATGAAAGCACTATCAACAAGAAATGAAGATCCAAAAAAAGCTTCTCGCCCATTTGATGCAGACCGTGACGGTTTTGTTATGGGAGAAGGTGCTGCGGCTTTAGTCTTAGAAGCTTATGAAGATGCAATCGCTCGCGGAGCAAATATTTACGGTGAAATCATTGGTTTTGGCGAGAGCGGAGATGCAAATCACATCACAACTCCAAGCTTAGACGGTCCTGCTCGTGCTATGAAAGCTGCATATAAGATGGCAGGCGAGCCAAAACTTGATTATGTAAATGCACATGGAACAAGTACACCTATAAATGATAAAAACGAGACGGCGGCAGTTAAAGAGTTGCTTGGCAGTAAAGAGAACTGTCCTCCAATGAGTTCTATCAAAGGGCAAATTGGTCACTGCTTAGGAGCAGCCGGCGGCATAGAAGCTGTAGTATGCTTGATGGCTATGCGTGATGGAATCATTCCTCCAACTATCAACTATGAGACACCTGATGAGAATTGTGATTTAGATATAGTTCCGAATTCTGCTAGAAAAGCAGAGTTAAATATCGTAATGAGCAACTCATTTGGTTTTGGCGGAACAAACGGCGTTTTAATATTCAAAAAAATCTAAATATAGGGGTTTAATTTGGCAACATATTTAGATTTTGAAAATAGTATTAAGTTTATTCAAGAGGATATCATATCTGCACGCGTTCGTCATGACGAAGGCACTGTTAAAACTTTGCAAGAAAAATTAGATAGAGAAGTTTCAAAAATATTTAACAATCTCTCTCCTTTTCAGCAACTTCAATTAGCGCGTCACGTAGATAGACCTTATGCCCTTGACTACATTAACTTAATAATGAGAGACAAGTATGAGATTCACGGGGATAGACATTTTCGTGATGATGCGGCTATTTTATGTTATATGGGTTATATCGGGGATGAGAAAGTTATGGTTATCGGCGAGCAAAAAGGTCGCGGAACTAAAAACAAAATAAAAAGAAACTTCGGTATGCCTCATCCTGAGGGTTACCGAAAAGCTCTTCGTGCTGCAAAACTTGCCGAAAAATTCAATATCCCTCTTCTTATGCTTGTTGATACTCCAGGTGCATATCCTGGTATAGGTGCTGAGGAGAGAAATCAAAGTGAAGCAATCGCAAGAAACCTTTTAGAGCTATCTCAACTAAACACGCAGACTATTTCTGTCGTAATTGGCGAAGGCGGAAGCGGTGGTGCACTTGCGATTGGTGTTGCGGATAAATTTGCAATGATGCGTTACTCTGTTTTTAGCGTTATCTCCCCTGAGGGTTGCTCTGCTATTTTATGGAATGATCCTGCAAAAGCAGAAGCTGCTACAAATGCTATGAAGATTACAAGCGGGGATTTAAAAGAGTTAAATCTTATTGATGATGTAATAGCCGAGCCGCTTATCGGTGCACATAGGGATAAAGAGGCTGCGGCGACTGCAATAGCGGACTATTTTTTAACAGAGCTGTCAAAACTTCGTCAAATGTCAGATGAAGTTAGAATGGAAGCTAGATATAAAAAACTAGTAGGAGTGGGAGCCTATAGCGAATAGTTACCCTTGAGCCTCTTCTAAAAGAGGGTCAAATTTCGGTCTCTTTAATCTTTTTGCTTCTTTAGTAAACTGTATAAGATCTTCTACTGTTATTATATTTTCATCCAAATTGCTTAGTGAAAGCTTAAAGAGTTCATAGGTCGTGAGTACGTCACTCATGGCTCTGTGATGTGTTGCGCTTGGATTTAGACTAAATATCTCATTAAGATAAGAAAGTGCGTATCTATATGATTCGATTGTTCTCTCAGCTAAAGAGAGTGAGCATAGACTTCTATTTAAGAGAGGCGCTAAACCAACTTTTTGCATGCTTAAAGAGATAAATTTATAGTCAAATTTAACATCATGTGCAACAAAAACAGCATCACCTAAAAAAGTTTTAAAATCATACATAACTTTTTTTAAGTTTGGCGAATTTTTGGTGTCTTCTGCCGTTATGCCAGTTATATTGGTAATGTGAGGATTTATTTCACTACAGTTTACAAGTGATTCATAAGCGTCAATTACTTTAGCGTTTTTTATTTTTAGTGCTGCGATCTCTATAATTTGATGTTTGTCTATCTTTGAGCCGTTTGTCTCAATATCAACAATACAAAATTCTGCATCTTCTATAGCCATAAATTTTGTTGCGAAATAAAAATTGCCTTGTTCTTTAACGATTTCTAGCCCTTGGGAATGCCAAAGTTGAAGTAGAAACTCAAGATCATCATTTATCTGATCTTTAAGGCTCTTTAATGAGAGTCCTTTTGATGATAATTTATGGATACTTTTTGCATCTAATAAGAGATTGTCTCCAAGCATCTTAAACCTTACTGTTTTGCATTTTTGATAAATTCCATAACTTTTGGAATATCTTTTTTGCCGTATGAAGACTCTACACCGCTGCTGACATCGACGCCATAAAAACCATACTGTTTAAGAGATGCCACATTATTAGCATCAAGTCCGCCTGCAAGAATTATTTTTGAGCAGTCTATATTGTCAAACCACTCAAGATTAACTCTTTTACCACTGCCGCCATAGCTTTTGCAGTAGGCATCAACAAGTCTATACTCATCGCTAAAGGTTATTAAATCTTCTGCTTTTTGTGCACGGACAACTTTTATATATGGAACAAAGAGTTGCTCATAAAGCTGACTGGGTGCTTCAAAATGAATCTGCGCAAGTGTGGTGCCGGCTTCTTGAGAGTATGAGTTGATTATCTGAGCGTCACTATTTACAAAAAGCCCTACTTTCTCTACAAATGGAGGCAACCTTTTTATAATTGCTTTTGCATCGGATGGTGATATGTATCTGGGAGAGTCTTCGTAGAAAACAAAACCTAGAGCATCAGCTCCAGCCTCTATCGCCGCCATAGCGTCTTCAAAGTTTGTGATACCGCAAATTTTTACACGCACTATTTATCCTTCTGAAAAAGGAAACAATTCCTTTTTCTTCACTTGAACCGCTCTTATCACTAAAATTTTATGCTTAGTGTAAAACGTCATATCTGTAAACTTTTAATGGCCTCTTTTTTGTTCACATGGTTAAAAACATAACTTCCAGCAACTACGATATCCACACCACACTCTTTTAAAATATGAATGTTTTTATCGCTTACGCCACCATCAACTTCTATAAGGCATTTAGGGTTTATCTTATCTCTCATAGCACTGAGCTTTTTTGCTTTTGGCACAACACTCTCTATAAAACTTTGTCCGCCAAATCCAGGATTTACACTCATTAAAAGAACCATATCCAAATCTTGCAACAGATACTCAATTGATTCTGGTGGCGTGTGAGGATTAAGCACAATTGCAGGCTTTATACCAAGAGAACGGATTTTTTGGATCAATCTATGCGGATGCTTCTCTTCTTCAATATGAAAAGAGATATATTCAGGTTTTAGAGGTGCAAAAAGGTCGACAAAAAAATTGTTGTTTTCAACCATAAGATGAATATCAAGCGGTTTTGTAGCGCAAGCGGCAATTGCGGAGACTACTACTGGACCGATAGTCAGATTTGGAACAAAGTGTCCATCCATTACATCTACATGAACCAAATCACATCCGGCACTGCAAATAGCCTCTACATCTCTTTGTAAATTGCCAAAATCGGCGGATAAAACGCTTGGAGCTACTAACAACCTATTTTTCCTTTGTTGAAACCTTCGACTTGCAGAAGGGAGATAAATTTTTGAAATTGTACTATTTTGTATCTTTTATCTTGTTAAGAAAAATTGAAATTTATCACCGTTAAACGATAGATCCACCTGAACACCTTTTCTCTTCTCAATAACTTCCAATAAGCTATCTACATCTTGGTATGTTCTAGGAAGTGTAATATTTACACTAATACCCTCATCCCTAAGAAGAGTTTTTATCTTTCCACCCACTATATTTACGAGTTCAGCCAATGAATCTAAAATTAGCTCTAAGTCATCGGTGCTTTCGCCAATGAGAAGTTCACAAGCTTTTTTTGCGATTGCCAAAGGAAAAACTAAAATAACCATACCGTCCATATCACCGTAATAGCCGATAGAGCTGGCGACTTTGCCCTCTTTGTTTAGAATTGTCAAGTCATGAACACTTACTGCTTCTTTAACTGCTTTTGAGTTTGTCATCATCTCTAAAGTAACTGCTGCCGCATTAATAAAGTTTGGAAGCTCCATTACAGTCTCTTTGTTAAGCAGCCTTTTATTTTTTACATTTGCCGCACTGCTTGCACCAAGTTCCTTCAATAGCTCTTTGTTTTGAAGGATATCATCCATCTGCTCATAAAAAAGTATTCCTGAATCTTCCAGCGTATCTTTAAATGACATAGGAGTTTTGTCAAATTTCATTCCCACAAAACATATAGTAGCGTTATACTCAGCAGCAGAACTTGAGAGCCTTGAGAAGAAATTTAATGCATGTACATTCATACTAATAACTTTGTAGGCATCAAAAATAAAAAGCCTAAAACCTACATTGAGTGAATTGTTGTGATATTCTATATTAAATTTATCGCTTATCTCAACATCCAAGAACATAGATATCGTATATATGATTGCATTGCCTGTTACCCTTGTTGCAATTTTCTGCCCCATTTGTCCTAAGAAAGTTGAATCAACCGCATAGTCAAAAGTCTCTTTTTTCTCTTTTTTTGCTTCAAACTCTTCCCGTGTTTGTGCAACAATAGGATTGTGTCCGTTGTCATGCAATTCAATAGCGATTGCAGATCTCTGAGATCTGTCACTGCTGTAAATAAGTACATTCTTGTTTTGATTTTTAAAGCTAGAAGAGAAAAGATAGGCAATCTCTAGGGTTTTAAAGAGTGAGAAATTAATTTCATCATGATAGAATTTTTTTATGGCTAGATATTTTTTACGGTCATAATCGCAAAATCCAACAGTAGCTTGGTTCTTTTTACGAATTTGCGAAAATAGTTTTATAAAAGTGTCTAAACCGTTTTTATTAAAAAAAACAACTTTTTTAAGTGAAACTAATATCATATCCGTTTTTAATTGTATAGTAGCCTCAACATCATCAACACCTAAAAAAGAGTTAGTGTTATTACCGTCTAAAAAGCCTTGCGGTGAAAAAGTTGCAATCGAATTTTTAAGTACGGGTCTCATTGAATCTCCATAAGTGATGCAAACTCATCATATATATCATTGATATATTCAACCTGAAAATCAACAAAATCATTTAACCCAGCTTCAATAAATTCTGGTTTTGAAAGTTCATAAAAAAGTAGGAGATGCATCCATTTTCCAAGATTATCAATCTCTCTAACAGTAGATGGTTTTACTCCTGAAGCAGCTTGAGCAATCTCAAATGTTGGTTTACTCATCTCCCACTTTCTAGCGATTTGTTCACAAATATCAAAAAGAGTAACTCCACTAAGGCGAAAAAGAATTGTGTTGTAATCAAGTGCTTTTGTGGTTCTGAGCAGATTTATGTCATCTTTTTTTTTGGCAAAGAGAGCTTCTGTTACTATTATGCTTGCAGGCAACAAGCTAATAGAAGCATAAATATCTTTATCTTCAATGTGAAGATATTTTAATATCACTTCCCATTTCTTCGATAAATTTGCCTGAAGTTCATTAAACAACTTTGCGTTTAGTTTGAATAGAGTCCACTTTTTTGGACTCAAAAGAGTTATCATGTAATTGTAAACGGTTTGTTGTGATAAAGAGACACCAAGAATTCCAAAAATTTGGGATATGTCGCTTACCTCGTTTCTAAATCCATAAATAGGCTTGTTGACAATACTTTTTAGGTAAGATTTAAGAGCCAAATCACTTTCTGCCACTTTAGCGGCTTTTGTGAGATCACCAATATTTAACAATCTCAAAGTCTCTCTCAGTGCGTTTGGAGCAGGCGGTATCTTTTCTATGAAGCTGTCTATTTCATTTTTTGTTATCATATTCACAATTCATAATACTTAAATTTTATTTATTCTATCTATATAACTATAAAAGAAATATAAAAGTAAAAAATAAAAATAATTATATTACCCTTAAGCAGAAGTTTTGTTTGGGCTTGATATAATTCGCAACTTTAAAACCTAAATATAAGGAAGCTAGAATGGCAAGAAAATGTGCTATAAGCGGCAAAGGCCCGATGAGCGGAAACAATGTTTCTCACGCTAAAAACAGAACAAAACGTCGTTTTTTATTAAATCTTAGAACAGTGCGTATCACTTTAGATGACGGTACTACTCAAAAAGTTAAAATCTCTGCAAGAGAGCTAAGAACGCTTAAGAAAAACTCTTAAGCTCAAGAATAGGAAATAAACTTGAATCTCTTAGAGAGGATTCGAAATTTTCTACATTGGGAGTCATCTCCCAAGCCTCATATTACACTCAATAACGAGTTATATTCCCAATTTTTACATTTTAGAACCCCACTTATTTTAATTCAAATGCTTATGCTTATAGGAACTTTGGGTTACATATATATTGAAGATTATAAAATAATGGATGCAATTTTTCAATCCGGATCTATATTTACCACAGTCGGATTCGGTTCATTAAAAGATGGAAAGTTTTCAGCTGCCGGACAGATATTTACGATCACTCTTATTATTTTAGGGTTTACGGTTTTTACTATTGCAATCGGTATAGTCGTTGATGTTGTTAGAAGAGGCGAGTTTAGCAAAATATTAAAGGAGAGAAGAATGTTATATAGTATGGCAAGACTCAAAAAGCACTTTGTCGTATGCTATCATAATGATTACACTCTTGTCAAAAGGCGATGTTTTAATAACAAGTGTGTGTAAATTGCTTGTTATAGGAACGCAAAAAGGTATCGGCGTGACAAAAGAATTATTAAGAAGAAGAGATAAACATAAGGAGCTTAAATTTGTATAATATAATATATTCAAGCGGCGGAGTTTGCGCAAGTGCAGGATTTTTCGCTGATGGCGTGAGTGCCGGTCTTAAAAAAGAGAATGCCAAAGATATGGCATTTATCTATAGTGAAGATGAGTGTGAAGTTGCTTCTGTCTTTACTACAAACAAAATGTGTGCAGCACCAATTAAACATTTTCGCCAGATGGGTAACGTTAAAACAAACTTTATAGTTATAAACTCAAAAAACGCAAATGCAATGACTGGTTTAGGTGGAATTGAAGATATAAAAGAGGTACTTTCCCATTGTCAATCAAATGTTAAAAATCCTATTATGAGTTCAACTGGTGTTATCGGTGTTCGTCTTCCAAAAGCTAAAATCATAGACGGAATGAAACTTTTTAATTTGACTAAACGGGACTCAGGCAGTGCATCAAAAGCCATAATGACAACTGATACATTCCCTAAAGAGATAGCTTTTAAGGTTATGCTTGAAGATGGGAGCAGTTTTAACATAGGAGCGATAGCAAAAGGCGCAGGTATGATAAACCCTGCCATGGCAACGATGCTCTGCTTTATAACGACCGATGCAAAAGTTACAAAAAGAGAGATGCAGGCAACGCTTGATGAGGTTGTAAAGACTACATTTAATGCTATAAGCGTAGACGGCGATACATCTACAAACGATACGGTTTTAGTTTTGGCAAATGGCAGAAGCGGAGCGTATGAGAAAGAGGCGTTTAAAGAGGCACTTTTTAAAGTGATGCACTTTTTAGCGTTAGAGATGGTAAGAGATGGTGAGGGTGCTACCAAACTTGTCACATATAAAGTTAGCGGTGCCAAAGATGATAGAGAAGCAGAAATTGCCGCAAAAGCACTCTCTGATTCTCTTCTTGTAAAAACTGCACTTTTCGGTGAAGATCCAAACTGGGGAAGAATTGCTTCTACAATAGGCGCTAGCGGTGTGGAAGCATATGAAGAGAAACTAAAGATCTCATTTGACAATCTTTGCGTTTATGATAGAGGAGAAATCCTCTTTGATACCGAGATGGAGAAAAAATGTGCCGTTATCATGCAGCACCAAAAATTTACTATTGCTTGTGATTTAGGTATTGCCGAGGGTAGTTTTAAAGCATACGGGTGTGATTTAGGTCATGAGTATGTAAAAATTAATGCGGATTATAGAACATAATTGTCATTTACAAGAACAAAAGTTACTCGACAATAATAAATGTTACTGGAGGATTGAGATTTGTCACAAAACAATTCAGCAATCCTCGATTTCTTCTCAAAATTTCCTAACCAACCGTTTGAATTTGTCACAGTTACAGATATCAATATCAAAGAACATCCTAACTACTACAAAGCAATTTTTAGAAACATAAGAACCAATAAATACTTTTCCCGGTTTCTTGTTCCAGAGATGATGAGATATAAGTATAAAGTCGGTCATATATATACTGACGGTGAGCATGTTGGTCAGAATAAAACTTTGCTCAAGGGTGAGTTTACAGTTAATGAAAATATTGATGTAAATCTTGTGCGTTTATCAACTGTCCTTAGTGAAGAAGAAGCTAAAAACATAATAGATTATGAAGATGTAACTAAGTACCTGTTGAGACAATACGCTCATGTAGAAGAACAAGATGAATGTACACTCATAATACCATGTTATACGATAGTAAATAGATTCTACTTCTTATCTTCATCTATGAAACATGCGATTATGAGTGAGACGCTTGGAGAGCTTTATTATGAAGGTAGTTTCCATAATGAAAAAAATGCCAAAGGAGAAACTGTCATAAAGCTGCATATTAAAAAGAAAGCAGGAAAAAAAGACCTGCCTTTTCTGTGTCGTTTTATAGGTAACTCTTTTGCAAGAGCAAGACTTGAATATATTTCAAATCAAAAATCTCTAAGTGCGAGCTTTGAGTATCAACCAATCAAGGCGCAATTCCCTGTTAAAAATCCTTTCGAGATATACGCTTCATACATATACCTAGGAGACGATAAAAGAGGTAAGCCTAGGTTCTTGGTCCTAAATATACATTCGGACAACTCAGCGCTAGGATTTGAAGAGCTTCACTATAAACAGTTTAGTGCCAAAGCAGACCCTAGAGATATTGATCCCGAGCAATATAATATTCCCAAGCCGCCCAAGAAAAAGTTCAAAAGAAAAAAGCCTCAAAGAAGCAATAAGATTTATACTGGCACACCATCTAGTGAGTATCTAACATATATAATACGCACAAACGAAGATGAATACTATAAAAATGAAGTATCAATGTATGGAAGTACAATTCATCTGGAGAATGAATCTGAACCGTCTATTGATAATATTCCAAAAAGGGTAGGAAACAGTTTTGAAACCCCGACAGCTGATGGAGATAAAGATCTTGGTGAAATTGCCATATCAAATGACCCAGAAGAAAATAATACAGAGAAGAAGATATTTAACCTTGAAAACTTTTATCAGTTTTATGAGGCTTTATTGACTTTTGCATTTGTAGAAGGTTCTGAACTGGTTGGACCGTTAAAAATAAAAAAAATTCAAAACAAAAAACGAAAGTCAACTAAGTCAAGATCACTACTGTATGGTGATGAGAACAAGCAAAGAAGATTTTTGTTTGGAGAGCTTGCTTATGACCAGAAAGCTGCGTATATAGTTGAGATAGAACAAGACGGCAGTTGGGGACCATCAACCTGGATATTTTTTACAAGTGAAGATACGGAGCCGTATACTGAGGATGATATACAAGAGATAATTGAGCACTACATCGAAGAGGATTTGCCGTATAAAGACCTTGCTAAGTATGTTGAAAAGAACTACTCTCTTTCATTTGAGCAAAAAGAACATAAAAATAGTGATGTTGATGATGACAGTATTGAGAACTGGTGTGAGAGTATTTTGAAGAAAATAATACGGGAATAAGAATACAAAAAGTAAAATTTAATGTTAAATCTTGTAGTATGCTTTGGAATTTACATTACTAAATCAGGATTTATTGAATATGAAATTAGCAATTGTAAGTCATAGTGGTGGATTGGATAGCACAACCCTTATAGGTTATATGCTAGAAAATGGGTATATAGTTCAGCCCATCAATTTTGATTATGGGCAACAAAATATAGTTGAAGCACAAGCACAGACTAATGTAATTAACTATTTTCAAGATAGATATGGAAAAGATAAAATACTTGATAGTATAAAACTTGAGCTAACTTCTATTGTAAACCCTTTACAACATATAATAAGCAATTTTAGAAAAAATGGTTTTAATAACGAAACACTGGACGAAGCCAATTTGAAACACTATTTTCCAAATAGAAATATGCTTTTCGTGTCTATTGCAGGAGTGTTTGCTGAAACACTTGCATATTTTAAAGGCTTGACAGAAGTTACAGTATGCATAGGGATACATAAACATACAACTTATCAACCTTATTGGGATATTACTGAAGACTTCGCAAACGCTATGCAAAATGTTATGAGTTTAAATAATGCTATGAAACTGACAGTCGCAACACCTTTTGTAGATTGGACAAAAAGTGATATCGTAAAATATATGGTTGAGAATAAAATTCCATACGAACTTACATGGACATGTTATGAACCGCAAATAGAAGGTGAACATTTTGTACCTTGTAAAGAGTGTCAAGCTTGTATTGAAAGAAAAAATGCAGGTATTGAAAACAAATTAAAAGATATTAATAAATATATAATTAGGAGAAATTAATGCCAAGTATTACTGCAAAATATCTAGGAACTGTTAATCCAAATATGGATTCTACTAAATCTGTTGTTGAAAAAAATATTATTAGAGTGAAAGCAAGTGAATTGTCTCAATGGTTTCTATACAATAGAGAAAAAAAAGGAGGTAGACATCCTTTTAAGTTATCTGAAAGTTCTACTATCCAAATACATGAAAGAGTTCAACGCGGTAAAAATGAATCAGGATTTGTGTTACAAGAAAAGAATAAAGTGGATGAAATTCGTGACACATTATTAGGAATACATAAAACTGATAAAAAAGTTTATCTTGGCTCGTTGGTATGGAATATAAGGAAAAAAGAGAGAAATATTATTAAAAAAATTAAAGTTTCTGAAAATGATAGTCAACCACCTGAATATGAATTAAGAATGGATGTTGATAATATTTACTTGACTGACTCTGCACATAGACACTTTGGAATAGTAGAAGCATATAATGAATACAGGAAAAAACCTGAAGATTATCCTTCTTTTGATGAAAATTTTGAATTTTCTGTTGAAATTTATAACTTATCCATTGATGAAGAGCAAAATTTATTTAATGAACTTAATTCTAAACAAAAGAAAATTACTGCTGCTAAGCAAAAAGAACTTGATAACAGTACGCCTTTGGGTAAAATTAAAGATGAAATAATTGATTATGACATGGAAAATGAAAGAATATTCTATAACAATATTGAATTGAATTCAAATCAAAACAATAGACATACATTGATGACCATGTCAGTATTTGTGGCAAGTATAAAAGAAATGTTTAAACAAGAAATAGATGAAGTATATATTAATAGTGATGTTAATGATGAATTAAAATATGAAATTGTGTCGTATTATTGTGATTTTTTTAGTATGTTAAGAGATACAATTAAAATAAAATATTTAAGCTATGGTATAGAAAAAGAGATATATCCATTTGAAAATTTATATACAAAATATATTTATGTTCAAGAGAATGCAGATTTTGATGATGATGAATCATATGAATCTAAACTTGAAGAGGCTAGAGAAAAAGCAAAATTTGTTAACTCAGAAATTAGAAGTCAAGATTTGATTACACATAACATAACAATAAAAGCTTTATCAAGATTGGGAAAATTTATTAGGAAAATGTCAAATTGGGGAACAGTAATTGAGCAGATACAACAAAGTTTGATTGTAGCTAATGATGGTAAATTTTTACAGAAAACAAATGAAGAGATATTAAAAGTATATCCTGGGAATAAGGAAGCTATCGCAACAATAAATCTTGATGGATCTTTAAATATGCAAGTAGTCAGTTGGAAAGTTGATGACCTATTTAACTATTTAGTAGATAAATTATCTTTAAGAAAAGAAGGAAAATTATATTTTAATCAAAATGATTTTCGTGAATCTTTAGATAATACTAGTTTTATCAAGGTGTCATTATCTCATAACACAAAAGTTAAATTTAGATATGACTTTTTTATTGCAGATAAGCTTTTTGATGAAATTCCTTCAAGTGACTTAGTAATTAATATTATAGCTTTAGATAATTGGTCAAAAATTAAATTTATAGGTAAAAATTCAATTAAATCTAGAAAGAAAGATTACGATGAAGGGTATGTTGATGAAGTATATGACAAAGGTATAAAAAAAGCTTCGGCAATTTTTGAAATAGATTTACCACCTTTTGAAAATAATGATCATTTAAAAGAAGGATTAAAGGTTAAGATAAAGGTACCAAATATTTCAATTGGAAGTGAAGTTGAGTTTATGCTAAAAACTATTTTGGAGTAAATTTTAATGATTGAGTATGAAATTTTTGAAGATAGGCTAAAGAATAATAAGTGTCTTAAAAGTAACCTTACTTTAGATAATAATGAATATATAGTCAGTAAAAAAAAATTTTCTCAATTATACCAATATATTTTTGATGAAGTTGAATATAAGTTCATCAAAAATATTGTTTCTTGTATACATAAAAATAATAGAAACATAATATTATTCGATAGTCATATATTAGAGAAGATTCAATTGTTTTTTAATATTTTAATTTTGATTGGTGACAAATATATTAAGGAAAGAGAAATTCACTTATATATTTTTTTATTTTGGGATAAATTAATTTGGGATAAAAAGTTAATTGATAATGTCATGAAAAATCACTTTTTTTATGAGGGACAAATTATTGATAAAAATGATAAATTTCAACAAAATTTATTACCCTTTATAGCAAGTAATTGTGACTTAATTTATTATGACAACAAAAATAATTCTATTAAACTTATAGAAATTAAGAATGTAGATTTAGATGATCGTGCGATTTCTCAAATTCAAAGATATTATCGTAATACAAACTATGTTTGTGAGACATCTAACCATCAGTTAAATATTCTTCATCTGCAGCCTACTCTTATAATAAAACATGAAAACTTAACACAAAAAAAAGCTAAGACATCTCTCCTTGAATATTGGCAAACTTTTCCGACATATTTTAGAGAACTTTTAAATATATATAGTTTTGAGTATTGTAAAATAAATGGAACATTGAAGCTAATTAACTTAAAGCCAAAATTAAAATCATTGTTAAAAAATTAATTGATTATTTTATTTCTAAAAACTTATGCATTTGAACACTAAGTTTAAAATGTGGGTGTTGTTGAACTAGTTCGATACAGTGCTGGATGTTCTCCATATTTGGGATATGCAGTCCATTCTCTGGCTGCATATACATCGGTTTAGTAGTTTTAAGCTCAAGAAGAGGGCTAATATCGGTTTGTTGATTTACAATAAATTTAAATTCATTTGCGTAATTTAGATCTATTTTAGTCCAATCTTTTGGACTATAGGTTATCCAATCTGCACTAGAGATATTGCTAAAATTAAATCCATTTGTTTCTATTGAAACATAGTAGTCTTGTTGTTGTAAAAATTTAATAAATTCATTGAGATTATAAATAGAAGGTTCTCCCCCAGTTATGATGATATGTTTTGATGGATACTCTTTTATTTCATTTAGTATCTTTTTATAGTTATAACTTGTATATTTTTCAGTATGAAGTAAGTCATCACAAAATGGACATTCTAGGTTACAGCCATATAGTCGAATGAAGATTGATGCTTTTCCCATATGTGTAGCTTCACCCTGGATGGAGTAAAAGATTGTAGTGACTTTTAAAATATCCATTTATTTGAGTAATCCAATAACAAAATGTCTAAACATATCAATATCCTTGCTGGTATTTTGAATATCCATAATATTTCGTTGATATCCATTGCCAAAATTATACTTCCCATTTGACCAATCAATTTTTTCTTTTAATGGTTTTAGGTACTTCTCAAAATCAGAGGTAATAAAAGATTTTTCATCTAAATAATTTGGATTAATCTTGAGTATTTTTTTGTAGACAATGATTTCCATCAAATTTGAAAGAGCCAAAATACCTGCACCATGAGTTAATCGCGTTTCTTTAGGATTCATTTTCCATTCTTTAGGAAAAATCTTTTGTACCGCTCCCCAAAAAGCGTTAAGTATGCTGCACATTGATTCTACATCATTCATGCCAAGTTCATGTGCACTGAACTCATATAAAATACCATCAGTCAAACTAGAGTTAATGGCTTTGATTAATGTATTGTCTTTTATATAACCATCAGGATATGTATGTGTCTTAATGATGTGGTAAAACGGTGAGTGAACTTGAGTATTTAATATTGAGATCAATTGATTTGGTAGTTGCTTATCTTGATATGAAGATGGCAACTCACTACTTAGCTCAGGCAGTAACTCATAGATAAGAGGTTTTGGAAGAGGTTTTGTATTGTTTATAAGTAAAAATTGCTCTCTTTGTTCATCGACATTATCTGTAATAAAAGCATTGATAGCCACTTCAAATTTGCTACTAGCTAAATTTTTTAAAGCTGTGGATCTTTGTTGTCCATCAACGATTTGTCCATAGATTTGTTTTGCTGGAATCGTTAAATAGCCGAAGTCACTATTTTGTTCAACCGGTTCAAATTTAACATGTGAATCAAAACAAATCACAATTGAGTTAGCAAGAATTGACCTGTCATCAGAGAGATAATTTGTGATCTCTTTTATGTGTTTTGTGACTTCAATCCTCTGATAGCCGATTAAATTTCCTTGATGATCTCTTTTGATTCTATCGATGGAAGCAAAAGAAAGTATGTCTTTCCCTATCGCTTTAAAAGTATATATTTCTTTACCATGTTGATTTATTTTGATTGCTGGAAATTTTAACATTGTATATTATGACCTTCTCTTAACTCTTCTAATTCTCTTTGAAATTGCCAAAGATTGTGAAAACCTCGTCTTCTATTTCGATTTGAATTTCTAAAAATAATTGTTTCTATTTTTGCACTTTGACAAATTTCACATGTGCATTTTTGCCAATATTTACTTGAAAGTATAGCTTTATATCTATCAAGAGGAACTTTGTCTCTGAATATTTTTTCATAAGTTTCTAAACATTCCAAGGTGTAATCAAGATTTACATTTCCTTTATCGTATTCTCTAATAGCGTGTAATGCTTTTTTCTCAAGTGTTTGCGCAGTTTTTTGATCAAGCACTCCTGAAGATATTTTGCGTTTTAATGCAGCTGTTGTATCGGATGATGGTATTCTGACTGCTGTGTAGTGTTTTGTTGGTGTAAAATAATTGTCTTTACTGTCTTTAAAGGCTTTTATGAGTGGAGATGTGGAATCAAAACTTGTAATTTTATATTTAACAAATCTCTCTAACTGCTTTGCTTTCGCAAATCCAAGTAAGTGCATTTTAATCTCAAAACCTATTTCGTCTCTAATAGCAGCGACAATTTCTTCGCATAAATTTGCATCTAAAGGAACGAGACCTCCTATAGCGATATAGTCATAGCCCATAGCTACGAGAGATTTTGCAGCAGATTTCATACTTTTTGGAGACCAGGCTTGAACTACACCTATTGGATGAAAGTTAACATTTTGGATTTTACATTCATGTAGAAACTCTTTTGCATTGTTTAGCGTTATATCATATCGTTTTTGCATAGTCTCTGTAACTTTAAAGTTGTCATCAAACTCGGTATCAGTATCAAATCTTTTATCATATTCAAATATGATGTGGTCGACTGACATACCATAATCAAATCCACAATCTTCATAAAAATCCACTGTTTCGGCAACACTGTATGGTGGTTCATCAAGTTTATGGTAACTAAAAGCACCGTTGTCTCCAAATATTTCACCATCATAGTATCGTAAAAAGTTTTTGACTCCTTGTAACCGTAATCTTCGTGATTGGGCTGCACTGTAAGCTGTACTAGAAGATTTATATATTCCATCATCAAGTAATCCTCTTGATATCAACATCCCATCATATGGTTTTTTTTCAAATACTTCGTGAGGATATTTATCTGTTCTTTGAAGGATTCTATTAGCAGAGAATTCATCATTTAAAAAATCATACTTTGGATCTATAGTGTCTTGTGCATCGGCAAATATAAATTTCATAATGTTATAGCTCTTTTGTAAATTTACGTATTAAACATGCTGTTAGCAATTTTTTGTGTTGAGAGGTATTCTGGATGTCTTTCCATTCTAGACCTAACTCTTCCCATATTCCTGAAGACCATTTGCAATAAGGTTTAAGTTTTGTTAGCTCTTTAATGATTCTTGCTTCTATTTTTTGATCATTTGGGTCAACATTTTTCATAATATTATCCATTAATGCACCAATTGCAAACATGCCAGTTCCATGCATCAATCTACTTTGACTTGGTGGTTTTCCCCAATCTTCATGAAATACTTTTTTAATACAACCCCAATAGGCATAAATAATTTTTAAAATACTTTGATAATCGGTCTCTCCACCATTTATCTGTACATAAGGGAATAGGCAACCAGATGTACTATTAATAGAGTTTTTAAGAATATTAATAATTGAGTTATGCGCTATTATGGGTTTAATGCTTTCATCATTTTGGGTAGAAACTTTTTCTATCATGCCATAAAATGGAGATTTAGGATCAAAATTCAAATATTCTGTTATTCTAGAAGGAATTCTTCTAGAGTCAAGATCTGCTGGGAGTATAGAGTGAACAGTTGGCAAAAGTTCATCAATTAAACCTTTTGGAAGAGGTTTTGTTTTGTTAACTCTAATAAATTGTTCTCTTTGAATTTCTAAATCATTAGCTATAAATGCTATGACGGGTACAGGGAGTTCAGGCTTATTACATTTGTTTAGAGCAAGGACTCTTTGTTGTCCATCAACAATCCAAGCAGGTCTAAACCCTTCTTCCTTAATTGGAATGCTAAGCGTTCCACTCATTGAATATTTATCTGATTTTAGTTTAGTGCCTCTTACTTTAGTGAATTTTACTTCATCAGTAATGGCTAGTAGGATAGAGTTTGGAAAAAGTACATTATCACTATTTAAATATTCAAGAATATCACTAACATGTTTTTTAACTTCTTTTCTTTGTAATCCATGCAAATTACCTTCTTCATCTCTGTGTATTCTTGATATGTCAGCAAATTCTAAAATGTCTTTTGCTGGAATAAAAAAGCTATAGATGGTTTGATTTATTTGGTGAGTTTCTAATGCTCTAACAGTTAGCGTATCCATATTAATTATTGTCCTTTATTGTAGCATTGAAAAGTTTTCCATAACGTTTTTGCTCACATGCAAAACCTTTCTTTCTTAAGCCTTTTAAACCTTGTGAGGCACTTTTTATATTTTCTATCTTAATTTGATTGATAATAATTTTTATGAGTTCCTCATCATTTAATTGTTTTCTTTGTTTAATTTTATATGGGGGTAATTCTGATAAAAATACATCTATATGATTTTGTAATATTTTATGATCAAGCGATAGCTCTTTAGTAATAATTTCATTAGATAGCCATCTCATACATCTTTGCGAAAGAGTTGTTAATGTGCCTTTTTCATAAGAATTAAATCGTGTATCAAAGCGTAAACTTTTGTTTTCTATCTTGTTTGATAGTTTGTTTTTTGAAGTTAACAAAATATATATTCTTTTATCAAAAATATCTATTAGATCTTCTATAAAATGTTTAAGTGCAATTAAATAATCGAATGGCAAAAAAAGAAATATATAGGATTCAGCATTTAAACTATTAAAACCAAATTTATTAATTTCTGTCCACCATCGTTGTGTTGGATTTTCTATGTTTTTAAAATTATGAATACTATCTTCATGCCCTTTTGAAAATGTACTACCATAAGAAGAAATTATTTCATTAGAATCTATTAACCCATGACCTGCTGATGCGATTAGAAGTTGAGTAGTAAATTTAATAGAAAAGTTTTTTTCAACATCTAAAGTAGCTTTCCAACTAGGTCCTTGATAAAGTTTTCTAGCTGGAGTTTTGTTTATGCTTTTCGAAGCTAGATTCTTTTTCCATTCAGTAGAGACTTTTTCAATGCTTGATAAGTTATAATTCCTAAGTAAATGTTTATCATCAGATATGATAGACTTAACATTTGTACAACTGGAAATTAAATAAATCATTATACACTTTCAGTTTAATTTTATTATTTATATTATAGCAATTATTATAAAAATATCAAAGATATTTAATACATTTTTTATACTATTGTTATATATATTTAGATATGATTTAAAATAAACGTTGGATGTAATATATGATTTGGAATATTTCAAAAGAATTTGATTTTTGTTATGGTCATATGGTTTGGTCTCAAACTTTAGAAAAGGATTTTTGATCTGGCTACACTTATTCATACTTAGAAATCTAAAAAGTTCTAAGATAAAATTAAGAAATACAATATGCTATACTTACCGTATACGATTGAATAATTTGGTATAATGCCGCCAACAAAAAAAGCAGGGGGTTTTTCATGGTATCTTTTAATATCACTAGAATTGCTAATGCTATTATTTACTTTGTCAATCAAGATGTTCATTACCTTGGTAAAACTAAGTTGATGAAATTACTTTTTTTTACTGACAAATACCATTTAGAACAATTTGGAAGATCTGTATTTGGTGATACTTACCATAAATTGCCACAAGGTCCAGTTCCAACAATTACTTTAAATGTTATCAATAGTCTCAATGAAAGAGAAAAAGATGATTTCACTGAATATGCAGATGAGTTTTCTAAATATATAAAGACAGAAGATTCATCTAATTATGGTTATGCAACTATGCGATTTATTCCAAACTATGAATTTAATAGTAAGCTTTTTAGTAAATCTGAATTGGAAATCTTAGAGCGTGTATCTGAAGAATTTAAAGATTATTCGGCAAAACAAATATCAGATATATCGCATGATACACCAGAGTATATAGATGCTTATGATAATGGAATTATCAGTGAAGAAAGCATGTCTGGAAAAAATAAAGAATATGTTGCGTATTGGAAAAATATGAATACACATTTTGATATGTCTATTCATTCTTAAGTAGTTTAATGACAATTATTTCGAGAGGTTCTATTTATCTTTGGAAAATGTATGATTTTGAAGACGGTGGAGAATCGAAAGATAAATATTGGTTAGCGTTGTCATGTGTGGTGAATAGCAATCCGACATATGCTGTCTTGCCAACATCACAATATGAAAAACACTATATGTATAGAGCTGATATGCTTCATGATACAGTCATCGTTGAAGTTGGCGAATGCCAATATTTTTCAAAAAGAACAGTTATAGATTTAAAAAATATTCGTAAAGAAAACTCAGAAAAACTAAAAAGTGCGATAGAAGGCTCTAAATTTGTTTATATTGGGCAAATAGAACAGGGAATCATGGATCGCATTAATGATGCTATCGAAAATGCTTATACTTTGCCTCAACAGCTCATAGACGATCTCTTATGTGATGATTGATATTTGATTATGTACAAGAAAGATGCTAAAACTTTATAAAAAAAACGATAGATTTAAATTATCTCAAAAATGTTAGGATAACTTAATTAATCCATAAACCTATAACATTTGTTCTTGTAAATGACAATAATTTGCACTACAGGTAGCTACTTTTATATCATTTTTTATTAAATATGATATTTGAAGTTAAAATGTTAAATTATAAAAAAGGTATCGCATGTCTTATTTAACTCCTGCTGCGTTTGTTGTTAAAATGGTTGATTCCGGAGAATCAAAAGTTTATATGTCGACTAAAGATACGCTTATTAGAGCTTTTATGGCGGGTGCTATTTTAGGGCTTGCTGCCGTATTTGCCATTATGGTTGCATTGCAAACCGGCTCACAGTTAATCGGCGCAATGTTGTTTCCTGTAGGTTTTATCATGTTGTACCTTATGGAATTTGATCTCTTAACTGGGGTATTTGTTTTGGTACCGCTTGCTTTATTGGATAAAAGAAAAGGCGTGACTGTTTCTCAAGTTCTTAGAAACTGGGGGTTGGTGTTTATCGGTAATTTTGCCGGAGCATTGATTGTTGCGTTTATGATCTCTTTTGTCCTTACCTATGGATATTCCACAGATGCCGGAGCAATCGGAAACAAAATCGCAACTATCGGTGAATCTAGGACTTTGGGTTACAAAGAGCACGGAGTGGCAGGCTGGTTTACGATTTTTATTCGCGGAATGCTATGTAATTGGATGGTTTCCATGGGTGTGGTAGGTGCCATGGTCTCTACTGCGGTTAGCGGCAAGGCTATAGCGATGTGGATGCCGATTATGCTCTTCTTTTATATGGGTTTTGAACACTCGATAGTAAATATGTTTTTATTCCCTTTTTCAATGATTATGGGCGGAAATTTTACCGTAATGGATTATATAATCTGGAATGAGATACCGACAGTGCTGGGAAATTTGGTTGGCGGTTTGGCATTTACTGGTTTGACTTTATATGCTACTCATGTTAAAACAGGTGTGAAGAGAAAGTTGGATTAATTCAGCTTCGGCAAATGCCATTTTTTTTGATATGCCACAAGTCTTAGCGTTATGCTAAAGAGTGCCGTGGCTATTATGCTAAATTCATTTATAGCACTAAGGTATTGTAACACTCCTAAGATGAGAGCAACGATAACCGCAATAGAACCATAAAAATCGCTGATTAAAACAGTCGGAACTTGATTTATCATAATATCTCTTGTAACTCCGCCGCCTACTGCGGTG